>Ga0208695_1002576_pt1 | contig 12984 bp, 12 predicted proteins | sample AD_UKC111_MetaG_FD_184449 | JGI IMG/M metagenome (GOLD analysis project Ga0208695, IMG submission 184449) | Active sludge microbial communities of municipal wastewater-treating anaerobic digesters from Hong Kong - AD_UKC111_MetaG (SPAdes)... | ecosystem: Engineered > Bioreactor > Anaerobic >... | reverse complement strand
AACAATGTCAACAGTAGCTTCATCGGTATATCTGAGTCCGTTTATAAATTTGCTTTCAATTCCTACTTTTTTCAGCATATCGTTAATTTCAGGGCCTCCGCCGTGAACAAGAACAACCTTTACTCCAACAAGAGAAAGCAGTACAATATCGCTCATAACGGCATTTTTTAATTCATCGTTTGTCATAGCGTTTCCACCGTATTTTATAACGACAATTTTATCGTTATATTTTTGTATGTACGGCAAAGCGTCAATAAGCACCTGTGAACGTATGGTATTTGAAATTAACTGCTCCATTTTTATAAATCGCCCTTTCGGTTTGAAAAACTATTTTATAGGTTTATTTCAGGCTTATCAATAATCTTCTGCGGTATGCCTGCAAAAAACTCTTTTCTTGTTTTATATCTTGCAAAGGTTTTTATTACGTCGCTGTCCTGATATGCAAATATGCCGGGAATATCATATTCGCCAAGCTCTTTTCTTACAGGAAAAGCAAGCTTTGGTTCAGTGAGTGAAAAAACTGCCTGCCTGTTTCCTCTTGTGTCAAGCTTAATAAAATGTCCGCCATAATAAACTGCGTTGTAACAATGTACTCCATATCCGTCGTCTGCATTGTCATCATTAAGGGTAAGATACTGATAGCAAAATCCGGCAGGGATTCCCTGCCCTCTTAGCAAAGCTGCAAAAAGATTTGACTTTGCATAGCAGATGCCTGTTTTGTTTTTTAGAACGTCAGATGCCTTAAATGTAAGGATATCTGCACCTATATCAGATGAATGAGGTATTTCTTTTTCAACGAAACGATATGCGTTTTCTATTTTCTTACCGTTATCTAAAATATCCGGAAAAAGCTTTTCAGACAAACTTCTTATATTATCCGAAGAAAAGTCAATATAATCCGTTTCAGTTAAGTAATTATTTAAATTCATAGCCAACTCCGTTTCAAGCCGTCAGCTTCTGTAATCTCCGTTAATCTTTACATAATCATAAGTAAGGTCACAGCCCCATGCAACAGCTTCTGCATTGCCTTCATTTAACGTTACATGGATTTTTATTTCATCTTCAAGAAGAATCTCCTTTGCAGTTTCCTCTGAGAAAGGAACTCCGGCACCATTTCTGCAAACCTCAATTGTTCCCTTAGAAGAACCAAATGCAACTCCGACCTTGTTAATATCAAAATCAGCATCACAATATCCTATTGCGCAGAGAATTCTTCCCCAGTTAGCGTCAGCACCGAACATTGCAGCCTTAAACAGGCTTGATGTAATAACTGCCTTTGCAACAGCTTCAGCAGTCTTTTCGTCCTTTGCCCCAATGCAAGCACATTCAAGAAGTTTTGTTGCACCCTCTCCGTCACGTGCAATTTCTCTTGAAAGGTAACGCATAATTGTGTAAAGAGCCGACTTGAATTTATTGTAATCATCATTTTTACAGTCAATAATTTTATTGCCTGCAAGACCGCTTGCAAGAACACAAGCCATATCGTTTGTAGATGTGTCACCGTCAACGCTTACCCTGTTAAAGGTTACCTTTGTAACCTCAGAGAGAACGGTTTTAAGCATTTCAGGTGAAATATCAGCGTCAGTAGTCATGAAACAAAGCATTGTTGCCATGTTTGGGTGAATCATGCCACTGCCCTTTGCAATTCCACCGATACGGCAAAGCTTTCCGTCAGCTTCAAACTCAACGGCAATTTCCTTCTTTTTAACATCCGTTGTCATGATAGCTCTTGCACATGAATCACTTCCGTCAGAGGAAAGAGATTTTACTAGCTTCGAAATATTGTCGGCAATAGGCTTTATATTAAGCGGCTGTCCGATAACTCCGGTTGAAGCGACTACTATGTCGGACGGATTTATTCCAAGCTCCTTAGCGGTCATATCGCACATCATCTGTGCTTTTTCCTCGCCGTCAGCATTGCAGGTATTGGCATTGGTCGAGTTGACAATAACAGCCTGTGCATATCCGTCTGCAATATTTTTCTGTGTTACAATTATAGGAGAGCCTTTAACCTTATTTTGTGTGTATACAGCAGCAGCAGAGCATTTTTTTTCGCAAAAAATTATTCCGACATCATTTTTAGAAGGATTCTTACTTAATCCGGTATGCATTCCTGAAGCTTTAAAGCCCTTTGCGGCACAGACTCCGCCGTCAATAATCTTTTCTTCCATCACTAAATTCTCCTAATTTTTCAATTATATAAATTAAGTCCCGTGGTTTCATCAATACCCATCATAATATTCATGCACTGAACAGCGGCGCCGGAAGCACCCTTTCCTAGATTATCAAGCCTTGCACAAAGCATAATGCTGTCCTCAAGTCCGAAAACAAATATCTGCATAGTATCCGTGCCTTTAAGCGTATTAGCCGCCATAAAGCCATTTTCAAGAACACCCTCGCCCATATACGGCATAACCTTTACAAGCTTCTGCCCGTCGTAATGCTCTGCAAACATTTCCCATACAGTTTTAGCAGTAGCTTTTTTTATAAGCGTACGCAGATGCAGTGGTATAGAAACTATCATTCCGCTGTAAAACGGATTTATATACGGATTAAATATAGGGGGATAGGAAAGTCCCGAAACAGCCATCATTTCCTTGATATGCTTGTGAGTTTTGCCTAAAGAATAAAGTCTTGGTGCATCAAGCTCCTCCGGTCTGTCCGGTGCTTCATACTGTGCGATTGCCTTTTTGCCTGCACCGCTGTAGCCTGAAACTGCATGACAAACAATAGGGTGATACGGGGGTATAAGCTTGTTTTTTACAAGAGGGTAAACGAGAGCATTAAACCCGCTTGCGTAACATCCAGGAACAGAAACTCTTCTTGAGTTTTTTATAGCCGAACGATGTTCAGGGGACAACTCAGGAAAGCCGTATGCCCATGACGTATTAGTTCTGTGAGCTGTTGAGGCATCTATTATTTTAGTTTTCTTGTTATCGCAAAGAGAAACGGATTCAATTGCAGCTTCGTCAGGAAGGCATAAAATCGTATAGTCAGATTCGTTTATAAGTCTTTTTCTTTCAACAGTGCTTTTTCTCAAAGCCTCATCAATTTCAAGCAGCTGAATATCATTTCTTCCGCTCAGCCGTTCAGTTATTCTTAGTCCGGTAGTACCTTCCTTGCCGTCAATAAAAACCTTATACGCCATATTTTTCCCCTCCAATTATCCGCATACAATCTGAAACATACCCGGTCCGTACTTTTCATCAGGTCTTTCAATAAATCCGAATTTCTTATAGAATTCTTCCTTGCCCTTTGCTGACATAAGATTAACTGAAACTGTCTGTCCGGGCTTAACATATGATTTTACAAATGACATAAACTCTGTAAGCATATGTCGGCCTATTCCATGCCCCTGATATTCCGGAAGAACCATAACCTCAACAAGAAGAAGAAAATATCCGCCGTCGCCGACAGCTCTTGCCATTGCAACGGTTTTATTTCCGTCCTTAGCCGAAATGATAAACTGTGAATTGGGGATTCCTTTTTTTAATTGTTCTTCCGAAACCTCCGCCCAGCCTACAGCTCTTCTCAGCATATTTACCTCGGCAGGAGTGATTTTATTTATATATTCAATATTCATATATTTAATCTGCTTTTCACAAAATTAATTTGTTTCATTACTGCCTCCGGAGCAGGACCTCCGTCAGCCTTTCTCTGCATAACGCAGGTATCAAGGCTTATTGCCCCATATATATCGCTGTCAAAGTAGTCTGAAAGCTTTTTATACTCATCAATAGAAAGTTCTTCAAGAGTTGTATTCTTTTCAATACACAGTGCAACAAGAGTTCCTGTTATCTTGTAAGCGTCCCTGAACGGCAGTCCTTTTTTAACAAGATAATCAGCACAGTCAGTTGCATTGATAAATCCCCTTGCAGCAGCAGTTCTCATGTTTTCCTTATTGACTTTCATTGTAGCAAGCATTGGAATAAAGGTTTCAAGGCAAAGCTTAACTGTATCGACCGCATCAAAAATTGCCTCCTTATCCTCCTGCATATCCTTGTTGTAAGCAAGCGGAAGCCCTTTCATCATTGACAGCAAAGTCATTAAGTCACCGTAAACTCTGCCTGTTTTGCCCCTAATAAGTTCTGTAATATCAGGGTTCTTTTTCTGGGGCATTATTGAAGAACCTGTTGCATATGCGTCGTCAAGCTCTATGAACTTGAACTCCCATGAACACCACATAATAATCTCTTCAGAAAATCTTGAAAGGTGCATCATTAAAATTGATACTGCGGACGCAAGCTCAATGCAGAAGTCCCTGTCGGAAACGCCATCGAGGCTGTTCTGGGTTATATCCTCAAAGCCAAGCAAATCCGAAACCTGTTTTCTGTTAATTGGATATGTTGTAGAAGCAAGCGCACCGCTTCCAAGCGGCATGAAATTCATTCTCTTATAGGTATCCTCAAGTCTGCCCATATCACGAAGCAGCATTTGAACGTAAGCCATTAAATGATGTGCAAAGGTTATTGGCTGTGCTCTCTGCAGATGGGTATATCCCGGCATAACAGTTTCGGTGTGCTGCTCTGCAAGGCTAACAATTGTCTGAATAAGCTTTCTTACAATTCCAATAATATCCTTAGTTTCGTCCTTGAGATACATTCTTATATCAAGAGCAACCTGATCATTTCTGCTTCTTGCGGTATGAAGTCTTTTCCCTGTATCGCCAAGCCTGTTTGTAAGCTCCTGCTCGACAAACATGTGAATATCCTCGGCATTGGGGTCAAACTGAAGCTTTCCGGAATCAAGGTCAGCAAGGATTTCTTTAAGACCGCAGATGATTTTTTCACTTTCTGATTTGCTGATTATGCCGGTGTCACCGAGCATTTCAGCATGAGCCATAGAGCCTTGTATATCATGCTTATACATTCTTGCGTCAAAGGATATTGAAGAGTTGAAATCATTAACCTTTGAATCAACCTCTTTAGAAAATCGTCCTGCCCACATTTTTGCCATTTATATCATTCCTTAATTTGGTTAAATTATTCAGATGTGCTTTCGGATACTGTTTCAGAACCGCTTTCTTCTGAAGAGAAAGTATCAGAACTCGACTTATTGTCTTCTTCGTACATCTTGTCAGGGTCAATGCCAAGCTTAATATTATATGTTTTAAGCTCTTCATCGGTAAGCTTGCGGTATACTCTTTTAGCCGAGCTTGAGCTCATTGTCATAAAATCATTTTCAAAAGATATTTCTGCAAGTTGAGAACCACTTTTTGTTTTAACCTTAAGCTTCCCGTCATAAATTTCATATTTTCCCATAGGGTAAGTTGTTGTTCCGCTGTTTTTTACCTGATGATAATTCTGTCTGCCGTCGGAAGTAAATTCATAGACGTTTACATAGGTTTCGCCGCCATCAGACTGGCCGACATCGCTTCCGTCAGCAACTATCCAAGCACCTACTATGGCAGCCTGCTTTTCCGCGTTTTCTTTTTCCATAGCAGACGTACATGCTGTAAACATAAACGTAACCGCAATTATAAGCGCCAGGGACAATATTCCCGTTAATCTTTTCATACTCGGTCTCCTTATATGTTCTGAGGAAAATATTTTTGGGCGAACTGTGCAATCCGCCCAAAGTATACTATTAAATTATATAAATTACTTGTTGTTACGCTTAGCATCAAGCTTAGCCTTAACCTTTATTGGAAGGCCAAACAGATTGATAAAGCCAGCACTGTCAGCCTGATTGTAAACGTGATCCTCATCAAATGTAGCAACCTCTTCATCATAAAGAGTATATGGTGAAGTAACGCCTGCATTGATTATGTTGCCTTTGTAAAGCTTAAGTTTAACATCGCCTGTAACAGTTTCCTGTGTCTTGTCAACAAATGCTGAAAGAGCCTCTCTAACAGGAGTATACCACTGACCGTTGTAAACAAGATCAGCAAAGTCAATAGCAAGCTTTTGCTTCATTCTCTGTGTAGCCTTGTCAAGAGTTATTGTTTCAAGGACCTCATGAGCATGGTAAAGGATTGTTCCGCCAGGAGTTTCATAAACACCTCTTGACTTCATGCCAACAAGACGGTTTTCAACTATGTCAGCAAGACCTATACCGTTAGCACCGCCAAGCTCATTAAGCTTTTTAATAAGAGAAACGCCGTCCATTTCCTTGCCGTCAATTGCAGTAGGAATACCCTTTTCAAAATGGATTGTAACATATGTCGGCTTATCCGGAGCCATTTCAGGAGATACGCCGAGTTCAAGGAAGCCGGGCTTGTTGTACTGTGGTTCATTAGCAGGATTTTCGAGGTCAAGCCCCTCATGAGAAAGGTGCCAGAGGTTCTTATCCTTTGAATAGTTTGTTTCTCTGTTTATTTTAAGAGGGATGTTGTGAGACTCTGCGTAATCTATTTCCTCATCTCTTGATTTAATATTCCAAATTCTCCAAGGAGCAATAATTTGCATATCAGGAGCAAAAGCCTTGATGGTGAGTTCAAATCTTACCTGGTCGTTACCTTTTCCTGTACAGCCGTGGCAGATAGCGTCAGCGCCCTCTTTAAGAGCAATTTCAACAATTCTCTTTGCAATGATAGGACGTGCAAAGGATGTACCGAGAAGGTATCTGTTCTCATAAACAGCCTGAGCCTTTAGAGTTGGAAAAATAAATTCCTCAACAAATTCCTTGTTCAAGTCCTCTATATAAAGCTTAGAAGCGCCAGTTTTAATAGCTTTTTCTTCAAGGCCGTCAAGCTCTGTACCCTGACCTACGTCGCCTGAAACGGCGATAACTTCACAGTTGTTGTAATTTTCTTTAAGCCACGGAATAATAATAGATGTATCAAGACCTCCGGAATATGCAAGAACTACCTTTTTAATTTCCTTTGCCATTATATAATCCTCCGTTTATTTATAAATTAATACTTATTATACACCAGTTATTTAGAATGTCAAGAGCTTTTTGAATATTTTCATTAAAATTATTAAAATATGCATCAATATATGTATAATTAAATGATTTATGCAACAAATCGTGTATATTCAGACTATTTAACCTTTATGCCGAGCAGCTTTGCAAGGGAAACAGCCTGTTCATAGGAAACCGTCACTCCTTTAAGCTTGTCCAGTTGAAAAAAAGCCCCGTCAATTCCACATTCTGAGAAATCCATACCAGACAAATCAGTATGCATAAAATCCGCCCTTGTAAACTCACAGCTTTTCATAATAATCTGCTTGAAGCTGCCGCCCGAAAATGACGCTTCTCCGAAATTAGTGTCTTTAAGCTTACAGTCAGCAAAAGTAGCACCGGAAAAGTTACTGTATTTTGCCGAGCAATTTTCAAAAGTCACGCTGCTGAAAGAATTTTCAGAAAAGCCTGCCCCTGTAAGCTTGCAGTTTTTAAACGAAGTCCTTTGAAAACTGCAGGTGTCAAACCTTATGTTTGACAGGTCACAGTTTTCAAAGGAAGTATCAGAAAAATACACGAGCTTAAAAGAACAGGCTGTAAAACGACAGCTGCTGAAATTGCATAAACATATTTCTGTACTTAACAGCGAAAGTCCCTCTGCCGTATCATTGCAAAACCGCTTTTCTTCGATATCGCAGTCATTTTCAACGGCGTAATTAAAGGCTTCCGTAAGCATATCAGCTTCTTTTGGAATTACAGTGTTCATTATTTTACCTACGCTTATTCTTTGGCATAAACCTTAACTATCTCGCCGATAAACTGCTTATGCATAGCGCCTTTCTTTTCGCCGTAATTAATATGAAACTCTTCTGCCAATTTTGTTATATCCATATCGGCGGCATAAATTTTTCTGCAAACAAAAACAAGCTCAGCTTCTTCAAAGGCTGTTGTTCCGTCAGTATAAAAAGGAGTAAGCCCTGCCTCCTTGATTTTATCGCAGTTCCTCCCAGAATTTGCTCCGCAGAATTTTAAAATATCTTTTTTATCAGCAGGCAGGAAGCAGGCAGTAAAATATTCGTATTTTTCAATAAATTCATAGGTGTATCTTGTGGGACGGATAACTGTTGTAAATACATTCTTGTTCCACATATGGCCCATAAATCCCCATGAAGCTGTTAAGGTATTGCAGCCGTTTTCATCTCCGGCAGTAACCAGAAACCATTCCTGACCTATTTTTGTAAACGGATTAAAACTAAGCTCGTTGATATTGATTTCCTTAAATGACATAAAAAATCCTCCTAAAAATTATAATATTTTTCCTCCACCAATAACAATATCACCATCGTAAAGCACAACCGCCTGACCTTTTGTTATTGCTCTCTGAGGAGTATCAAAAACCACTTTTATTCTATCGTCACCGATCTGCGTAACTGTGCAGGGCTGTTCAGTCATGTTATACCTTGCCTTTGCAGTACAGCGAACCGGCTCTGTCAGCTTTTCAACCGAAATAAAGTTAATATCCTCCGCAAAAAGCTCACAGCTCATAAGAGAAGCACTGTCACCAAGCGTAACAGTATTGTTTTCACAGTCCTTTGAGCAGACAAAAACAGGCTTGCCGAAAGCTGTTCCAAGACCTTTTCGCTGTCCTACAGTATACTTTATTATACCCTGATGAGTACCTATTACATTCCCGTCAGTATCAACAAAATTTCCCGGCTCAAAGCTTCGTCCGGTATACCTTTCAATAAAGCCAGCGTAATCACCGTCTGGAACAAAGCAAATATCCTGACTGTCCGGCTTTCTTGAATTAATCAGTCCGTTTTCCTCTGCAAGAAGTCTGTTTGCAGGCTTGTCGGTATTCCACAGCGGAAACAGCGTTCTTGCAAGCTGATACTGAGTTAGATTATACAGCACATAAGTCTGATCCTTTTTTCTGTCAGCCGAACGGATAAGCTGATACCTGCCTGTTTTTTCCCCCTTTTCAATTTTTGCGTAATGTCCTGTTGCAATATAATCATAGCCAAGCTCTTCTGCACGCTTTAACATTTCACCGAATTTTATATGCCTGTTGCATTCAACGCATGGATTAGGAGTTTCACCGTTTATATAGCTTTGTGCAAAGCTGTCGGTAACATATTTTTTAAAGCTGTCCGCAAAATCAAAAACATGGTGTTCGATTTCTAATTTACAACAGACATTTTTAGCATCCTCAATGTTTGATAATGTATTTATACTGTCAAAAAGCTTTAGAGTACAGCCGCTGACTTCATAGCCCTGCTGCTTTAAAATCAATGCAGCAACGGAGCTGTCAACGCCTCCGCTCATTCCTACAAGTACTTTTTTCATTTTATAATTAACTCCCTGAATGATTTTATAGTCATATCCGAAACGCTTTTCAGCTTATCAAATTCCTTAGCATAATGCTCATCATAGACACCTATTGTATAAAAGCCTGCCTTTTTTGCAGTTTCAGCAGCATGAACAGAATCCTCAAAAACTATAGCATTTTCATGCGGAACGCCAAGCATTTGTGCTGCTCTTTGAAAAATAAGCGGACTGTCCTTCCCGCAATTAACATCATCGGAAGTGAGTACAAATTCAAGCTTGCCCAGCAGTCCAAGATTTTTCAGCGCACCCTCTGCAAGAACCCTGCTGTTTGAGGTTGCAGCGCACATTTTTATGTCCTTTTTATACTCAGCCTCTATATATTCCACAACAAAGGGCTTAGGCTTAACCTCATAAAAATATTTCTGCTTAACAAGCTCTGTAATTCTGTTCATTACCTGTTCCAGTGGCATATCAAGCCCAAACTCATCAATAAAAAACTGTGAGGCTGAAACGAAGTGCATAGCTTTAAGCCTGCCTGATATTTCAGGACTATATTCAATTCCATTTTCAGACAAAAATTGTCTATCAACATCTGCCCATACATCAAGGCTGTCGATTAGAGTTCCGTCGATATCAAAAATAATTGCCTCATATTTTCTTTCCGTCATAAACTCTCCAATACAACAAAATTAAAACAACACAATATTATTATATTATGCAAAATTTGAAAAATCAACTATAAATAAAATAAAAAATACAACAGCCCGTTCCAAAAACTAAACAGGTTGTTGTATTAAATTATTTGTTTTTATGGTTCCATATAATACTTCTTATAGAATTATATAAAAATGGTTTTATTTTTTCAAATTCAGTCGGCTCATTATACAGAATAGCGCTGTAGCACGTTGAGCTTACCAGTTCTACAATAAGAAACAGCATAATTTCAGGTTCTTCTATTTCAAAGTTTTCCTCTGAAAGCATTTTGTAATATATCTCACGAAAGCTATTATCCTCATTATCGGCTTCTGTATCAGCAGTAATTACATTTTTAAAAATTCCCCAGCTTAAATTTTTAGCAATAAAGCTTAGCAAAATCTTATTGCTTTTAAGCTGGTTTATTATATCATCAACAATAAAAATAATCTTATCCTCAAGGTTGGAAAGGTTTTGTTTTTCCATATTGGTTACTGCTGTTTTGAAAAGCTGACTGGATTTATAGGAAACGAGCTTGTTTTTCAGGTCATATTTGTCCTTGAAATAAAGATAGAACGTCCCTTTTGCAACACCTGCACTGTCGGCAATATCCGATATGGATGTTTTAACAATACCCTTTGTTGTAAAAAGTTCAAATGCGGTATTTAAAATAGAGTCTTTCTTTTTCTGCTTGTTTATAGTCAGCTTGCCCATTTTAATAACCAGTCCTTTCTGCTAGTTGTTCTTTTTTTGCGAAGCAAAATTTCTGCCGTGTTGTTTGCAGAAAAGGAACAAATAGCGGCGTGAAAATTTATTTTCCACGCTAACATCCCCTTTTATAGACCGAATATGACATAGAGTTACACTAATTTAATTATAATACAAATTATTCTATATGTCAATTATCACAAAATGACTAAAAGTCATTATTTTGTACATGCTGATTTAATGCAGTTATACAAAAATATGACTCGTGGTCATTTTTATTAGCCAAAGCTATTGACTAACGGTCATTTTAGCTATATAATAATGCTGTTTTCAAAATGACTAAAAGTCATTTATGCTATGAAAGGAGAAAAGATTGAAAGATTTATCTTTCAATCTACAAGTTTTGTTTCTTCGGCTTAAGCCTCGATTTGCTGACGCAAATCACAAAACTTAGAAAGGAATGGTGATGAACATGATTAATATAGCAAAAAAATTAGTCAAACACCGTATACTAATACTTATAATCGGTGCGGTTCTGATTGTCCCGTCTGTGCTTGGAATGATATACACCAGAGTAAATTACGACATACTCTATTATCTTCCGGATGACATTGAAACAATGGTGGGGCAGGATATTCTCCATGATGAATTCGGCAAGGGTGCATTTGCCCTGCTTGATGTGGAGGGCATGAAAAATAAAGACGTTTCGGAGTTAAAAAGCAAAATTGAAAATACTGACCACGTCGCATCTGTAATATGGTATGACAGCATAGCCGACGTAACAGTTCCAATGGAGCTTCTGCCTGATGATATGTACAATACATTCAATTCTGGCGATTCCACTCTTATGGCAATATTTTTTGACGATACCACTTCGGCGGATTCAACTCTTGACGCTGTTGAAGAAATACGCTCAATTGCAGGTGAGAAATGCTTTTTAAGCAGTATGTCCGCCGTTGTTGAGGACACAAAAAATCTTTCCGAGCATGAAACGCCTGTTTATGTACTTATTGCAGTTATTCTCACATGTATTGTTCTTGCGGTTGCAATGGATTCGTTTTTACTTCCAGTATTATTTATGCTCAGCATAGGCTTTTCCATAATACTCAACATGGGAACAAATATTTTTGCCGGTGAAATTTCCTACATAACAAAAGCATTATGCGCCGTGCTTCAGCTTGGTGTTACAATGGACTATTCAATATTCCTGTGGCACAGCTATCAGGAAAACAAGGAAAGATTCAGCGGTGACAAGGAACGTGCAATGGCTCATGCAATCTCAAATACCTTTACCGCAGTATTCGGAAGCTCCTTTACTACAATAGCCGGATTTATTGCACTTTGCTTTATGAGCTTTACTCTCGGACTTGACTTAGGAATTGTTATGACAAAGGGAGTTATTCTCGGAGTCTTGTCATGTGTAACAATTCTTCCGTCATTGATACTTGTATTTGACAAGGCGATTGAGAAAACCACTCACAGAGCGTTTATACCTGAAATGGATGGACTTGCAAAATTTATAACAAAGCATTCAGTAGTATTTATAATATTATTTATTATTGTTGGGATTCCGGCTGTTTTTGGATATACAAATACAAGCGTATATTATAACCTTGATGAAACACTGCCGAAGGACCTTGCAAGCATTTCTGCAAATGCAAAGGTTAAAGAAGATTTTGATATGAACTCTACTCATATGGTGCTTGTAAGCGCTGACCTTGATACAAAAACGCTTAACAAAATGACAGATGAAATTGACGATGTTGACGGAGTAAAATTTGCGCTCGGACTTAATACGGTTATAGGTCCTGCTGTTCCTGAAGAGGCTCTTCCTGAGTCGGTTGTAAGTATTCTGAAAAGTGATAAATGGCAGCTGCTGCTGGTAAGCTCGGAATATAAGGTTGCCTCAGACGAGGTTAATTCACAGGTTGAACAGCTGAACAAGATTGTTAAAAAGTACGACAAAACAGGCATGCTTATAGGTGAAGCGCCCTGCACATATGACCTTATAAAGATAACCGACAAGGATTTTAAGGTTGTAAGTATAATTTCTATCGGCGCTATCTTCCTAATTATTGCGCTTGTTTTCAAATCAATTTCACTGCCGGTAATTCTTGTTGCGGTAATTGAATTTGCAATATTTATAAACATGGGCATTCCGTTCTATACGGGAACAGTTATTCCGTTTGTTGCTTCAATTGTAATCGGAACTATTCAGCTTGGCGCAACGGTTGACTATGCAATTCTTATGACGACAAGATACCGCAAGGAGCGCTCAAAGGGCAGGGAAAAGCATGAAGCTATACAGATTGCACTGGCTACCTCTATAAAGTCAGTTATTGTCAGTGCATTCGGATTTTTTGCTGCTACCTTCGGCGTAGGACTTTATTCTGATATAGATATGATTAG
>Ga0208695_1002572_pt1 | contig 12996 bp, 11 predicted proteins | sample AD_UKC111_MetaG_FD_184449 | JGI IMG/M metagenome (GOLD analysis project Ga0208695, IMG submission 184449) | Active sludge microbial communities of municipal wastewater-treating anaerobic digesters from Hong Kong - AD_UKC111_MetaG (SPAdes)... | ecosystem: Engineered > Bioreactor > Anaerobic >... | reverse complement strand
TGATCACCCCAACCAAAGGTCCATTTGTTCAGCAACGGACTCATGACTAGACACAATACGAAGCCCAACATTGCCGTGATAAAACTCCAGGAACGAATCACACAAATAGAACGATTCAATTTATTCACATCATCACTGCCGAAATCATCGGATATGTTTCTCACAGCACTCATGCCAATGCCCAAGTTCGATGAATCAGAAACTAGTTTGATGGTCGAATTGAATAATGATGCAAGTCCCATTCCTTCAGGACCAAGTATCAATGCGACGAGTTTGTTGCGAATGATGCCCACAAGAATGCTTAAGCCCTGAACGCCACCAAACACCCCAGTATATTTTAATATGTGTGTGTAGTTGTCTGTTTTATCGATTTCTTTCATCTAGATTATAACGAGTTTTTACAAAAAATATTATTCGATATATCAAAAGTCACTATTTATTCATTGCAAGTTTTGTATATAACATAAAAAAAAGTATCTTTGCAGTCATGGAATTGAGTATTGTCATACCTATTTATAATATGGAGCAGACACTCGGTCGTTGTATCGAGAGTGTGCTAGAGCAATCATTCCATGATTACGAGATATTATTGGTGGATGATGGTTCGATGGATAATAGCTCAATAATATGTGATGAATATTCAGGCAGAGATTCCAGGATAAAGGTATTCCATAAAAATAATGGTGGATTAAGTAGTGCCCGCAACTTAGGTATTGTAAATGCCGTTGGGAAATATATCACATTCATAGATAGTGATGATAAAATTGCTCCAGATACGCTATTCCATTTGATGGAGACTTTGCATAATCATCAGGATTATGATATCCTGGAATACCCCGTTTACGTCCATTATGGTTCTTCATCCAAACAGAAGCTGTTGACATTTCAACCATCTGTTTATCGTTGCATGACAGATTATTGGTTTGAGACCAAAGCATACCAACATACTTACGCTTGGAACAAAATATATAAGAGAGAACTATTCTGTTCCGTTTCTTTCCCTGAAGGACGTTTGTTTGAAGATGTTTTCACGTTGCCCAAACTGTTGGACAAATGTATGACAATCGCTACGACCGACAAAGGTCTATATTATTATTTCTATAATGACACGGGGATTACTTCCACCGCAGGCGCAAAAGAACTGAAAGATTTGCTAGATGCACATATACAACTTATCGATACAAAATTTTCATGTTTGAACAATATAGATTACTACTCGCATGTTTTAAATATTCAAATGGATGTCTTCGAGTTATCTGGCGAAAAGCCAATCCTGCCCAAGCCTCATATTCTCCACCATTCATTGCCAATAAATAAAATTACATTAATCAACATTCTAAATATCAGACAATTATGTCAATTAAACAAGTTTCTACACAAGATATACAGACGCAGCCATTAATAAGTTTTATCATCACAACTTATAACTTGACCATACCTCTTTTGCAAAAATGCATAAGTAGTGTTCTACAATTGTCACTAAGTAAACAAGACCGAGAAATCATTATTGTCGACGACGGAAGCGACATCTCACCTATAAATGATATGCTTGATTACCGCGATGAAATAATATATTTGCGCCAAAAGAACCAAGGGTTAAGCGTTGCGAGAAATACAGGATTGAATGTAGCGTCGGGCACCTACATACAATTCATCGATGGTGACGACTATATCATCCAGCCACCTTATGAACATTGTTTGGATATCGTCAGATATCATACACCAGATATCGTTCTGTTTTATGGAACTCATCATGAGAAATCAGAAATCCCATTTACCTTTGAAGGGCCTCTGACAGGAACGGAATATATGAATAATCATAATCTGCGCGCATCAGCTTGGGGGTATATTTTTAAAAAGCAGATATTGTTGGATTTACGTTTTACCTCGAATACGTTGCATGAAGATGAGGAATTCACACCGCAATTGATGTTGCGAGCAGAACAGGTCTACTTTACCAATGCAAATGCCTACTATTATCGTGAACGGAAGACGTCGATCATGCACAACAATTCTGTTCAACACAAACAAAAACGATTGGAAGACATTGAACGGATTCTATGTCATCTTCAGGAAATAGCTACCACATTACCAGAATTTGATCGTGTGGCCCTGAACCGGAGGATAGCACAACTCACGATGGATTATTTATATAATGTCATTAAATTGACCAAGAGCCACAAATGTTTGAATGAATCCATCGAACGTCTTCGTCAGCATGCCCTTTATCCTCTGCCTAACAAAAAATATACGAAAAGCTATACGACATTCAGAAAACTGATTGATAATAAGATTGGTAGAGAATTGCTGTTCTTGGGCTTAACACATATCAAATAGTATGAAGATACTTCTTCTTGGAGAATATAGCAATGTGCATTGGACTTTAGCTCAAGGGTTAAGGACTTTGGGACATGAAGTTACCGTCTTATCGAATGGGGATTTCTGGAAAAATTATCCGTGCGATATAAAAATTGTCAGGCATTATGGGAAATTGGGCGGTATCAAATACATGATTAAACTCTTGTGTACACTTCCCCGACTCAGAGGTTATGATGTTGTGCAGTTAATTAATCCGATGTTCTTGGAAATCAAGGCTGATAGAATATTCAAAATATATCAATACCTAAGAAGAAATAATGGTAAAATATTTTTGGGTGGATTTGGTATGGACTACTATTGGGTGAAGACATGTTGTGAAAAGAAGATACTGAGATATAGTGATTTTAATATAGGAGATGAACTCCGAACAAATAATGATGCGGTTAAAGAGCGCAAGGATTGGCTGGATACATCTAAAGAACGACTTAACAAATACATCGCTCATGATTGTGATGGCATTATCACTGGACTATATGAATATTGGGTGTGTTATCATCTGGCATTTCCTGGGAAAACCGTATTTATTCCCTATCCAATCAATATTGAAAAACAAAAAAGTGATAGTAATCAAATAAGCAATAACAACATTGAAAACAAAGTAAAGATATTTATTGGCATAAATACGAATCGATCTGAGTATAAGGGTACCGATATCATGTTGAAAGCTGCTAAAGCCATAGAAACAAAATATCCCGACAAGATGGCATTGCATATCGCTCAAAGCGTACCCTTTGAAAAATATCAACGATTGATGGATGGCTGTGATGCTATTTTGGATCAACTGTATAGTTATACTCCATCAATGAACTCACTATTGGCAATGAGCAAAGGCATTATTTGTATTGGAGGTGGTGAACCCGAAAATTACGAAATTTTGAACGAAGAGGATTTGAAACCGATAATAAATGTAGAGCCAAACTTCGATAGTGTTTATACACAATTGGAAAATTTGATACTCCATCCTGAAATCATACCAGAACTTAAAAGACAAAGTAAGGAATATATTCGTCTTCATCATGATTATATTCAGGTGGCCAAGCAATATGAAGAATTTTATAATAAATCTATATGAGCTGGAAAAAGACATATAAATGTTCAAAATGCGGTTATCAAGTTGATGTCTACGAAGGCAAAGGACTGTTCGGACAACATATCACCCCGATCGTTTGTACAGATTGTCAAACGGTACAAAATATCGTAGTCGGTGGTGTCATAGGTGATGTTGCACCCAGTTTTAATTCTGAAGTTGGAAGGTTGTGTCCACGTTGCGGTAGTGCAGATATCAAGATGTGGGATATGCATACCTGTCCAAAATGTGGAGGAGAGCTAGAATTTACTGGAGAAAAAGACTTTTGGACTTGAGGATATTACTATTCATTCTTATATGCATCAATGCCTACCTGTTCCTGAGAACCGATTGTCAATTTGCGTAAATCATAAAAAGAACCATTATAAATATTAAAGTCCACGTAACCTTTAATACCAGGTAATTTCCCGGCATCTGTATGTTGCCAGAATTTCCATTTACCTTTGTATTCCACTTTGTTTACATAATAATGGGCAATCCAATATGGATAGTCATCAAAGACTGGAGCATTGAGGTAATTTACTTTAAATTTATAATAGGTATATATAATCGGTTTCACGTGATATTGATCTTCCACTATATGAAGCCATGTTAATACATCCAACTGAAAATCCTCAATTGATTGATCTTTTGGCTTATGCTCAATGTCTAAAACTGGTGGCAAATCGCCATCTTCCAAATGTACTTGTTTCAAAAAATAATAGGCTTGTTCTCGTGCTGATGACTTATTGCTCCAAAAATGATAGGCCCCTCTGATGAATCCATAATCGCGAGCCTGATAAAAATTATCATTGAAATTTTCATCCAGTCTTCCGGCACCTTCGGTAGACTTGATAAAAATGAATCTCACGGGGCATCCTTCTATCATCGCATTTTGCAAGGCTTCCCAGTCAATATTACCCTGATAATGGGAAATATCGATGCCATGAATCTCATAACCTTCAGGATAACTAGCATCTCCATATAAGGCCCGCCAACGGAAACCTGTTGGACCAACAAAGAAAAAATAAAATATCCAAATGTAAAGTGCAATCACACCAATCCCCCCAAGCCACCACGCCCATCGAGGATATTTGTGAAAGAATTTTGGAATGTGAGGATAATTGTGATTTGTAAAATTATTTTTACGGCGATGTGTTATCGTCGATGTCGATTTGTTTTTATGTGGTGTGTTTCTTTTAGTTACGTTCATAATATAATCAAGTTTCGTCAAAAGAAATATTTCTTTTGACGAAACTTAAGATAACTATTCTTGTTCCAAAGCAAGTGTACGTGTAGTTCTGTCGCAAACAGATGTCGGGCCCCAATATTGTATTGGTCCAGGATATACGAAACATGTTTCCTTTGCCCATTCGTCACGTTTTTCAGCAAATTTCTGGAATGGTTTGCCATCCAGTTCAACAAGAGCTTTGCGGATAACAGGTTTCATTTCACCATTACGGCGTTCCATATTCATCATCATGGTAATTGGCACACCTCCTGCTTTCCATTCATCCGTAGGAGCTGTCGTATTTTTAACGATTGCCATATAACCGGTTTTGCCGTTAGCGATTAGCTGCGATGCACTTACACCGAGGGCATAGCAATAATCTGCATCGAAATTAGATGGAGCTGCGCAACGACCTTCATAACCGAAGAAATGGTGGAGAGCAGCGAATTTACCATTAAATTTGCCATCTTTAGCCCATTTGTCCAATTTAGCTTCAACCATATCAGAAAGGAGGCGTTCTGTCTCGATGAGTGAAACTTGTACATTTCCATGAGGGTCACGGTCAAGAGAAAGTTGACGAGCAACGCCCTCTGGCAATGTCTCAAAGGTCTCTGCATTTTCTTTGCTTAAATGTGCAAGGATATAACTACGTTGTGCATCCTTATCCAAATCTTTATAATCTGCTCCATGACTAGCGAGCAAATCATTAAGCTCCTGAATGAGACGGCCGATAGATGGGATAAATTCGATAAGACCTTCAGGTATCAGAACGACGCCATAATTCATATTTCTTGTTGCGCGGTCAGCTACAGCGGAAGCAATCTGCTCGACAATCTGATTCAATGTCATATCTTTGGCCTGAACTTCCTCTGAGATAATACAAATATTAGGCTGGCATTGCAATGCACATTCCAATGCGATGTGGGAAGCGGAACGTCCCATCAACTTGATAAAATGCCAATATTTACGTGCAGAATTACAGTCACGTTCAATGTTTCCAATGAGTTCACCATAAGTCTTTGTGGCTGTATCGAATCCGAAAGAACATTCAATCTGATCATTCTTTAGGTCTCCATCTATAGTCTTAGGACAACCGATAACTTGAACGCCACTATTGTGAGCAGCATAGTATTCAGCCAAGACACAAGCGTTGGTATTGGAGTCGTCACCACCAATGATTACAATTGCTTTAATGTCCAGTTTGCGGATGATTTCTAGACCTTTTTCGAATTGTTCTTCTTTTTCGAGTTTTGTACGTCCACTACCTATCATATCGAAACCACCGGTATTCCGATAGTCATCAATAATTTCTGATGTGAGTTCAATATAGTCATGATCAACCAATCCACCAGGTCCCATTAAAAAGCCGTAGAGGCGATTCTCAGGATTTAGTTTTTTTATTTCGTCAAAGATACCACAAATGACGTTATGTCCTCCAGGTGCTTGACCGCCACTGAGAATGACACCGACATTCATCTTCTTCTTATTCGCTTCTTCTCCAGGAACGAATTCAACTAGAGGCATCCCGTAAGTATTTGGGAAGAGTTTTTTAATTTCCTCTTGATCACCGACACTCTGAGTCGGTTCGCCTTCTTTTACCTTAACTTCACCTTTTAGCCCCTTTGGCAACTTTGGCTGATAGGAAGCTCTTTCTCTTTGCAAAAGACTTTTTTTCATTTTTCTTTATTTGTATTTATGAATAATGTTTCTAGCTGATTTTATAGATGAATAATAAGTCGCGCATAGTTTTTTGATGGCTATATGAAACATACTAACACCTATACACTCGAAATCCACTGCAAATTTACTCATTTTCCATGATATATGGAAGTATTTATAAAAGAAATCATTTTAAATATACTTTTTTTTTGTGAACCATTGGTTTTTTCCATTTTTTTTTCTATCTTTGAACAAAAATATAAATATAAATATAATGATTATGACAAACAAAAGAGATTTAAAGCGCGCAATTAATTACATTTGCGAAGATTTGTTTGCAGAATGTATAGCAGAATCATTGTACAATGGTCAAAATGATAAAGAAAATGTTAATGCTCTGCTCACGACTATACTTACCATACACTCTGACTATATACGAAGAATATCACATCCTGAACCAGGAATGACTCAAAAGAAATATTTTAAATCGCTTGTCAAGGATTTTCATAAACAGGTGACTGAAATTATTGATCAAATTGGTAATATCAATTGATATGGCATTGAAAAAAATAAGCAATTGGATATTATATGATTGGATGGGATGGACAAAGATGGTCACTGTTGATACCCCTCAAAAGTGCATCATCTGTTTTGCGCCTCATACAAGTAATTGGGATTTTATAATTGGTAAATTATATTCTTCAGCCGAAGATTTAAGGAGCAATTTCTTAATGAAAAAGGAATGGTTCAAAGGTCCCCTTGGTTCATTATTCAGATATATGGGTGGTATTCCTGTTTATAGGGATAAACACACGAGTATGACAGACAATCTTGCATCAGAAGCAATGAACAGTAAATCTTTTCATCTTTGCATCACTCCTGAGGGAACTCGTTCGCTGAATCCTGAATGGAAAAAAGGATTTTATTACATTGCATTAAAGGCGAAAATACCTATAATCCTGTACGGCGTTGATTATAAGAAGAAACTGATCCAATGCACTAAGAGTATAATTCCGACGGGAGATTTCGACAAAGAAATGCGAGAGATAAAGCTGTACTTTAAAGACTTTCAGGGTAAAAAGCCAGAATTGTTTACAACAGGTGAAATTTAAACAAATTTGGGATGATGAAAAATTGGAAGTTTACATATATATCATTATTGATCGTTTTTTCATGTATTTTGAAGATTTCAGCTCAGAATCTGCCTGCAACGACAATTTTAGGAAATAGACTTTCACGCTATTTCTTAAATTATAAGACAAACAATTCTGCTGTTCAAATTCGAACCTATTTGAAAAATTATACCATTGATGATGCTACACAAACTTTCAATATCATAGTTGATGAATCTTTTTCAACACAGGATTTTGCGGTCTCAACAGTAAATAAAATTTACAATGAAGTCAGAGGCATCTTGCCAAGTCCTTATAATCATTATCATATTAAAATATTCACCAATGGTATTGCCATTGATGATTTGATATCAGACAGACATACAAATGATTCTGAAAAGTCTTGCCTTTGGGGGGATTTAGAGTACAAAGGCTTTCCATGGGTAAAAAACATTTCGTGTCCCAATGTCATCACACATGGTCTAGCTGATAAACATATTTCGATTTGGGCTAGTCATGGTCGATACTATGATAACAAAAGGAATGCATGGAAATGGCAACGCCCCAATCTGTTTTGTACAAATGAGGATTTGTTTACACAGACTATAGTTGTACCTTATCTCATTCCTATGCTTGAAAACGCAGGTGCAGTTGTGTTTTCTCCTCGTGAACGTGATTGGCAAAAAAATGAATTTATTGTAGATAATGATAATAAAAATGGTCAACCTTATTATCAGGAAATATGTAATCAAAATAAATGGAGTACTACAATTAATAGAGGTTTTGGAATGCATGATGGTCCCTATGCAGATGGAGAAAATCCATTTGAGCAAGGAACTGCCAGAATGGCCAGGACAACCCCAAACGAACGCAATTTAAGTAAGATTATATACCAACCTTTATTTACCGAAGAAGGACGTTATGCTGTTTACGTCAGTTATCAATCTTTACCTGAAAGCATTGATGATGCACAATATATTGTTTGTCATAGAGGACAACGTACCATGTTTAGTGTAAACCAACAAATGGGAGAGCGTACTTGGGTCTATCTGGGAACTTTTGATTTTGATAAAGGATGTAGCTCTCGCAATTGTGTCATTCTGACTAATAAATCATCTCATCATGGCTTGGTAACTGCAGATGCAGTGCGTTTTGGGGGCGGAATGGGAAACATTCAGAGAGGAGGATCTGTAAGTGGATTGCCCCGTGCTCTTGAAGGTGCCCGCTATTATGCACAATGGGCTGGTGCCCCATACTCCGTTTATAGTTCCAAAAATGGTCTTGATGATTATGGGGATGATATGAATGCACGTTCTTACATGACTAACTGGTTGATGGGTGGTTCTGTTTATGCTCCTACTTTAAATGGTAAGAAAGTACCTGTTGAATTGTCTTTAGCTATTCATAGTGATGCTGGATATTCTATAAATAATGATTCCATCATTGGTTCTTTGGCTGTATGCACAACCAATTTCAATGATGAGAGACTAAATACAGGCATATCTAGGCAAGCCTCACATGATTTTGCTGATGCTCTTCTATCAGGCATTTGCCGCGATTTAAGAAGCGGATATGGGAAATGGAATCGTCGAGAATTATTCGATAAGAATTATTCAGAAACACGAAATCCAGAAATTCCATCGGCAATATTGGAGACAATGTCTCATCAGAATTTTAATGACATGTTGTTGGGTCAAGATCCAAACTTCCGTTTCACTTTGGCTCGCTCCATATATAAAACGATATTAAGATTTATAACAGCTCAACATGGGCGTCCTTGTATAATTGAGCCATTGACCCCTGATAACTTCTCGATTGAGTTGGTTGCAGGTAATAAAATCAAACTAACATGGAACCCTGTCGTTGATACATTAGAGAAGAAATCCAATCCTACATCGTATAATGTCTACACTTCATTGGAAGATAATGGATATGACAATGGTATAAATATCAATAAACCTTCTTATACAATTACCCTGAAGTCAGGTAAACTGTATCGGTTTAAAATAACTGCCGTAAATCGAGGTGGCGAAAGTTTTCCGACAGAAGAATTAGCTGCTTACTGCCAGCCCAATGCCATAAAGACGATCCTTATAGTTAATGGATTCCATCGACTTTCTTCCCCAGCAGTTATAAACTCTTCTACAGAACAAGGTTTTGATTTGACATCGGATCCTGGTGTTACAAATGGAATTACTGCGGGCTGGGCTGGTAAACAGCAAAATTTTGACAAAACAAAAATTGGTATAGAAGGTCCTGACGGACTGGGATATTGTGGTGATGAAATGGCAGGACAGTTTATTTCTGGAAATACTTTCAATTATGTTTCTGAACATGCCAGATCCATAATCAATGAGAAAGGGTTTAACATAGTAAGCTGTTCTAATAGAGCCATTGAATCAAATAAAATCAATCTGTTAAAATATCAATATATAGATTTGATTCTGGGATTGGAAAAGAATGATTATCATTCCCTGAAATACTATAAAACCTTTTCACCAATCATGCAAAGTAAACTTTCATCATTTTTGAAAAATCATGGAAGATTGTTTGTGAGTGGGTCTTATATTGGATCTGACATGAAGTGCACTGATGAGCAGAATTTTTTGTCGAATATACTCAAACTAAAATATGCTGATAGCTGTAAAGTTAACACAGATTCTGTTATAATGGATTCTGGATTGCACTTTAACATTTATCATTCTGTCAATGAAAAACATTATGCCGCAACTAGCCCAGAATGTTTTCTACCAGTTGACTCTGCATATAGTCTGATGCGATATTCTAATGGAAACAACTCGTGTATCTGCTATGATGAAAATGACTATAGGTGTATCACGATGGGATTTCCTTTTGAGTGTATCGCTCTTCCTGATGCCCGAGATGCAGTGATGGACAAAATATTAAAATTATTATCAAAACAACATTTAAAATAAATAATATGTACAAAATTCAAGCAAACGCTTCTGGAACACGAAGTATCGAAGTAAGTGAACAGCACTTAGAAACAATTGAAACTTATTCATTGTTGAGGAACCTCGTTGACAGTAATGGAATCATTGACGAATCTGTCCTCGATAAATTGAAATTCAATGTACGTTCAATTTTGGAGTCTGAAGCAGGTAAAGACAAAGGTCTGTTGGATTTATGTCTTGACGTTATTTACAATAATAATATGAAAGCTTTTGGATTGCACAAACTTGTATTGCTATACATTGACTGGAAATCTAAAAGAAATGCAGAGTCAACAGATGAATTAGCAATCTCTGATTAATCGAAGATATATTAAGGCATATTGAAAAATAATAATACTACATTCCAGTTGACAGATTTTTTGCCAACTACAAAAAAGGAATGCGAACTAAGAGGGTGGACACAGTTGGATGTGATTTTGTTCTCAGGGGATGCTTATGTGGATCATCCTTCATTTGGCGTAGCTGTCATCGGAAGGACGTTAGAAGCTGCTGGATATAAAGTAGCTATAGTTCCCCAACCCGATTGGCATGGAGATTTCCGCGATTTTACGAAATTAGGCAAACCTCGTCTTTTCTTTGGCATTTCTCCTGGTTGCATGGATTCCATGGTCAACAAATACACAGCCAACAAAAGATTAAGAAGTGAAGATGCATATAGTCCAGATGGTCGTCATGATTGTAGACCCGAGTATCCGACAATTGTCTACACAAAGATATTAAAAAAATTATTCCCTGACACACCAGTCGTGTTGGGTGGTATTGAAGCGTCTATGAGAAGACTCTCGCATTATGACTATTGGCAGGATAGAGTAAAAAGATGTATCTTGTGTGATTCGGGGGCTGATATCATTTTATATGGTATGGGGGCAAAATCAATACTTCAATTATGCAAGGACATCAATGAGAACAAACCAATTGGTGATATCCATAATATTCCCCAAACAGTATTTTTGTCTAAAGAGGAGAATATACCAAATGGTATCACTGGAGAAGATATTGTATTACATAGTCATGAGAAATGCCTGCATGATAAGAAAGCTGAAGCTGAAAATTTCCGACACATTGAAGAAGAATCCAATAAGATTCATGCCCAGAGGCTGATTCAGCAGGTTGATGATGTCTATACTGTTGTGAATCCGCCATATCCAACATTGACAACCGATGAATTGGATGCCTATTATGATTTACCTTACACACGTTTACCACATCCCAAATATAAGAATAAACGGATTCCTGCGTATGAGATGATTAAATTCTCAGTAAATATCCATCAGGGATGTTTTGGAGGATGTGCTTTCTGTACTATCAGTGCACACCAGGGGAAATTTGTCGTATGCCGTAGCAAAAAGAGTATATTGAATGAAGTCAAAAAAATCATCGAGATGCCAGATTTTAAAGGCTATCTTTCCGATTTAGGAGGACCCTCTGCAAATATGTATGGCATGTCTGGGAAAAATCATAAACTATGTGAGCATTGCAAGCGCCCATCATGTATAAATCCTCAGATTTGTCCGAATTTGAACACTGACCATTCCAAATTACTGGACATTTATCATAGTGTTGATTCGCTTCCTGAGATAAAGAAAAGTTTTATCGGTAGTGGAGTTAGATATGATTTGCTTCTACATAAAAGTGATGATGATACTATCAATAAAGCCGCAGCCCAGTATACACGTGAACTAATATGTAACCATGTAAGTGGCAGACTTAAGGTCGCACCAGAGCACACCAGTGATAACGTGTTAAAACTGATGCGTAAACCTTCGTTCAAACTGTTTGAGGAGTTTAAAAAGTTATTTGATAAAATTAACGAAGAAGAAGAGATGCATGAGCAACTTATTCCTTATTTTATCAGTAGCCATCCCGGATGTCATGAAGAAGATATGGCTGAACTGGCTGTCATTACACGAAATTTAGATTTTCATCTTGAACAGGTTCAAGATTTCACACCAACGCCAATGACTGTGAGCACTGAAGCTTGGTATACAGGGTATGATCCATATACACTGGAACCCGTATACAGTGCTAAAACTCAAAATGAAAAACTTGCACAGAGACAATTTTTCTTTTGGTACAAACCGGAAGAAAGACGGAATATAGAGAAAGAGCTTAACCGTATTGGACGACAAGATTTGATAAAAAAATTGTATCCAGAAAGGAACATCAGTCAAGTCAAATATAAGAATGATGTGAATAAGAATAAATATAGGGATAAACCTTCGAAATTGAATTTGCTAAATGACAATTATAGAAAAAAAAGTAACAGGCAAGAAAAACCAGGAAACGTGCGAAGACGGAATCGTGGTGACTGATGATTATATTGCTGTCGTTGATGGAAGTACGAGTAAAAGTCCATTTAGTATCAATCCTTCGATGAGAAATGGTCGTTTCTGTATGAAAACGATTTGTCATTTTATCTCTACAATGGATAGCGACTTTTCATGTCAAGATTTTTGTCTGGAAGTCACATCATTAATCAAACGGATTTATATTCAAAACGAAGTTGATATTTCTCATTTACTCAACCATCCCACTGACAGACTTACTGCCAGTGCAATTATCTACAGCCGTAAG
>Ga0208695_1002569_pt1 | contig 13015 bp, 9 predicted proteins | sample AD_UKC111_MetaG_FD_184449 | JGI IMG/M metagenome (GOLD analysis project Ga0208695, IMG submission 184449) | Active sludge microbial communities of municipal wastewater-treating anaerobic digesters from Hong Kong - AD_UKC111_MetaG (SPAdes)... | ecosystem: Engineered > Bioreactor > Anaerobic >... | reverse complement strand
CATCCTTCAAATACTATATTTGCTTTTCCTTTTTGAAAAACTGTGAAATCATCTTTTATCATTATCTCAATGATTCCACCTGGCATATGAACCTTTATATTATTTTCAGTAAAACCTTTCTTATAAGCTACAGCTGCAGTTGCTGAAGCACTTGAACCAGAAGATAAGGTATAACCGCTACCTCTTTCGTATATCTGGATTGATATATTTTTTCTATCAATAATTTTTACAAATTGAACATTTGTTTTGTTCGGAAAATAACTAAAGTTTTCTATAATAGACCCATATTTTCTTGTGAATCCTTCATCAAGCTCATCTACAAAAAATACACAATGCGGATTACCGACATTACAACAATTCCCAAAAAGTTTAATTCCTTCAAATTCCAGGGGAATATCCAGAGCTAAACCATCTTTAAGTTTTTTAGATATATTATCCGGAAGGCTGATATCAAGATCTTCTATATTAAAGTATGCTTTACCCATGTTTATACTTATAAAATCATCAACTTCATATTTAATCTCTGCGAGCCCTCCAGCAGTTACTATAAAATAGGACTGATCCAGCTTCCTTAGATTTTTAAGGTAAAAACTATCTTTTAAATACTGGCTGAAAATCCGAAGTCCATTTCCGCTTTTTTCGGCTTCGCTCCCATCACTGTTGAAAATTCTTAAAAATGGTATTTTTTTCCCAGATTTTGTGTTGATATTATTTCTGTTTGAATTTTTAAACCATCTGGCATCTGAATTTTTATACCATATTGATGTTTCATTTTTTATTTTGTCAATAGAACTGGCTTTATCTTTTATGTTCATCATATTTGAATCTTTTACATTATTAATAAATGACTCTATTGAACCATAAAACAATGGACCTAAGAGTATTCCATCTCCTCCTATACCAAAATTTCTATCACATAGCATCTTTATCCTATTTTTTAAATTAAAAACTTTAGAAGATGGCTCTTTTACATTAAATTTAAAACCTTTTTCGCGGTATAAAATATCAAAATTAAGCATATGTAAAATTTTCTCACTCAATAAGTTTGGATCAATAATAATATAGTCATTACCATATGCATTATATTTAAAAAATTTCATAAGTTTTCTTTTCATCAAAATCCTTTTAGTTTAATCATTTTTTTTTACTTCACAGTCTTTTTTCCGTTAAAAAATTTAATCCTGGGTTTCAGGAAAACTATAAGCTATTTTTTTTATACATATTCACATTTTCCAGATCTTCAAGACCTTGCATGGACTAATTTCAAAATCTTCTGACTATAAAGCTGATAAACATTTTGTATTTTAACCGGACAATTTTTTATAATCTTTTAGTATCTGTAATAATCTGGTTTATATGGTCCATCTATATCAAGTCCAAGATAATTAGCCTGTTTTTCAGTTAATCTTGTGAGTTTTACACCAAGTTTTTCGAGATGAAGTCTGGCTACCTCTTCATCCAACTTTTTTGGAAGCCTATATACCTTTACTTCATGTGGTTTTGTGAAGAGCTCTATCTGAGCTAAAACTTGATTTGTAAAGGAGTTGCTCATAACGAACGAAGGATGGCCCTGTGCACAGCCAAGATTCACCAGTCTTCCTTCTGCTAACAGTAATATTGAATGGCCATCAGAAAATAAAAATTTATCAACTTGAGGTTTGATGTTTATTCGTTGAATCCCAGGGTACTTCAATAGCCTATCTACCTGTATTTCATCATCAAAGTGGCCAATATTGCAAACAATAGCGCTATCTTTCATCTTTAGCATATGTTCAAGTGTTATTATATCACAATTACCAGTTGCTGTAATGTAGATATCTCCAAATTCTAGAGTATCTTCCAGCGTTAAGACCTGGAAACCTTCCATAGATGCCTGCAGAGCACATATCGGGTCTATCTCTGTAACAGTGACCCTGGCACCAAATCCTCTCATAGATTGAGCACAACCTTTGCCAACATCACCATAACCACAAACTACAACATTTTTACCGGCTATCATGACTCCGGTGGCTCTTTTAATACCATCTGCAAGGGACTCTCGACAACCGTAAAGGTTATCAAACTTGCTTTTAGTGACTGAATCATTGACATTTATTGCGGCAAAAAGTAAAGATCCATCTTTTTCTCTCTGATAGAGTCTATGAACACCTGTAGTTGTTTCCTCTGAAACTCCTTTTATATTTTTAGCTATATTTTGCCATTTGCCAGGATATTTTATAAAATCATCAATTATCAACTTTTGCATTATCGCAAGTTGTTCATTTTCCTTTGATGGCTCTGGTAGTTTGCCATCTTTTTCATATTGCTTTTCAAGCTTTACTGCCTCATGAATAAAAAGTGTAGCATCCCCACCATCATCAACAAGTAAATCGGGACCAGTTTTCTCTGAAAACTCCAAAGCCATCTTTGTGCACCACCAGTATTCTTCAAGAGTCTCACCTTTCCATGCAAAAACAGGGACACCATTCTTAGCAACAGCAGCAGCAGCATTATCCACAGTGGAAAAGATATTACAGGATGCCCACCTGACAGAAGCACCAAGAGAAACAAGAGTCTCTATCAAAACTGCAGTTTGCAAAGTCATGTGTAGTGAGCCAGTTATCCTTGCGTTTTTCAACGGCTTACTGTTTTTATATTTCTCCCTAATAGCCATAAGACCTGGCATCTCTTTTTCAGCCAGTTCAATCTCCTTTCTACCAAAATCAGCTAAACTTATGTCTTTAACCTTGTAGTCCATTTTACCTTCTTTGTTTATATATTGCTTTATGATTTCAATATAATTAATCGGCTATTTAAAATTTAGTCAATAAAAAATGGGTTCCTGAGTTTAATCGGTACTTTTTATCATTAAAGTAATAGCTGTATAGTATAATATATACATACTCGTTCATCTGACAATTGCTTAATTATTTAAAAAAAGAATATTTGCCATGTTTATAAATAAAAGCAAAGTACTGATTTGCCAGATGAACTTAAAAATGGACAAAAAAAGTTTTATAGAATTTATGGAGTAATTAATTTTATTTTACCTGTTTTTGTTGAAAAGGAGAATTTTTACCTTATACTAAACAAGAAGGAAATTAATTTTTTTGGGGAATAATATGCTGAAAAAGAGATTGCCTGATTTTAAAATAATGGATAACGCACAGTCATATATAAAGTTAAACAATAATGAAAATGGCATTTTTCTTATTCATGGGTACACTGGTTCACCAGCCGAGATGGTTCCATTTGCTAAAAAATTTGAAAATAAGGGATTTTCTGTTTATTGTCCAAGACTTGCGGGACATGGAACAAATATTAAGGACTTTGTAAATACTGGTTTTATGGATTGGTATCAGTCAGCCTTGATCCAGTATTTAGAATTTCGTAAAAGAGTCAAAAACACTTATATTATAGGTCTTTCTATGGGTGGACAGATAGCTGCTTATCTCGATGCCGTGGTTGGCTGCGAAAAGATTGCATTGTTTTCGACCCCTTATGATATAGTTGATCCCAGGATGAAGTATGCAAAGTACATATGGCCAATTATGCCAAAAATCAAAAAAACTGAAACAAAACCAAATGTTTTTGATGAAAACGGTAGAAAACTTATGGTAAATTATGATAATGAAAAATATAACTTTGTCAGACCAGCAGGGCAACTTTACAGGAGTTTCAAACTTTTTCATAAGTTCATAAAAAAAATGCGAGCTCCACTTTTGATAGTTCAGTCTGAACTTGATCCTGTGGTTAACTTCAAATCTCCTCAAAAAATCTTTAATAAATCAAAATCAATCTCAAAGCAGTTAAATTATCTTAAAAAATCCTCTCATGTTATAACACTGGACTATGAAGTAGACCAGCTTTTTGAGATGACATATAATTTTTTCTTTGGATAAAATTCTTATGTCTCTTCGCATCTAAGTATGAACAAATTTTAGAAAAAAATTTATGTGGACTTTTGACTTTTAACTTTTGATTTTTGGCTGCTGTAAAGAGCGAAGAACGACTTTAATTCAGTTTATATTTATTTGAATAATTGCGCTCTGCGTACTTTTATGAGTTGAGCTATTCATTATGATTATAAAAGCTAAAACCAGAGACCCATTAAAAAAGAGTCATAAAGACACGATAAATTGTTCTTGACTTTTTTGTATTTAATATATTTTTAAAGGCGTCAATTTGTAGCTTATTTTGTTTTATTATTTTTTTATATATCTTATTTTTTCTGCTTAATCCGGTTAATGTGTACTTTTTAACATTAAAGAAATAAACGTAAAGCCTGGTATACAGATACTAGCTCATTTGGTAATAACATACATAAAAAGACTCTTTGCAGTGGACGAAGAGCTAGAAGATTATTTACCGGATAAACCTTTTTTTTGTTATTCCAATTTATATTTAGATTTCATATTAAGTTTATATTAAATTTTAAAGGATTTAACTATGGCAGTTCCAAAAAAGAGACCTTCGCATGCTCGAACATATAGAAGAAAAAGAGCCAATGAAAAAAGATCTTTAGTTACGATAGGCGTTTGTCCTACCTGTGAATCACCTGTTCTTCCTCATCATGCATGCCCTTCCTGCGGTTATTATAAAGGTCAGGAAGTGATACCTGTGCTTGCAGAAAAAGAAAAAGAGAAGAAGAAAAAGGAAAAAAGAGCCTAGATGGCTCTTTTTGAGTTTTATATTTTTATCTTCTAAATAAATCATAAAGCTTAAAAGATGAAAATTGCAGTAGATGTTATTAGTGGTGATAATCCGCCCGAAGAATTAATATCGGGAGTCTGCCATTATATATCAAAATATAAAGATTCCGTCATCATAATCGGTGATGAGGAAAGAATCAAGAAAAAACTTTTACTTCATCCTTATGAACGTCGTTATATCGATATAGTTCATACAACTGAAATTATAACCATGAACGAAAGTCCCGCTGAAGCATATAGAAAAAAGAAAAATGCGTCGGTTATACTTGCAGCTCAACTTGTCGCCAGTAAGGAGGCCACCGGCTTTTTTTCACCGGGAAATACTGGTGCTGCTCTAGCGGCTGCTCTTTTTGAGATCGGAAAGATAAAAAATGTTTCTAGACCGGCAATAGCGGCAGTTTTACCAAACATCAAAAGCTCTACAATTCTTATTGATGCTGGTGCAAACACCGAATGTAAGCCTCATTTTCTCGTTGAATTTGCTCTTATGGCAGATGTTTTCTGCAAAAAAGTATTAAAACTTGAAAACCCCCGCGTTGGTATACTTAGTAATGGTGAAGAAGACGAAAAGGGAAGTGATTTTACTAAAAAGGTCTTTGAATTGATGAAAGATATTCCCATGCACTTCATCGGAAATGTTGAAGGTTATGATCTTTTCAATGGTTCTGTTGATATTGTTGTCACCGATGGCTTTACCGGTAATATCGCCCTGAAAACTGCCGAGGGAGTTTCAAAGACAGTGTTTACCCTTTTAAAAAATGAAATCCAGAAGTCAATTTTTTCAAAGATTGGTGCCTTATTTTTAAAAGATAACTTTAAAAATCTTAAGAAAAAACTTGATGCAAATGAATATGGTGGTGCACCACTTTTAGGTATAGATGGCAATGTCATAATAGGACATGGATCAGCAAATGCTAAAGCCACTTTCAATGCTTTAAGGACCTTAAGATTTATGGATCAATTTAACCTTAATAAAGAGATAGAAACAGCTTTTTCTAAGTTACCGGAAACATCGGATAGTTAATATATGCAGTTTTTTAACAGCACTTTTCTTAAAAAGATATAATCTTTAGATTTTTCTTCTTTTTTTACCCTTTGCATTTTTTTGTATCGTATGTAATCATTAAGAAGCAAAACACAAAATTTTTCAGACTAACCTGAATCTATACATTATTTCATAAGTTTGATAAATCAGCACAGTAATCTAAAATAGAAAATTATTTATACTACAGTTCAAAGTCAAAAATCACAAATCCAGGAATCGTTATTATCATACGAAAATCAAAAATTAATACAAATAAAAAATATTTCTTGAAAAAAATAATTTTTTGATTATTTTGAATTTGACCAGGTGGTTAATAAAAGTTGTTTAAATTGTTTACAAGTTGTTTAGTAAATTTAAAGCAACAATCAAGAGGAAACCATGAATGTTTTTATTTTTCCTGGACAGGGAAGCCAGTATGGTTCTATGGCAAAAAAGCTCTATGACAAATATAACCTTGCTAAAGATCTTTACTCACAGGCTAGAAACATAATTGGAAAGGAAATTGTTGATGCTTCTTTTGAAGCAGATGAACAACTTTTGATGCAAACTTCATACTCACAACCAGCTATATTTTTATATAGTTTTATACTTTTTAGTTCACTTATCGATGAAAATAAGATCAAAATAAGTGATAAAGATTTTTATGCAGGTCATTCTCTTGGTGAAATAACAGCACTTGCAGCTTCAAAAGCCATGAATTTTTCTCTTGCATTAAAGTTTGTAAGATTTCGTGGCGAGGCTATGGCAGGAGTTTCAGTTGAAAATGGTATGATGGCTGCTTTACTTAAACCAGACATCGATGGTTGCCAAAAAGTTTTTTCAGAAGAATTCCGAGGTTCTCTTTTTATTGCAAACCTCAATTCACCTTCTCAAATTTCAGTATCTGGTCTTAAGAACGCATTTGACAGCTTTAATGCTAAATACCAGAAACAACTTTTTTTAAAGGCTATCCCTTTAAAAGTTTCTGCACCCTTTCACTGCCCTTTTATGGAAGATGCAGCAAAACTGGTTGCAAGGGAACTTGAAAAATACACCTTTAACCTTGAAAATGTCGTAAAAGTCATATCAAACAAAACAGCACAACCTTACCCGGCTGACCTTAATGGTGTTAGAAAAAACATCAGCGATGCTATAATCAATCAGGTCAACTGGATCGATAGCATAAAGTATCTCAAATCAAATAATTTTAGCTCATATGTCGAAATAGGTCCCAAATCGATCCTTATCCCATTTGTCAAGGAGATAGATTCGGAAGCAATGACACAAAGCTTCATAGATTAGTTTATTTATTATCTTATAGGAGGAAATATGACTGTTTCTTTTGAAGAACTTAGAAATCTTCTCGTTGAAAAACTTGGTGTTGAAAAAGATTCAATCACCGAAACAGCTCATTTTGTCAACGATCTTGGCATTGACTCACTCGAACAGGTAGATTTGATGATGGAACTTGAAAAAAGATACCAGATCACCATTCCTGATGAAGATCTTGAAAAACTTACAGATGTTAAAGGTCTTCTCACTTACCTGAACGAAAAGCTTGCAAACAAGTAGACAAAGTCTCTTTCAAATCGGCAGAGGTCAAAACCTCTGCTTATTTGTTTTAAGTCACCCATCTATTAAGGTTGCTTGATTAAAATTGTTAGTTTTTATCTTTTATTTATTTACATATTTTCTATCCTTTTTTCGGCTATCTATTATTTGGATTTATTTGTTTTTGATATTTGATTTTTATCAACCAGGGGTTTTAGAATTTAAAGTCTTTTAAAACTTATTCACTTATTCGATTATTGAAAGCTTGTTTTTAAGGATTGATGGTAATTTGTAAGATTTTGATGCATCATTTGCTGAAAGTGTGCAGGGTAATCTTAACTTTTGTTATATTAATAATTTGTTTTGTAGTTTTGCTGTTTGATATATTTTTATAATACTTTCTTGCTTTTATTTGCAATTTAAAGACTTTTTAGCATAGTTCAAACCAACTGATAGCCAAAATAGTCATATAATTTAATAAAGGATATTAACATAACCCATAATAAAAAGCCTTGTTTTTGTCTATTTTAATGATATACTATCAATGTTAATTGATATATTAGTTTAGCAATAAGTTTTATATTAAGAAAAAAATATTCTTATTGCTTTTATGATTATTCAATAATTATTAAAAGTTTGAATAACTCAAAAAAACTCATATTTTAATTTTTAGAATCACAAATTTAAAAATTGTTTTTATAGAATAAGCTTAGAAAATATTAAAATGTCGCTTATAGAATAGGCTTATAGAATATTAAAATGTGAAAAGAGAATTAACCATATACTATAAAGCTATACAATAATATTAAAATATAAAATAAAAATAGATTTATTTAAATTTTTTTTACAAGATAATTCTTGTTCGGAGGAAAAAATGCGTAGAAGAGTAGTAGTTACTGGAATAGGATTGATAAACTGTCTTGGGAAATCCGTGCAGGAACAGTGGGAAAACCTTATAAAGGGAACTTCTGGTATTTCACGTTTAACTGATCCTGAATTTGAAAAGATTGATGTTCGAATAGGTGGTAAAATATCCAACTTTGACCCTTCAAGGATTCTATCCCCAAGAGACTTGCGCCAATATGACCTTTATACTCAATATGCCCTTTACTGTACAGATGAAGCCGTTAGAGACTCCAGGATATTTGATAGTAACGATATAAAAAAGGATAGATTTGGAGTAATTTTTTCATCTGGAATTGGTGGTATTATTTCAAATCTTGAAGCGCATAAAGGTTATATTGCAAATGGTCAGAAGGAAATAAGCCTCTATACAATACCTAAAATGATAGCAAATATAGCTGCTGGTGTTATATGCTTGAAATATGGTCTCTATGGGTTATCTTACTCCATAGTTTCTGCCTGCGCTTCTTCAGCTCATGCAGTTGGTGAAGCAACTAGAAAGATACAGTATGATGAACTTGATTATGTTATAGCAGGTGGTGCAGAAGCTTCTCTGATTCCTTTTGCTCTGGGTGCATTTTCAAATATGAAAGCAGTTTCTAAAAATAATGAAAATCCTCAAAAAGCCAGCAGACCTTATGATTCTTCTCGTGATGGCTTTGTCATGTCAGAAGGCGCTGGTGCTTTAGTTCTGGAAGAATATGAGGCGGCTAAAAAAAGAGGAGCAAAAATTTATGCTGAAATTATAGGTTATGGTTCTTCTTCCGATGCCTATCATCTTACTGCACCACATCCGGAAGGACTTGGCGCAGCTCTGTGTATGAATAATGCTATAAAAGATGCCTGTATAGATGCCGAAAAAATCAGCTATATTAATGCTCACGGTACATCAACTCCTGTTGGAGACATAGCTGAAACAAAAGCCATAAAGGCTTGCTTTAAAGATCATGCAAAAGATATTGCCATATCTTCAAATAAATCTATGATAGGGCATTTACTCGGTGCCGCTGGAGCTGTGGAACTTATAAATACCATTTTAACAGTTAATGCAGGAATTATCCCTCCTACCATAAACCTTGATAATCAGGATCCTGAGTGTGATCTTTTCTATGTTCCAAACAAGGCAATCGAAAAAAAGGTCGATTATGCACTTTCAAATTCATTTGGCTTTGGTGGTCAAAATGCTTCCATAATAATAAAAAAAGGCATTTCAGATTAATAATAATTTATATAATTTACAAAATAGCATTTATTGTGTTATCTTTAAACCACTTTCATCATGCGATAAATGAGTAATTATTTAATAAAAGTCAAATGTATGTGTTAATAAAGTACAACAATTGTATACACACAATTATATGTGGATATTCATTTATTCTTTATTTTTTATTTATTTTTCCAGATTTTTAATTGTAGTTTAAATTGTTTTTGGATTTTAGAATTTTAACTATTAGATTATATTTATTAGATTATAATATAGAACTAATTTTTGGCTTAAGACTTTAGCACTTACAACTGTATCCTGTTTAAGTCTATCCTGAGTTTATCCCGGGTTTTGCTTGTTGAATCTATACAAGAAAAAAGCGAAGAGTTTATTTTTTTTAAATTAGCATTTCTACTTCCGTTAATAATAGATAAAAAATAAAGTGTTAATTTATCGGATGAACATAAAATAATAAATATAATTAAACCAATAACTTTATAAACTGCGATTACTTAAACAAAAAATATAAAATAAAATTAAAGTTAAATAATGGAAAAACGATTTCAAAAATGGAAAAATACAAAAAAATTGATGATTTTATTAAAAAGCACAATTTAAAGTTTGAGGATAGAAAACTATACATTCAGGCATTTACACATCGATCTTTTGATTGCAAAACAGAGGGTAATAATGAAAGACTCGAGTTTTTAGGAGATGCTGTTCTTGAGCTTATTATTACAGATTATCTTTTCAAAACTTATCCTGACTCAAAAGAAGGTTTTTTATCTCAATTAAGAGGCTATCTGGTCAGTGCAAAAAATCTTTCGGATTTTGCTTTGAATTTAAAACTTGATGATATTATACTTCTGGGTAAAGGTGAAGAAAACAATGGGGGAAGAAGAAAGGCTTCAATACTCTCAGACACTGCTGAAGCTATAATTGGAGCTGTATACATAAGCCAGGGATTTGAAAAAACTAGAGAATTTTGCCTCGAATATTTTGCAAATCAAATAGATGAACTAATACATAGCAAGCAGCTTAAAAATCCTAAAACAAGACTTCAGGAATTTTCACAGGCAAAATACGGTGTATTACCTGACTATCAAGTATTAAAGCAGGAAACTATTGATGGGGAAAAGTACTATATTATGTATCTTAAGGTAGAAGCACTTGATTTTGGACCAATACGAAAAAACTCTAAAAAAGAAGCTGAAGAAGAGCTGGCCACAATTGCACTAAATTTCTTTGAAGGATTGTAATAAATTAGGATGAAAAAGAATGTATATACCATGCCATACCTGTCCATTTCTTTAATGTTAAAAGTAAACATTGACCGGAAGGACCATGATTTATAATCTTTTTTCAGAAAATAAACAGAATATCATTGAGCTTTGCAGCCATAGTGGAAATATAAGAATACCAGCGATACTTTTAATAGGACCTGCAGGTGTTGGCAAGAGAATAACCGCATTTCATCTTATTAAAAATATTCTGGGATTGAACGATTGTATCGATATTTTTTTTCAACCTGAAGTTTGTTTTCTTTCAAAGAATCTTCCCTTCGATGAGCTTGATTTTCTTTGCAGCCAGCTTAAATCATACCAGAATACAATTATAGAACCTAAAATTGCCTTTGATAAGCTTAAATTCATTCTTCTCCGATTCATGTCTCCTTTTATATACAGAATTATCGAAATAGATGAAAAATCCTTCATCGGCAACTCTAAAAAAAGTACTTTCGATGATTTTATGGAAAATATCTCATATTATTTTTTTAAGCTAAAAAATATAACAATGGATGATGCTGATTCCTTAAATGAACTAATAGATCTTGCCGATATATTTTTTATCAATAGAAAATTGTTTAAATCGGACAGAATTTATATTTCCGAAATCTACAATATTCAAAAATGGATAGAGTCAACTTTTCAGTTTGATAAAAGAGTTATACTTATCGAGAATGCAGACCTTTTGCAGATTGAATCGGCAAATGCATTTTTGAAAACTCTTGAAGAACCATCTTCCAATCTTATATTTATTATGACTGCAAATTCCAGGATGCAGATTCTCCCAACTATTCTATCAAGATGCTCAATATTTGAAATAGATAAACTTGAAAGTCAAGAACTTCGAGCGATACTTGAAAATGAGTGGAAAATAAACTATAAACTGGTTGAAAACCAATCCATAAAAACATTTTATGACTTTTTGACTCTGCTGAAAGAGAATAATAATCAACTTCAAAAAGATATAAAACAATTATTTGAACTTTATATAAATAAAACAAATAGACTTCACTTATTTTATGAAATAATTTCAAAAAATGAGAATCTTCCTGTATTGTTAAGACAGCTAATACTCTTTATAGAGTCCTATCTCAACTCTTATAATAACCAGAAAACTGTTATAGCATCCGATTTTTCTCTTGCATCAATAGTAAATCTGTTAAGATATCTAAACCTTGTTGAGAACTTCAGTAAAAATTACTTATATTCGCTTGATAATGCTCTTATTTATTCGTATCTTAATAGAGAGCTGATTTTTAATGGAGAATACAATGGAGAAAAAATCGTTCTATGAAAAATTTATCGAGTCTTTAGATAGACAGATCATAGATAAAGAAGATATAAAGAAAAGCTTTATTGCTCAAGCAAAATCCAATCTTCTCTTTCAAAGAATCTTTGATACTCTCCCTGAAGGTATAATACTGTGCAATATAATAGGTTATCCATTATACTACAACAAAAAAGCCCTGGTTGTTTTTGATCAGATAAAAAAGGTAAATTTTCTTAGTCTAATTCCACAAGAAGTACAGGATCAATTTTATCAAGCATTACAGGGTAAAAAGGCTGTAGATGTTATAACCCCTCTAAAAATACTCAATAACTCTTACTTTTTGAAGTTTACCTTTGAAAAGATAAAACTTCCTCTTGAGGAAGATGCCGAAGCTGTACTTATCGTTTTTTACGATATAAACGCTCAAATCAAAGAGGAACGAGAAAAACAGATACAGGAATCATTTGCAAATCTTATGGAAATGCTCTATACAATAGCTCATGAGATTAGGAATCCCCTTACGTCTCTGGATTTAAATATAAAGATCGCCCAAAAACAATTAGAACAAACAGAAGATAAATGCAAATGCAATAACTGTTACCAACAACTTTTATCTTCACTAACTACAACAGCCTCTGAGATAGTGAGGCTTAACAAGATACTCGACAATTTTCTTGCTACAGCGAAACCTCTACAACCAAAATTACAGGTTATAAACCTCAATGAAATTGTTAAAGAACTTTCAAGTATAGTTAATAGTCAATTTCAACTCTCAGGAAAAAATCTTGTCTTAAAATTAAAGGAAGATATTTCTCCTGTTCTGGCAGATAAAGATCTTTTAAAACAGGCATTACTTAACCTTATTAAAAATGCCTTCGAAGCTATAGAGGAAGGAGGAATGGTTACAGTATCTACCTATGATAGAGAAGAAAATATCATAGTAGAAGTTAAAGATAATGGAACTGGAATGGATCAGGAAACCCTTGATAAAATCTTTACACCTTTTTTTACAAGCAAAAGTACAGGAACTGGTCTAGGGTTAACGATAGTTTATAGAATAGTACAATCTTTATTTGCAGAAATAAA
>Ga0208695_1002568_pt1 | contig 13015 bp, 12 predicted proteins | sample AD_UKC111_MetaG_FD_184449 | JGI IMG/M metagenome (GOLD analysis project Ga0208695, IMG submission 184449) | Active sludge microbial communities of municipal wastewater-treating anaerobic digesters from Hong Kong - AD_UKC111_MetaG (SPAdes)... | ecosystem: Engineered > Bioreactor > Anaerobic >... | reverse complement strand
AGTACCTTTATTAGTCATGCCTTCAGGTACTAAAACCATATAGGCAGAGGCTCCATGTCAATGGCAAATCGGAAATAACGAAATATATTTTTTATACTAAATGCGACAACTTGCTTGACAAACTCCGTTACATAGATGACAATGTCTTAATCATATACCAAGAAATAAATAAGAACAAATCATTTAATATGAATATACAACAATTTGAAGAATTAAATCTTAAAAAAATACCCCTCTTTACTTTTTGTTTTGATAAAGAAGTTTTTATTTCCGATGAATTTGAAAATGCTATGACCAGCAAGTACAAAGGAAGGTTTGCCTTAAGCATTAAGACTGAAAAAAATTCAATATTTAACAGAGATAGTCTTAAGAATTTTAAAGTTTTTAGTCCTGAAAAATGCCTTGTAACAACCATACGATGCTATACAAACAAGGATTACAGTTCATTCGGCAGATTAAAAGAACTTTTAAAAGAAAATAATTTGACAGCGGACGGTATGGTTTTATTCAGGGCCGTTTCCTTCAGGAACAATATATGCAATAATCAGGATTACTATGATGTTTTCATTCCAGTGAAATAATAAAAATCAATAAAAATTAATAAAAATTAATAAAAATTAATAAAAAACCCTTGACATTAGAGTTCCTCCATAGTTTATCCTAAAATTGATAACGTTATCTAATATATATTTGGAGGTCATTATGTTTAAGGGGAACAAAAAAGAATTTCCACATGTTTTTGTTATTCTACTAACAATAATTATTATTTCAGGTATATTAACATACATAATACCTGCAGGTGTTTATGAGCGTGTTATGGATGAAGCTTCCGGCAGAATGGTAATTGACCCGAATTCATTTAAATATATCGACCGAACACCCGTAAATCCATTCTATATGTTTGTGAGCCTGATAGAAGGACTTATCCAGGCCGCAAATGTCACAATGTTGATCTTTTCCGCATTTTCATGTTTATACCTCTTGGAGAAAACAGGGGCTTTGGACGCCAGCATATCTTTAATGGTTCAGAAAACAAAAAAGAATCCCAAATCTGCAACCATAATACTTGTTTTGATAATGATAGTTCTTTCAGCCTGGGCTTCTACAGGCACCATGTCATATGAAGAAATTGTTGCTTTTATTCCTATATTCCTAGTCCTTTGCCTGGCATTGGGATATGATGCATTAGTTGCGTTAGGTGTTTCAATAATAGCAGTAGGCTGCGGGTTCTCTTCTGCAACAGTTAACCCCTTCAGTATAGGAGTTGCACAATCCATTGCAGAACTGCCTTTATTCTCAGGAATAGGATATAGAATTTTTGTTTTAGTGGTAATGACAACATTTACAATCGTTTATGTTTTGGTGTATGCCAATAAAGTCAAAAAGGATCCGAGTAAAAGCATAGTAAGAGACATAGATTTTTCTGACGTTGAAATTGATGAAAAAAGAATGAATACCGAAATGACCAAGGAACACAAAATTTCACTGGCAATACTCTTTATCGGTATATTATTCATGGCATACGGTTTAATAAAATTAGGTTGGTATATCAATGAAATAGCTGCAATATTTGTAATAGTATCAATACTTGTTGGTATAGTAAATAAATGGAATGCAAATAAAATTACCCATACATTGGTTGAAGGTCTGTCAAAAGGTGTAGTTTCCGCATTGGTCGTAGGTTTTGGAAGAGGTATACTGGTTGTATTGACAAGAGGAAACATCATTGATACGGTTATTTACAGCGCTGCAAGTTTACTACAGAATCTGCCCCCGTCATTAAATGCTGTTGGAATGTTAGTTGTTCAAAACTTGATTAATTTCCTGATTCCTTCCGCTTCCGGCCAGGCTGCAGCGACAATGCCTATTATGATTCCTCTTGCAGACTTAATAGGGGTTAACAGACAAATTGCTGTTTTAGCCTTCCAGTTCGGAGATGGGTTCTCCAATATATTCTGGCCTACAGGTTTTGTACTCATAGCCTGCACCATGGCTAAAGTTCCGGTCAATAAATACTACAAGTGGATTACTCCATATTTCATCTTGTTATTTGTAATGCAGGTAATACTAATTCTTGGAGCTACAGCTATAAACTATGGACCTTTTTAAAATGCAGAACACAATAAGGAGCTAAAATGAATATTGAAAAACTGGTTCATAATTCTATTGAACAAGCAAAAGAAAAAGCCTTCGCAATAAATGACTATATATATAGGAATCCGGAACTATCAAATAAGGAGTATAAGGCTTGTCAGAAATATAGTGAAGTTCTGAATAATGAAGGAATTCCTGTAGAAGGCAATTTCTTAGGGTCGGAAACGGCATTTAAGGCTACAATCAATGAAGACACTAGCTCAGATATAAAAATCGGAATCCTATGCGAGTATGACGCCTTACCGGATATCGGCCACGCTTGCGGACATTGTGCAAGCGGCGCCCTGAGCTTTCTTGCCGCCCTTGGCCTGTTTAAAAACAAGGAACATCTGAAGGGCAATATATATTTAATAGGAACTCCTTCCGAGGAATATAACGGCTTTAAAACAGACATGGCAGATTCCGGAATGTTTGATGATTTCTCTTATGTAATAATGATTCATATGTCAGACAGAAATCTGCCTAAAGCAAGTTTTATGGCCCTGGATGCATATAACTTTGAATTCTTCGGTAGTCCTTCACATGCCGCTGCCTCCCCATGGAACGGGAAGAATGCCTTAAATGGCATGACCTTGTTTATGCATGCCCTGGATATGATGCGGCAGCAGCTGAGAGATTTTACAAGAGTGCATGGAATTGTTACGAAGGGCGGTTCAGCCGCGAATATTATTCCTGATTATGCTTCATGTCAATACTGGTTTAGATATAAGAAAAAAGATTATTTGGAAGATGTGGTTAAGATGGCTCATGAAGCAGCTAAAGGATGCGCAATGGCTACACAAACATCCGTAAAAATTACACCCGCTACAAGGGCTTTGGCTGAATTAAAACCTACACCCCATACGGATATTCTGATTGAGCAAATATATAAAGAACTGGGGTTAAATATTGAAGAGAACGCAACGATGGAACTTGGTTCTTCAGACATAGGCAATCTAAGCTACAAATGCCCGGCTATCCATCCATTAATCTCTGTTTCGGATAAACCGGTAGCCGCCCATACAAAAGAATTTGCTAAATGTATGGAGTCAGAAAAAACTAAGGTTGCTATCGAAAAAGGTGCCAAAGTAATTGCTTCATTGGTTGTGCGTTCTTTATATGATGAAAGCATAATTAAGAATATGAAGAAGGATTTTGAAAGCATGTAATAAAGAATACTTAAGCCCAGTGCCTGCAAATGCTTGTAGATTGCGGCAGTCTGGGCTTATTTATGCCTTTTTATGCTAGGTACTGCTTAATAAGGTAGGGCTCTATTCGGAAAAAATCCTTGAGATGCAGGGCTGCCAGTTTATTTGCTTCTGAAATATTGCCCCTTTGAATGGCTTCAATCAGAGGCAGGTGATGGGAAATCTGCATCAAGCTGTGGTGCACATCCGTGTACTTTGAAATCTGTATAAGGTGAACCTGCTGGTATAAAGAGCGTTGCTGCTGTAAAAGTCTCTCATTTCGCCCTATTTCCGTGATGTAAAGATGGAAATCCATATCCAGCCGAATACGTTCATATTTATTACCGGAGGCGGCTGCGGCTTCGCACGCATCGGCAATCGCCCTGAGTTTATCAAAATCAGATGCACACCCATAATATGCCGCCAACTTTATCGACAATATGTCCTGGGCAAGACGAATCGCTCCGATATCTTTAACTTCATCATCCGTGAAAAACCTAACCTCGGCTCCACGATTAGACCGAATAATAACCAGATCCTCAGCCTGAAGCCTCCGCAAGGCATCATGAATGGGTGTTCTGCTGATACCCAATTTGGCAGCAATTTGCATTTCGGGGATGCGGTCACCAGGCAATAATTCCATACGAAAAATCATATTTTTAATCTCTTCATAGGCATAATCACTTTGTAAACTCATAATTTCACCACCACCGATAAATGTCTCAACGCATTATAACACTTAAAAAATTGCATTGTCAACAATTGAAATGAATGCTAAATGATAGACTGCATGCAATTGTTTAATTAATTATTGACATATAGTATTATATTTGTTAAATTGTATGCAGAAATACTTAAATGCACGCAATATAAAGCAGACAAACTTTATGCAAAAGCAGGACAAGATTCAAGGGAACGACTGGAAATTTTAAAGAATGTCCAAAGAATAAATTAAAAAGGAGATGCTGTTATGCCACTGAAAACACCGGAAGAATATATTGCTAGTTTGCGGGAGCTGAATACCCGTGTATACATGTTCGGTCAGAAGATCGACAATTGGGTGGATGACCCTATCATTCGACCGTCCATAAACTGTGTAGCCATGACCTATGCCCTGGCTCAAAAACCTGAGTATGAGGACCTTATGACGGCAACATCATCCTTAACGGGAAGAAAGATTAACCGTTTTACACATTTGCATCAATCTACGGAGGATCTGGTGAAAAAGGTGAAGATGCTTCGCCTCCTCGGCCAAAAAACTGCCTCCTGCTTCCAGCGCTGCGTAGGTATGGATGCCTTCAACGCCTTATACTCTACCACCTTTGAGATCGATGAAAAATATGGCACCAGTTATCATGAAAACTTCAAGAAATTTCTTACATATGTACAGGATAATGATCTTGTAGTGGACGGAGCCATGACCGACCCCAAGGGAGACCGTTCAAAAGCCCCTCACGAACAGAAAGATCCGGATATGTATGTTCATGTTGTGGAGAGACGCCAGGATGGTATCGTGGTTTGTGGTGCCAAGGCCCACCAGACGGGTGCTGTAAATTCTCACTGGCATGTTTTCATGCCCACCATTTCCATGAGTGAGGCAGATAAAGACTGGTCCCTATCCTTTGCCTGTCCTTCCGATGCAGAAGGTCTTTATATGATTTACGGCCGTCAGGCCAGTGATACCCGAAAGCTTGAAGGAAGTCCCATTGACTGCGGCAACAGTCTTTTCGGCGGCCAGGAAGCCTTGGTGGTACTTGACCATGTGTTTATCCCCAATGAGTATATTTTCCTGAACGGGGAATATGAATTTACCGGTATTCTGGTGGAACGCTTTGCCGGTTATCACAGGCAAAGTTACGGTGGCTGCAAGGTCGGCGTCGGAGACGTTATAATTGGTGCCGCTGCGATTATTGCAGAGCAGAACGGCGTTAATAAAGCCCATCACATTAAGGACAAGCTGATTGAGATGACCCATCTCAATGAAACCTTGTATTCATGCGGTATAGCCTGCTCCTGTGAAGGCTGCCCCACAAAGGCCGGAAATTACCAGATTGACCTTTTGCTGGCCAATGTTTGCAAGCAGAATGTCACCCGGTTCCCCTACGAAATTGTCCGCTTAGCTGAGGATATTGCGGGTGGTCTGATGGTGACCATGCCATCTCAGAAGGATTTTACCTCCAATACCGTTGTCGGCAAGAACGGCGAAACCATTGGTGATATATGCAACAAATACTTTGCCGGAAGTGATAAGTTCACGACCACAGATCGCCAGAAAACACTGCGCTTCTTGGAAAATATCTGTCTCGGTTCGGCAGCAGTCGGATATAGGACGGAATCTATGCACGGGGCCGGTTCCCCCCAGGCACAGCGCATCATGATTGCCCGTCAGAGCAACCTGGAAGCTAAGAAAGAAATGGCAAAGAAAATTACCGGAATCAAGTAAGAATGTTTTAAGTAAAATAGTATTGAGATTAAGCAAGCACCTGTAAAGTTAAGCTTTTTAGGTGCTTTTCTTGTTTAAAATAATGTAAAAAATTAAAACACAATACACTAGCAATATGTTATATTATATTTAGGACATCATTCATGGAGCTATCTTGCAAGGAACATAACAGGGTCTTGGAGGTATTATATGAAAACTAATATTGAGCGCTTAAAGTCTAGTTTAATCAATTTAGGTAAAATCGGATATGAAGAAGGCAAAGGCATTACAAGATCAGCTTTTACTCCCGAATATGAAGAAGCCAAGGCTTTTGTAAAAAAACTCATGGAAGAAGCAGGCCTTGATGTATATCAGGATCCTGTAGGCAATTTATTTGGCAGGCTTGATGGCAAGGATAAAAATAAGTCCATTTTGTTAGGTTCTCATATTGACAGCGTGCCCAACGGAGGAATGTTTGACGGTAATCTTGGGGTCCTGGCCGGAATAGAATGTATACGGACACTTAAAGAAAATAATTATGCTCCAAAACATTCCATAGAGGTTGTAGCTTTTATCGGTGAAGAAGGAACAGAAGTGGGCGGAACATTCGGCAGCAGGGTTTTTTCAGGTGAATTCAAGGCCGAGAAAGGTGATTTGGACTACCTTAAAACAGTCGGCATTACTGAAGAAGACTTACTTAAGGCAAAAAGAAATCCTGAAACTTTAAAATGTTATTTGGAACTTCATATTGAGCAGGGAAATATCCTTAATACCGAGAATTTTTCGATAGGGGTTGTTCAAGGAATAGTTGGCATTGCTCAACATAATGCCAAAGTAAGAGGGAAGGCAAATCATGCAGGAACCACACCCATGAATTTAAGGGACGATGCCTTGGTAAAGGCAAGTAAGGTTATCCTGAATATTAATGAAATTGTCAATAAATTTGGAAGTCCCATGGTTGGAACGGTAGGCTATATAAAAGCATATCCGGGGGCAGTGAACGTGATTCCGGGGATGGTTGAATTCACTATTGAGTTAAGGGATATGGACAGAAAAAGAGTCTTGGATGCCATGGAAATGATTATGGAAAGCTGCAATAATTTAGATCTTGAAGTAGAAAGCCTGGGCTTTGAATGGGAAGTAAACCTCGATGAAGGGATGCAAAAACTTATTGAAGAATCCTGCATGGATTTGAATTACAGTTATAAATACATGGTGAGCGGTGCAGGTCATGATGCCAATCCCCTTTCAAAAATAACACCTTCCGGAATGATATTCATACCCAGCAAGGATGGCATCAGCCATTCCCCGGATGAATGGTCTGATTGGGCTGATGTGGAAAAGGGAGCCAATGTTTTGTTAAATACGGTATTGAAGGTTGACGGTGGGTTTGATAATTAATACAAAGACTTAGGAGTAATGAGCATGACAAACAGGTATCTTACAAAATCACGCTTCAAATTGGCGATGGAATGCCCGACCAAGCTTTACTACACGGGAAAAGAAGAATACATAAATCAAGACCTTGACGATCCCTTTCTTTTGGCTCTGGCAGAGGGAGGCTTTCAGGTAGGAGAATTGGCCAAGCATTACTTTCCCGGCGGCTATAACATTGAAACTTTGGACTATGATGAGGCATTGAAAGAAACCAATAAGTTATTGCAAAAAGACAAGGTAACAATATATGAAGCTGCCATAATGTATGAAAAATTCTTCATACGGGCGGATATCTTGGTAAAGGACGGGAGAAACATCGAATTAATAGAGGTAAAGGCAAAATCATACGATGATTTTTACAACAAGAGCGGCATTAAACCCGAATGGAAGCCCTATCTTTTGGATGTTGCCTTTCAAAAGCATGTAATTTCAAAGGCCTTTCCCAATTATAAGGTCACGGCTTATTTGATGCTGGCTGACAAGGAAGCCAAGTGCCCAACGGACGGCTTAAACCAAAAATTCAGGATTATTGAGGAAAAGGGCAGGAAAAAGATAAAGGTATCCGATAAATTGTCCCAGGAAGACCTTACTCCACCAATATTGTGCAAAATTAATGCAGAAGATGCATGCAGGATGATTTACAGCGACGAGTATGAATTTCAGGGAAATATATTAAGCTTTTCCGAACTTATAAATATATTCGCAGAATACTACAACAAGGACATAAAAATAAAGCCCGGCATAAGCAGGGCCTGCAAGGGCTGTGAGTTTAAGGCAAGCGAAGATGAAATGAAGGCAGGCTATAAAAGCGGCTTCCATGAATGCTGGAAAGAGGCCCTTAGGTGGACAGACATGGATTTTGAAGCAGGAACCCTATTTGAAATATGGGATTTCAGGAATTCTGACAAATTAATAGCCCAAGGAAAGATAAAGCTTACCGATATAACAGAGGATGACATAAAGGTTAAATCCGATGATAAGCCTGGCATTTCAAGGACAGAAAGGCAGTGGATGCAGGTAAATAAATCTCGGAACAAGGATACTTCATATTGGATTGACAAGGAAAATTTATTAAGGGAAATGGATTCATGGACATATCCCCTGCACTTTATCGACTTTGAAACTTCCATGGCAGCCATCCCTTTTAATAAGGGAAGAAGACCCTATGAAGGGATTGCTTTTCAGTTTTCCCATCATGTTGTTTATGAAAACGGAAGTATAGAGCACAAGGGACAATATTTAAATACGGAGCCGGGAGTGTTTCCAAATTATGAATTTATAAGAAAACTAAAGGATGAATTGGATAAGGACCAAGGGACAATTTTCAGGTATGCAGCCCACGAGAATACATACTTAAACATTATTTACAGGCAATTAAATGAAGATGATAATCACATTCCGGACAGGGAAGAATTGTGTGAATTCATAAGAAGCATCACCAAATCAGTGAACGGGAGTTTTGAAAAGTGGGAAGGCCCTCGCAACATGGTAGACATGTGCGAGCTTGTTAAAAGGTACTATTATGACCCGGCAATGAAGGGGTCCAATTCAATTAAAGTTGTCCTTCCTGCCATTTTAAACAGCTCTGCCTTTTTGCAGGACAAGTATTCCAGGCCCGTTTACGGGACAAAAGAAATTCCAAGCTTAAACTACAGTAACTGGACCTGGATTAAATACGAAAACAATGTGGTCAAAGACCCCTATAAGCTTCTCCCTAAAATGTTTGAGGATGTATCGGACAAGGATTTTATATTGTTAAGTAATGACGAGGTAAGGGATGGCGGTGCAGCCATGACCGCCTATGCTATGCTTCAGTTTACCGAAATGTCTGATTACGAGCGAAACGAAATTAAAAAGGCCCTTCTTAAATACTGTGAACTGGACACCTTTGCCATGGTTATGATTTACGAAGGGTGGAAGGACATGATTAAATAAAGTATATATTCTGATAAACCGGTCTATAAATATTTTTATGGACCGGTTTATTGTTCGCATTTTTTGGTTGAATATTGTTGAAGATTGTAAGAATTTGGTATATAATTATTGAAAAGGTTTACCCAAATAATAACATCTGCACCGGATATAGAACCGGATGACATAAAAGCGAGTGATACGGTAACTTTTTAAGAAAACAGAGACAATAATGTTAAGGATCAGAAAATGTCGCAATTCAAGCGACCATAAAAGGGGTTATATTTTTTATTATTAGCATCAGGAACTAAATTCTTAATTTAATAATAAAAGTTAGGGGGATCAATTAATGAACAGGACAATAACCATAAAAGGTACCGGCAAGGTCAGTGTGAAACCGGATTTGATTATTATTACCATGCAATTGGAATCACACGATTATGATTATGAAAAAACAATGAAACTAGCAGTCGAGTCAGTAAATATTTTGCAGAATGCAATTATAAAGGCAGGTTTCAATAAAGAAGACTTAAAAACTACTGACTTTAACATCAGAACCCATTATGAGAGCTATCGGGACAAAGACAACAATTATAAAAGCAGATTTGACGGATATGTTTGTGAACAAGGCTTAAAGCTTGAATTTGACTTTAATACTTCAGTATTGTCAAATGTGCTCACTTCTATAGGAAAAGCAACGGTTGAACCAAATCTAAATATTCAATTTTCCGTAAAAGATAAAGATGCCATAAATGAAGAACTTTTGATTCGGGCAACCGAGAATGCAAGGAGAAAGGCGGAGGTTCTTGCCAGGGCTTCAAATGTAACTCTCGGAGATTTGATCAGCATTGATTACAATTGGGGTGATCTTTACCTGTATTCAAGAACAAGCTACATGATGGAGAACAACTGCCTGGCCTTTAAAACATCTGCACCGGATATTGAACCGGATGATATCGAAGTAAGCGATACGGTAACATTTGTCTGGGAGATTAAATAAGAGTCAAACCAACTAAAGGACAAAAGAAAGAAGGGGCATGAGTTGATAGGAGCAATCATAGGTGATATTGTTGGTTCCCGGTTTGAATTCAATAACCACAGGAGCAAGAAATTTGAACTTTTCACTGATAAATGCAAGGTAACAGACGACAGCATAATGACTCTGGCAGTAGCTAAAGCCATTATGGAAACAGAGAAAAATTTAAAGTTATTGTCAAATAATAGTGTAAGCAACTTTTATTACTATGAATTACTGAGAAGAATGACTATAAGATACATGCAGGAAATCGGGCGCAAATACCCCTATTGTGGCTATGGGGGAATGTTTGGACATTGGATTTTCAGCGACAATCCCAAGCCCTACAACAGTTTTGGAAACGGAGCTGCCATGAGGATAAGTCCTATCGGATTTATTGCCGCAACCGAGGAAAAAGCACGTATACTGTCTGAAAGAATTACAGCCGTAACCCATAATCACAATGAAGGAATCAAGGGTGCAGAAGCTACCGTGATTTCAATATATATGGCAAAGAAGAGAGCCAGTAAAGAAGAAATCCGCCAAGAGATTAATGAAAACTATTATAACCTGAATTTCACAATTGATGAAATAAGAGACACATATGAATTCAATGAGACCTGCCAGGAAACCGTACCACAAGCAATTGTGGCTTTCCTGGAATCCAATTCATTTGAGGATGCCATAAGAACAGCCATATCAGTGGGCGGTGACAGCGATACCCTGGCAGCAATTACAGGCTCCATAGCAGAAGCTTATTATGGTATCCCGGAGGACATAAAAGAAAAAGCCCTGACTTATTTAGATGCAGACCTACGTTCGATTTATGATGAGTGGTGTGAGTTTATCAAAAATAAAGAATAGTTATATTAAGAAAGCAGGCAAATATGTCAACAAAAAATGTCAAAAGAGGCTATGACCCGGAGGATGAAAAAATATTTTCCGATGAAAACATAACAAAACTAAAGATTATACAGGAAGAGATACAGTGGCTCCTGGACAGAGGATACAAAATGAAGCAGGTAATAGAATTCACAGGCAACCATTACCTCCTTCCTTCAAGAGCAAGGACAGCCCTTCAAAGAACAACATCATCAACGACAGATTATGAGAAAAGAAGGTCCAAGATGCTTCCTTTGGAATGCGTAAAGGATGGATGTTTGAATATCGACGGTTTTAATTTGATAATAACTTTGGAAGTCGCAATGTCCGGAAGTCCTATATTACTTGGAAAAGACGGAGTCTATAGAGACTTGGCAGGACTCCGTGGCACATACAGACTTATAGATAAGACAGATGCTGCTTTAAATCTCATAGGAAAGGCTCTTAGAGAATTAAACGTACCGATGGTTAAGTTTTATCTGGATTCTCCGGTATCAAATTCAGGTAGGCTCAGAAGCAAAATCCTTGAATACTCAGACCAATGGGGGATTCCGATTGAAATAGAGCTGGTTCCCAATGTGGATACTATATTAGCGGACATGGAAAGAGTTGTAACCGGGGATTCGATTATTCTTGATGTATGTAAAAGCTGGTTTAATCTATCCAGAAAGATTATTGAAGACTATATAAAGGATGCCTGGGTGATTGATTTAGGGTAGGGTATCCTTAGTTAGGAGGTCATTATGCTGATAGAAGACACTATAAAAGAATTCCTTATGGAAAAAGGAACTAAATATCTTGGTTATGATAAAGAAACAATTGAGAATTTAATGATAGGAAATAAAGAATATAGCTTAATAAAAGTAGCAAAGAAAAATGATTGGGTTAAACTGACATCAGAAAATATAGAATATTGCATTAAAGAATCTGTCAAACGATATACAAGTGATAAAGATAATGCAATAGATATATACAAAAAATATTTAGATTTTTTGAAAACTAAGTATGGTATCCACGTTGATATTAACTTTCCACCAATCCCCGTTTATATACCTTTCGAAAGAATTATGTTCATTGCTAAGTATATTCAAAATCCCGAGAATAAGATAAGTGACTTAAAAGATGTTTTGTGGGTAAGTTCAAGGACTATAGAGGATGATATAGCTATACTAAAAGGTAGAAAAGATCCGATACAAGTTAATGGCAAAAGATTTGTCATTGAAGATATAGAAAGAAGCAGAGGTAAAGTTTCTATGTCCTCAACTGCTCATCCGATTTTTCTTACAAGCAACATTACTCAGATCATTGTTACCCTTAAAGGATTAAAGTTAATGAGTCAAAATTCTGCATTTAAAGTTTATGCTGAGGAAATGGCCAGATCAATCTGGACGCAGCTCTCGGATTATGCAAAGAACAGGATCGTTTATGTTATGGAAAACCTGATTCCTGATGAATTAGAATGGTATAAAAATTTAAATATTGAAAAAGATGATAGTTTCTATAACGAAATTAGATGCAGCAGTACAGAAGGGGCAGGATGTGTATTAGACTGTCTGAAAAATGGAAAGGAATGCTTTGTTGAATATCAAGAAATTGAAAAGACGACATTTTACGAGAATTGCAAAATACTTAAATATTTGGACGATAAAATCAGAATAGAATGCAAAGGGAAGTTATTTGATTTAGAAATAAGTAAAATATTACGCAGCAGTTATACATTAGAAGAATTAATTTAACTTGAAGCTGGGCTTCATAGTCATATACCATCCAACGCGATATAATTAAATCAAAAAAATATGGAGGTATAAAAAATGAAGTACACATTTTACAGACCTAATGAATTAAATACAACGGAATTTGACAAGATCATATCTGATATGCATGATGTACTTGTCAGAATACGGAGTTTGTCAAGCAAGTTGTCGCATTTAGTATAAAAAATATATTTCGTTATTTCCGATTTGCCATTGACATGGAGCCTCTGCCTATATGGTTTTAGTACCTGAAGGCATGACTAATAAAGGTACT
>Ga0208695_1002567_pt1 | contig 13018 bp, 11 predicted proteins | sample AD_UKC111_MetaG_FD_184449 | JGI IMG/M metagenome (GOLD analysis project Ga0208695, IMG submission 184449) | Active sludge microbial communities of municipal wastewater-treating anaerobic digesters from Hong Kong - AD_UKC111_MetaG (SPAdes)... | ecosystem: Engineered > Bioreactor > Anaerobic >... | reverse complement strand
CTTAAGCCTGTGGTGAAATTTTCCAATTGCTTTTTATCTACTTTGGCCTTTACCATTAAGCCACTCATACTCGTGAAGGCAAAAGCAAAGAATCCGTAATAGTTTAAAAAGTGTTGCGACATTTCTCCAATATCAAACGGGAAAGGAATTTGCTCAACGGTATGTCCCAGTGAAGTCAATAGTTTTGCGGCATGCAGTTGTGATTGATAGGTGTCGGCATCTTGATGTCCAATTTTTCCTTCGGCAATATTGTCGAAGAATAATACTTTCAAGCGCTTTTTACCCGGATGTTGTACAAGCCCCATGGCCGGTAGCTTTGGATTGCAGTAATGTTTTTCGGCAGCAGCATAAAAGGCAGCAGTGTCGCGTACTGTTCGCGTTAAAACACCTTGGTAGCCTAAGTTTAACGGCAACACTTCAGAGCCGTCAAAATTAATTAAACGATCACGCGATGGCTTCAACCCCACCAAACCGCAACACGAAGCCGGTATACGCGTAGAACCCGCACCATCATTAGCCGTGGCAATTGGCACTACTCCACTGGCTACCAATGCAGCTGAACCCGATGACGATCCGCCCGTTGTATAATCAGTATTCCAAGGGTTACGCGTAATGCCCCAATTCGGATTTTCGGTACTGCATATTAATCCGAATTCGGGTAAAGTACTTTTACCAAGCGGATTCACACCAAGCGATAAATATTGATCCACGAACTTGCTGTTGCGTTTGGCTAGTTTAGAAGTAAATGCGTATGTGCCAAGCTGTGTCGGCAATCCTTTCATATTGTCGTTATCTTTGATGAACGTTGGCACACCAAAGAAATCGCCATGTGGTTTCGTTTTCGTTTGTTCGCGCGCTGTGTCATATATTTTAATGGCAATTGCATTCAATTCCCCATTCACTTTTTCTGCCCGAGCAATCGCAGCTTCTGTAGCTTCTTGTGCTGAAATTTTTCCACTGGCAATAGCTTCAGCTACAGCCACGGCATCCATTGTTCCTAAAGCATCATCGGTAAAGGCACTAATTTTTTTCATAGTTGTGTTGGATATTGTACATTTCAAATCTATATTATCCAAAGCACGTCCGGCTTTCTTTTCAGCGTTTGTGCTTAAACTTCCCATGAAAAAAGTTTTAGCTTTGCCGCATGAAAAATGCTTCCGAAAGTATTCAAGTGAATAAGTACATCAGCTCATCGGGTTTTTGCTCGCGAAGAGATGCCGATAAGTATATAGAGGAAGCACGTGTAACCATCAACAACGAAATTGCTTTGCCTACCTCGCGTGTAAATGCCGGTGATGTAGTGGCGGTTGATGGCGAAAAAATTAGAATCAGCAGAAAGCAAAGTTTATATATCGCTTTCAACAAACCCAAAGGCATTGCTTCCACTACGGATCCTAGCGATAGAAGTAATATCATTTACTATATCAATCACCCGAAGCGTATTTTTCCTATCGGACGATTAGACAAAGATTCGGAAGGTTTGATTCTACTCACGAATGACGGAGATATCGTGAATAAAATTTTGCGTGCGGGCAATGAACACGAGAAAGAATATATTGTTACAGTAGACAAAGCGATAACTCCAGAGTTTGTGAACCGCATGGCAGGTGGCTTGCCGGTGTTGGGTTCTAAGACCTTGCCTTGTACAGTTAGGCAAATGGGCAACCGAACATTTAAGATAATTCTTACACAAGGTTTGAACCGACAGATACGCAGAATGTGCGAATACCTTGATTATAAGGTGGTGAGTTTGAAACGCATTCGCATCATGAATATTCATTTGAAAGATTTACCTGTTGGAAAGTGGCGTGTATTAACTCCTGCTGAAATGCACGAATTGCAAGGTATGCTAGTCCATTCGGTGAAAACTGAAGAAGCTTCAGTGATAAAAAAGCCGAAAAAGAATAAAAATACCGACTATTTATACTGATTGCCTTTCTTGCTTTTTGTAATAATTGTTGCTTTATTGTAGAAAAGTAACATATGTCAGATTGGTCATCTACACCCAGTAATTTTCTTACACGAACTATTGTTCCTCTTTTGCTCATCACCATAACGCCTCCGTTTGCCATGCTCTTTTGGCATGTGAATGTGGAGCTCAATGGCTCATTCTTATCCTTATGGAATGAAATCGTAGAAAAAGGCGTGTTCTCCATTATTAGTGATGTTTGGTTATCGCGTTTTTTTGGTACAGCTGCTGCTTGGAAAATTATTGGCATTTTTGCTGTGTTACAATTGCTGTTGATGCGTGTTCTACCTGGCCGAAAATACAATGGTACCATTACACCCAAAGGCAATGTGCCGGAGTATGTCGATAATGGATTAGCTTCTTATTTGGTGACTTTTGCACTGTATTTTATTTGTTCCATTGGGTTGAAGTGGTTTAGTCCAGGTATTGTCTATTATCACTTTGGCGATATCTTAGGTGCGCTTAATTTCACGGCACTGGTGTTTTGTTTGTTGCTTTATATCAAGGGAAGATTTTTTCCTTCATCGTCCGATCATTCACACACCGGCAATTTTATTTTCGATTATTACTGGGGAACAGAATTGTTTCCTCGCATTTTAGGATGGGACGTGAAACAGTTTACCAACTGCCGTTTCGGGATGACAGGTTGGAGTATTAGCGTAGTTTCATTTGCTTTTGCGCAAAAGGAATTATTTGGCAGTGCCGATTGGAGTATTATTATTTCAGCCACTTTATTGTGGATTTATTTGCTCAAGTTTTTCATTTGGGAAGAAGGCTACATGAAAAGTATGGACATACAAGTGGACCGTGCGGGCTACTATATTTGTTGGGGTTGTTTGGTGTGGGTACCAGCGGTGTATACCTCCCCAATGCTTTTTATGGTAAACCATCCGGTAGGCTTGAGTGTTGTAGCAGCCCTAATCATCTTTGCACTTGGATTGGCCAGTATTTGGATTAATTATTGGGCCGATTACCAACGTCAAACCGTACGTGCAACGAATGGCGAAACCACCATTTGGAGTGCAGCACCAAAATTAATTTTAGCAGAATACAGCACTGAAACCGGTGAACGAAAAACCAATCTGTTGTTGGCTTCCGGCTTTTGGGGTATTAGTCGGCATTTCCATTATGTACCCGAATTATTAGCCGCATTTTTCTGGAGTTGCGCCACCGGGTTCAGTTATTTATCTCCCTTTTTCTACGTTATATTCTTAACCATATTACTTACCCATAGAGCCTTTCGAGACGATACAAAATGCCGAAACAAATACGGAAAATATTGGGAAGAGTATTGCAAATTGGTGCCGTACAAGATTATTCCAGGTATACTATAATGTCTATTCATAAAATAGCAATTGCAATAAATGTAATCCTTCAGCGTTTGTAGTGCATTATGAAAGTTAAATTACTTCTTATTATATGTCTTTTTACGGTTGCAGAGGTGAAAGCTGGATGTGCTTATTTTGCCACAGTTGTATGGAACAATCAAACAATATATTCAACGGCTACTCTGGATGGCAAAATTTTATCGAAACAAAACACATGGATTAATGACGCTTATATTGGCAACATAAAGTTTGATGCTTTTCAAGGAAACCTAGCTATGTTTTTTCCGCAAATTGATATATATGTTCCCAAAGGGAGAATAGTTTATTTTAATAACGATACAATACTCCCGCCTTCAATTCAACTTATTTATTTTGGCTCTCAATATCAATATTGTGAGTCATACGCAACACTGAATATACATTATTTTGAACCTTGGATGGCTACATACTGGGACAGAATTCAACAACAATTACAAGATTCTATTGATGGAAAGCAACACACAGATGCAACATCATTAATAAATTGTTATGTAAATGAACAACATCAACTTGCATATTCTGTTATTGAAAATTGTGATTTAGCGGCATCTGTTTTTATTGTAAATATGGAAGGGAAAATTCTTTTTCAACAAGAGATAAGAGTTACTAGCCTTATACCATACGAAGATAAAATTGATTTAACATACTTCGGAAAGGGCGTTTTGTTGTTTCGATATGAAAAGCCGAAACGTAATTGGACAAGACGGATTTTAGTCAATTAAATCGCCATTATGTACATTCCTCAATTTAATTCTGCATTTCATTTCCTAGTTTGATTTTATCATGCGCAAGAAAATCCTCATCCTTGGCGGTACAATGTTTGCCGGTCGTGCACTGGTAGAGCGGCTAATGAACGATAATCGTTATGTTCTAACTTTATTCAATCGTGGAAAGTCCAACAGTGGTATTTTTCCAAGTGTAACACAAATGCATGGGAATCGCGAAACCGATGATATCCTTCAGGTCTGCGATCAACATTGGGACGTTGTGATTGATTTTAGTGGCTATTATCCTAAAACCTTTGCGCAGCTATTGGATCGATTGAGTGGTAAAGTTGGGCGATATATTTTCATTTCTACCATTTCGGTTTTCCTATTTGGGGAAGGTGAGGTGCAAACGATTGGAGAAGACGATGCAACTTTGTCTTGTTCTGAAGAGCAGATGACATCCGCTTTGCCTGATGCATATGGTGAGAAAAAAGCGGAAATGGAACGCATTCTTTTGTCACACCCTGAATTAGATCCATTGATATTACGACCGAGTTTTATTTATGGGCGCTACGATTGGACAGACCGTTTTTACTACTGGTTATACCGCGCAAAACATCTACAAAAAATGCTGTTACCTGAACCGAAATTACTTTCACTCACCTATGTAGAAGATTTGGTCAATGGGATTTTGAGCGCTATCGAAGTGAAGCAGCATCTTCAGTTTTATAACGCCATAACCCATACTAATGTACGATTAGATAAGGTGATGGAATTTGTTGCAACACATCAGAATAGAACAATTGAAATCATCCCTTTTGCTGAAGCTATGTTTGAAGAGTACGCGTTTGAAGGAAGCGAATTTCCTTTGGCTTTACCTTTCGATCTTTGTGTTGAGGGAACACGCTGGTTGAAAGATTTAGGGTTATCTCCAACACCTTTTAATGACACATTATTCCAGAGTGTAGAATACTTTAATGGTATTGATTGGCCGAAACCCAAAACAGGATTAACTTTAGAACGCGAGACTGGAATCATATCTACATTATACAGTAAAACCTTTCCTTTTTTTTAGCTATTATTTTTTTGTTCCAGCCAAGGGCTCTAAAATTTTTTATGCATAATATTTGGATGCATCAGAATCTTATGTATCTTTGTTTCAACAAATAAGAATTATGCTGTTTTCTTCAGAACTTATTAAGGGCACATTAAAGACCATTGTGCTTAAATTATTGGCCGACAATAAACGCATGTATGGCTACGAAATCACGCAAAAAGTGAAGGAACTAACACGTGAACGAATACTCATTACGGAAGGCGCATTGTATCCCACTTTGCATGCTTTGGAGGCCGATGGATTAGTGGTAACAGAGTTGGAGTATATCGGCAAACGTGTGCGTAAGCATTATAAGTTAACCCCAACCGGTAAGTCGAAGACAAAGGAAAAAGTGAGTGAACTTATCGAGTTCATGCAAACGATGCATGTACTTTTAGACATAAACCTACAAACGAGCTAATGTATACGCTATCAGATCAGCAGGTTGAATTTATCTTAAAAGATATTCAACAGAAGGGTATTCATACTGAAGATTTACAACAGAATTTGTTGGATCATATCTGTTGTATTCTTGAAACAGAAATTAAAGTAGATGATGATTTTGAAACTGTTTATACGCTAGTACTACAACGCTTTTATAAAAACGAATTGCTCGAAATCGAGCAAGAAACACAAGATTTATTAACCTTCAAAAACTTTTATTTTATGAAAAAAGTAATGATTTTAAGCGGTCTGAGCACTGCAGGAACCTTTATGTTGGGATCAGTTTGCAAAGTTATGCATTGGCCTGGTGCAAGTTTCTTTTTTGTTTTAGCTATTGGGTTACTTAGTTTTCTTTTTCTCCCACTTTTGTTTCTACTAAAACAGAAAGAACTTAAATCACTACAGGAAAAATTGGTGCTTCTGAGTGGAGTATTGGTAGGTATGCTTTATACCGTAGCTGTTTTAGCATCAGTTATGCATTGGACAATGGCAAAGTCCGGTACCTATTGGTTGTTGATGATAGGATTCTCCTTTTTTGTATTTATTCCGTTGTATTTCTTTAATGGGATTCGAAAACCAGAATCGAAAATCAACACTATTTTGGTTACCTGCTTGATGGTGATTTTTATGAGTCTTCAGTTTTTGATGGTGAGCCTAAAACCAGATATTCAAAAGCAAATTACTGCAATAGAAGCAAAGCAATAAGTAAATGCATACTTTAAGAGAAGGAGTGTTGTACGATGTAATTCGAGGGACACTCCTTCTTGCATTATGCTATCAATCGTCTACACCGCCAGTTCATGTAATTCACCAATAACCAGAAATTTTTAAAAGCTTTGTTCGTGGTTTGTTTGTGGTGATAGCGGAAATAAATTTGTTGCATGATTACTGCCAAGCGGAAAAGACCATACACTTCGTAGAACGTAAAATCTTTCGCATCAAATCCCATTTGATCGCAGTAATATTGAATGACTTCTTTTCGCGTGAACATACCCTTCAAATGTGTTGGTTGTCTGCGTGTTTGCTTTGCCACAAAATCATCATCGGCTTGCACCCAATAGGCTAATGAGTTCCCTAAATCCATCATCGGATCGCCAATAGTTGCCATCTCCCAATCTAATACACCAATTACTTTTGTTGGGTTATATTCGTCTAACACCACATTGTCGAAACGAAAATCGTTATGAATAAAACAAGTTTTTTCTTGAGTAGGAACATTCGCTTTTAAATAATCCATCACATAGTTACAAGAAGGAACATTCCAAGTTTTCGCTTTTTTGTAACGCTCAGACCACCCGTCAACTTGCCGCTGACAATACCCCGCTCCTTTTCCCAACTCATGTAAACCTGTGCTTTGAATGTCTACTTTGTGGAGTTCAACCAGTGTGTCAATTACATTTTTGCAGAGCGTATTTACTTCCGTTTCACTCAATATTAATTCTTTCGGCAAATTCGCACGGGGGATAATTCCTGAAATTTTCTCCATCACATAAAACTCTCTTCCGATAACGCTTTCATCACTGCATAGCGCTATCATTTCAGGAACATATTCATAGCTAGGCTTTAATCGTTCCATAATACGAAACTCGCGCGCCATATCGTGTGCCCCTTTTGCTTTTGTACCTTTTGGCGATGTTCTTAAAATGAGCGAAACATTGTCGAAATTGAGTTGATACGTGAGATTGGATGCACCTCCCGGAAATTGTTTTATATCCAATGGCCCATGCGCGCTTGGGTATTGCGATTTCACAAAAGCCGAAACGGCATTTACATCTAAAGCATCTTCGGCTCTAGTTGCTTTGGGTTGGTCAATCAAACTCATGCCTTATATTTTAAAAGCTCAAGCCTTGCCACAACACCACGGTGTACCTCATCAGGGCCATCGGCCAAACGTAAAATTCGCGCATAAGCATACATGGCTGCCAATGGACTATCGTTACTCAAACCCTTTCCACCATGTAGTTGTATGGCTTGATCTACAATTCGGCAAGCAACATTCGGTGCTACAACTTTAATCTGACTGACCTCGCTCAGTGCACCCATTGCACCAACAGTATCCAGTAAATAGGCTGTCTTCAGAATAAGTAATCGCGTCATTTCTATATCAATGCGCGCATTAGCAATGATGTCGCGATTTCCACCCAAATTAATCAATGGTTTCCCAAAGGCTACGCGTTCCATTCCTCTTTTAATCATCAACTCTAAAGCCCTTTCCGCTACACCAATTTGTCGCATACAATGGTGTACTCTGCCCGGACCTAATCGACCTTGTGCGATTTCAAAACCTTTTCCTAACCCTGCAATAACAGCTGTTTTGGGTAATCGTACATTTTTGAAACTCACTTCTCCATGTCCATATGGCGCATCAAAACTTCCAAATACGGGAAGCATTCGCTCAATAGTTACACCTGCTGTATCCATAGGGACGAGCACCATCGAGTGTTGCAAATACTTATGCGCATTTGGATCTGAAAGTCCCATAAATATTACCACCTCGCAGTTTGGGTGCCCTAGGCCAGTGCTCCACCATTTTGTACCGTTGAGCACAATTTCATCACCATCTTCAACAATAGTAGCCTCCATGTTTGTAGCATCGCTGGAAGCAACATCAGGTTCAGTCATACAAAAGGCAGAACGAATTTTCCCTTCCAATAAAGGTTTCAACCATTGTTCTTTTTGCGCTTCGCTACCATATTTCCAAATCACTTCCATGTTACCGGTGTCCGGAGCATTACAGTTAAAAATTTCGGGTGCGAGGAGTGAATGTCCCGTTATTTCAGCTACAGGAGCATATTCTACATTCGACAAACCACTAATTTCCGGTAAAAATAAATTCCAAAGTCCTGCCGCTTTTGCTTTTTCTTTCAGCACTTCAATACGAGGGTCAACCATCCAGTTTTTCCAATTGGCCTCTTCGGTGTGATTTTTCAAATATTCACTTTCCAGGGGAAGAATATGTTCGTCTAAAAACAGACGAACCTTCTTCACCATATCTTTTGCTTTTGCCGAATGTTCAAAATTCATAAACAGAAATTTAACTGATTTGTAAGATAGTGTTACACATTCTTCTCCGCCTCTTTCGAATATTTCAACAAATAATATTGTTGCATAAACCAAGCTTCAATTTTATTGATAGGTTTAGCACCTCCTAGTGCTTGGGCTTCCACAAACACTTTCGATGTTTTTTCTAGTAATTGTGCAGCAACATAGGCATCTTCCAATGTGTTGCCAATACAGAAACTTGTTCCATTAATGACATTTGCAGCGAAACGATTGTTCAGCGCCTTTGTAATGTTTTGTTCTGCACTCGCTAAACGAACGGATACGCCTAATAATTGCGCCTGATCATCAAGGATTGGCGGAATTTCTTCTTTCACTTGTGATGCAAATTGCTGTCGGGTTTTTAGAATCACATGTGTTTTTTTTCTAGTGTTGAACAGGTTTTGGTATACACTGTTTTCGTTTTTATGATGGAGTATCTCTTCTGCTTTTATAGATGGCCATCCTGTTGTATTTGAAGCAAACATATAGCCTCCTTCATCCACACGAATAGCAATTTCAAGAACCTCTACCTTTCCCCAAGTGCTATATCCTTGCTGATGGTGGCTTAAAAAGGCATTAAGATGGAGAATAGTTTCAATAGCTTTTGCCTTGTTCATGCTGTTGCTTTTTTGCGTGAAGCAATAAATAGTTCACAGGCCAACTCCAGTGTTCTAGCTACATTGAAGGCACCTTCCACATCTGTTCCTATACACACCACTCCATGATTCGACATTAATGCCGCATTCGATGCTTCAATCGCTTTTTCTGTAGCCATCGTAATTTTTTTGGTATTTGGCAAGGCATAGGGAGCCGCCTTAATCACTTTACCGCCCAGTATTTGCTGATGTTCCGGCAGAAGCACCTCTACATCCATTTGCGCAGCAGCAACAATCGAAGCATTCATCTGGTGCGTATGAATTACAGCCTGAATATGCGACCGGGTTTTATACACATGGCAGTGCAACTTCAATTCTGAAGAGGGTTTAATTTTTCCTTCGAATTTCAGCGTGTAAATATCAACTAACACCATGTCTTCCGGATTCAACTCATCGTATTTTCGTCCGCTGGGTGTAATCACCATTTGATGGTCGTTTACCCGCATACTCACATTGCCCCAGGTACGCGCCACCAAACCCTCTTGCAGTAACTGTTTTCCGGCTGCGCAAACTTTTTGTTTTATTTCTTCGATGCTTATCGACATATTATTAATTGCGCTTTTCTACATTTTTAAACACACGTTCAAAGCGATTCAACGCTTCATCTACCACTTCATCAGTATCGGCCATGCTACAATACAAACGGCTACCCGCAAGGGTTACAATGCCTTCTGCCATATAAGCTGCACCGTATTCTTCCATTAATTTTTTACGTTCATTGATTTCCGCCAACACCGATTTAATTTTCAGCAATTTAATTTTCACAAACAAAGTGCCGGCTGCTTCTAAATGACAAATAGAGCCTTGATTGTAGGCCACAAAAGGCAGTCCGTATTTGTCGATTAATCCGTTCAACCCCTTGGTAATCCTATCGCCTGCCTTGCCTGCTTTTTCGCAAGCATTTGTTTTTTCGATTTCGAGCAAGGTGTAATAACCCGCGCAACAACTGAGTGGATTCGCGGCCATTGTTCCGCCCACTTTCACTTTCTTACCGCCTTGCAAGCCTGCCGCTAAACCGTCCATTAGATCTGCTCTTCCCCCAATACCACCTGCTGACGGATAGCCTCCTGCCACTACTTTTCCGAAGATGGTTAAATCCGGTTTCACCCCAAAATAACCTTGTGCGCCACTCATGCCTACACGGAAAGCCGTCACCACTTCATCAAAAATAAGTAGCGCTCCATACTTATCACAAAGTGCTCGTGCTTGTTGTGCAAATTCTTTATACACCGGATACGTTCCGCTCTCCGGACCAAGCGGTTCAAGGATTACAGCCGCTGTGCCACCGCGCAGTTGATTCCATTTCAGCGTACTTTCTAATCCTTCAAGATCGTTAGGTGGAACAGCTTGCGTGTGCCAGTGCATCATAAACGGAATCCCTTTCGCATCGAAAAAACGTGTACCCGGAATCCGTAAATCATACACCATTTGATCGCTCCAACCATGATAGGCTCCACCAATTTTGATAATTTTTTTCTTGCCGGTTTTTATACGCGCTAAGCGCAAAGCCCCCATCACCGCTTCGGTTCCGCTACCCAACATTCTGAATTTTTCAACCGATGGAATATGCTTACAAATTAATTCTGCCAGCTTGTATTCATACTCATGCAACAAACCTGTTGATGGTCCGCATTCATTGATTAAGGCAATTGCTTTTTCGCGCACCGAGGCATAGTTGCTTCCTAAAACGGTTGGACCGCCAGCCTGCAAGAAATCGATATAACTGTTCCCATCAATATCATATAAATAAGCGCCATCTGCTTTGTTGAAGGCCAATGGAAACGGATGATTGAAGGCTAAATTATGTTGTACTCCACCCGGAATATATTGTTGCGCTTTTTCATAGACTGCTTTTGATTTCGGACATTTTTGATTGTAAAAGTCCATGTACTCTTGCATTTTCTGCGGAGCAATATGTTGCAGAGGCAACGAAACCAGCTTTTCCAGTTTCTGGTAAATGGGTTTAATGTCGTGATATTCACTGATAGCAAATCCGGGAGCACTCATGGTATTCAATCTTTCCAACAAAATAATAAAAAAAGACTGACGAAAAATCATCAACCTTTTTTTGTTTGAAATTTGTTTCGCTTTTATCTAGCAATGACCACGCGTTTCTTGATTTCTTGTCCGTTGGCGAAATGTGCAACAATGCAATAGATACCGGTTGAGAGATTAGAAACATTCGTGTTCAAGCTTCTTACATTATTCCACTCCTGAATGATTTCTCCCAATGCATTGATGAGTTTGAAATCGCCAGTCTTATTGTTTTTAAAGGTTGCAAATAAAGTTTGACTGGCGGGATTAGGGTAGACAGAAAAGTCTAAGCTTTCTTCTATTTCATTTATTGCATTCGGTACGTAGTTGATTTCAGAAGTGTCTGCACCTTCGTTTAAGTCAATGGGTGTGCCATTCGCATCGGTTGCAACAAGCGAAGTAATGTAGGCTTCAAACGGATACGTTGCATACATTTTACCATCAATGTTATCGGTGTTGATGACCAATTTAACTTTGCCAATTTCGCCAAAACCACTGCGGTTGGTGTGGTCGATGCGGGTGATAGCAGCCTTGATTTCTCCTTGTAGCGGAAAGTCTTTTGCAATGCTGATTTTATCAACTGCAGTACCTAACCACGATGGACCAAATTCAATACTGGTTTTTGTAGAATCGACAACAATATTCGTGTAATTGAAGGTGAATGCAATACCATATACATTGCTGGCGCTAATATTAATATCGCCCAATTGTAGACTGGCTTCCACTGTATCGCCATTCAAGGCTTGGTTAGGGGAAAGCACTACTTGTAATGCCGGAATGAAGGCACGATAAGCCTTTCGTTCATTTGTTTTGCTGTGGGAGGAACCCCAATTCTGCATAATGGCCACAGTATCATTGGCATTCACTACACCATTACCGTTACAATCGGCATGCTTGCGATTGATGTTCCAAGTGGTGGTATCGCTCCAATCATCGGCATAGCTTGGAGCCCATACTAAGCTTTGATTTGCGCGAACCGGACCTATACTATCATACGCCAAACCAATAGCCAATAAATCGTTGTTGTCTACTAAGCCATCGTAGTTTGCATCGCCCGGAAACACACAGTCTTGGCCAAAAGAAACGGCACGGTATGATGTATCGCTACAACCAATGTTGTTGATAGAAATAAGCCTAACATCGTAAATGCCAAGAGCCGTAAACGTGTGTTGTGGTGAAGGGTTAGGGCTTTGTCCGCCATCCGCAAAATCCCAATTGGTTACAACTGCAGATGCATTTGCTTGTTGAAATTGCAGCAGCGATTGTGTTCCACAAGTAAGTGTATCGCTGAAAGGCGAAACAATACTATCCTGAAAATCTACAACCGTAATACCAACAGAATCTAAAGCTACACAACCATTCATATCTGTTACCGTTATGATGTACAAGCCTTCGTTCTGCTCAGGAATATAAGGCCCAAGCCCGGTATTCGACCACGTGTAATTATATACCGGTGTTCCGCCCGATGCGCCAAGATTATTGCCTATCATGGTACTTGTTCCTTTGCAAATCGTTTGATCAGCACCTGCGTTGAAAACAAGCAATGGAGGTTGGTTGATAGTTCCTGTAGCGGTAACTGTACAGTTGTTAGCATCTGTTACTGTTACAGTATAGTTGCCGGCACTTAGATTGGAGGCGGTATCGTTAAATTGTGTAGGGCTACTCTGCCATTGATACGTGTATGCCGTAATACCTCCTTGCGC
>Ga0208695_1002562_pt1 | contig 13040 bp, 12 predicted proteins | sample AD_UKC111_MetaG_FD_184449 | JGI IMG/M metagenome (GOLD analysis project Ga0208695, IMG submission 184449) | Active sludge microbial communities of municipal wastewater-treating anaerobic digesters from Hong Kong - AD_UKC111_MetaG (SPAdes)... | ecosystem: Engineered > Bioreactor > Anaerobic >... | reverse complement strand
CCATGCAGCAACCTCAGCGAGCAGCAAAGAATCCCTGTTCTCTGCAAGGATATTTAGATCTTTGCTCACTGTCCCCCCTCCTTGAAATTTCTCAATTTTTGGCTGATATCTTTAGCAACATCAATTAGTTCGTCGAAAGTTTTGAATGACCAATTTGGCCATTCGGGAGAAGTTTCATTCTTGGATTGAAGGTGTTTCTGCCACTTATGGCCATTATCTTTGTACCAATTTTTGAATAATCTAAATTCTTTGAGGGATCCTCCACCAATTTGAGAGATTTTTTCACCTGTAATATTAGTTATTAGTTTACCGTCAGCGTTTTTAAAGGAGTCTCTCAAAGTCCCATCTTCATTAAGATATTTTAAAAGTGCATTTTCTGGTGGTTTTACGTCTTCATGTACAGAAACAGTAGCATATTTTGATTTAAGGATAATTTTTCCTTCGATAAGATCATTTTTAGCAATTCCAAACCCACTTGACGTTTTGGCACCGAATCCATATGTCAGAAACATGGATTTAAGTCCTTTAGCAACGAGATCTATATCGAAGGCAATTTTATCATTAACATGTGATTTTTCTTCATCAGAGATATAAAAAGGAACATAAAGCAAGCTGAATAAGCCGGTGCTTTTGGCAGGAACAACCTCATAATAAATAGGATTTTTACCTGCTTTTGTTTTTCTGTCATGTGGATTTATGATTTCAAATTTGATATTGTCGAAATAAGTGGGAAATAGCATTAAAAATCCTTTTTTGTTATCATCCTCTTTGTCTGATACATATCCAAACAACCGGTCAATGGATTGAGATTCTAATTCATCGTGCTTTTCCTTATCATTATTAACGATGGCATTTTTTAAGGCACCAGCCCATCCACTTGGTCGCACCATAGGAACTTTAAAAACAGATTCTTTACATATAGGATTGTCAATAATATAGAACTGGTCATCGTCTTTGCTATAAAATGGTCTCTTAAGTATGAATTCAAATTGGACAAAAAAAGAATTTTCAGGAAGAAGATTTATATTAACAGTTGGTTGATACAAATCAAATTCATGCAATAACTGAATAGCACTTTTCAACCTTGAATTACTGTTATTAATTTCATCTTTGTAATATTTTAACTTTTGTTTTTTATTCAATGAATATAGCTGAATTTTTGAATAATAATCGAGGATATCAGTTGTTTTGGACAAACCTGAGAAATGGCTATATAAATCATATGAATGTGCATTAGACATCCTCATTCCTCCCATTTTGAATATTTTGAAGGATGTCATTTCCTATAATAATACGGTTTATGTCTTGTTTTATTTTAGTTTGTAATTTTCTTTTGATAATATCGAGTTCTTGTTCATTTCGTACATAACCAAAAACTTTATTCCCGCTTTTAAACGAAAAAATTTTTTTACTTGAGCCTGTTTTCCCACTTGAAGCACGGTTTCCTCGAAGGAATTCTAAAAATTTATCTTCACCAGTGACAACATTTCCTTTATTGTCCAATCCAAATATTTCATTCATCTTCAATCGATCCAAGTATTCTCCTTTTATTACCCAGTAATACCTAAAGTTGAACCACTTTTTGTTGTTACTTTTTCCACAATTTTCTGTAATCGTCTCAATCCATTTTTGAGTTTTATTATAATCAGATTTCCTTGCCCAGTCAGCATTTACAAGATTGACTTTGATTAAACCATAATCTTTTCCCACTTGATTATTCTGAGGCTTCCTAGTAGTTCTACCACCAAATGCTCCGTAATTTTCAATTATTTGTAATGTCTGATATAATAGCCATTTCTCACTATCTGAAATATTAAAAATCTCATAAAATTCAATTTCAAAGTTCCCACTATAACCGTCATTTCTTTCTTGAGTAAAAGTACCCCCAAAATTGTTGACTAGAATCTTAAATCGTCTTTTCCACCCAGTACAACCAAATAACCTGCATGCAGGACATACTTTCTTCAATCCTGCTTCTAATGCATATTTTGATGCTAGCTCCTTTGATTCATTTGCCTTTAAATATCGTTTATACTCTTCATCATAAGCTTTCGAATCAAATTGACAACTCTGCTCACTCGTTGGATCACAAGCGTACCCACCCATTCCCCTGACAATAGCTTCATACCACCACCGCATGCTGCCGATTATTGCAGTTTCCTTTATAGTTGTGCACTTCCCTTCCGCATCGCCGGTCCAAATTGGAGTAAGGGTTTGGATTTCAACTTTCATAGGCTCGATAACTATTCCTCCTAAAATCAGCAATAGAAATATGCTTAGGTAGTTTGATATCCTCTTAAATTTGTGGAATTCAGTTTTACTTTTATTCTCCTGTCCATTTTTTCACCGTGCCAAAACCACGAGATACAGATTTTCCAATACCAAAATAGTCAGGGATGAGGAAATTAACCATAAATTCTCCTTTAAAAGTGGCAATTTTTACTCCTTTCATTCTACTGCTACCAGGATGCAAATTTATCTCACACTTGATTTTTTCCGGAACAGTGTAACCAAGAGACTTGGACATAGAAAGAATATTTCCTACCAGAGTTTTTCGAAGGAGCTCTTTTTGTTCGGCAACTCCTATTTTTGTATATCGATCTGTAAAATTTTCCTGATTCAAGGCAAACCAGGGAGTTTCGAACTTGTAAGTATGGAACTTATCCGAAATACCAAATTCCTGTTCTTTAAATGAAATTTTCTTTTCCAGAATATCATATGTAGATTCATCTAGCTCGATTTTTTCATATTTATTGAATATTTCTTGGAGGACTTCTACTCCCTCATTTATTCCGATAACTAGAGGAATACCTTTTAAAATTTTATATTGAACTAAAGGATACATGTAAATTACTTTATCGCAATTATGTTGATGCAAAAGTGTATACTCATTAAATCGCGTTGCGAAAAAACCTCGAAGTTTTGATGCGTTTGTTCCTACTTTTCGGTCAGGAACGAGAGTTAAAGTTAGCGTTTTAACTTTCATTTCAACCACACATCATGGTAGGCTTTAGTTCGAAGACAAATCCGGTTTCAGGATCATAATAATGTTTTATTTGCTCAAAAGGAATGTATCCTATGTTGAGATCCTCTAATTCTTCACATGAAAAGTCTTTTTTTGATACGGAAATGACGTATTCATTGAATTTTTTCCTGATAGCCAGGAATTTTTCTTTTCGATCGAGGGGATTTTTAAGAGATTTTATTAAAATGTAATCTTTCCATATTCCAACTGCTTCCTCATCCATTTCAACAAATACATCTATTTTCTCGTATCCGGCTTTATCGTCAATTAGTCTGAAATCGGATGTAAGAGTTTTGAATTTAAGCTCATTTATATATGAAAGTAGCTCTTTGGATTCATCCTCACTTGAAGTATCTTTAACTTTCCGGAAGTAATTGTTATTTAAAAAAAGCAAGTCTTCTTCATAAATTTCCGAAGGAGCCTCCTTTAATACTTCTTTTGTTTTGTCGATGAGAAAACTCGAATATATGTATCGATGAAACTCCTTCCTTTCATCCTTCAAAACTACAATGTTTACCTGTCCTCGATAACCTTTGGAAGAATTCCTGTTACATCTTCCTGAAACCTGATTTATTGAGTCAATTGTAGCAAAATCTCTGTAAACAATATCTACATCAATATCCACTCCAGCTTCTATAAGCTGAGTGCTAACGATAATTTTTCTTTTTTCCGACTTTTCCTTGATTTCCTTAATTCTATTAAGTCTCTCTTTTGGGATAATATTAGTAGAAAGGTAATAATAATCACTGTTTTCAAGTTTTAAATCCTTTAAATAATTAAATACACTTAAAGAAGATTTAATAGTGTTAAATACAAATAAAAAGTCTTTGTCTGGTTTTTCTCTGACTTCGGATCCAATAATTTCCTTGAACTCGTCCAGATTCACTGGATTCAGGTTTATTTCCAGCTTAACTCGATCAAATTCTCTAAAATACTTATCTTTATTTTTCACCAGCTCAGTGATTTCTCCATTTTCAGGATCAAAAATAAGCGGTTGTGTTGCTGTCACAAAAATGAAATACGTATTAAAATGTTCTGCAAAACCCGAAATGATCTGCTTTAACAATAACCAGTATTTATGAGGAATTGACTGGACCTCGTCAAGTATCACAATCGAATTTGCAATGGAATGAAATTTCCGGAGTGAACGATTTTTATTAGATACAATAGTATGGAAAAACTGAACAAAAGTGGTGACAATTATTTCGGAGTTCCATCCCTCAATTAAAAATAAACTTTTAAGCCCTTCGAATTCTTCGTCATCCTGCGTTCGGTAAAAAATATCTGCAAGGTGATGATGCTTAAGCAATACATCCTCAGAAGGATATGGAGTTTCAACTGTTTTAAAAACATCTTCAAAGACATCATAGTTCTGGTCTATGATACTCAAAAAAGGTAGAGAGTAAATAATTTTTGCCTTAATTCTCTTTTCCTCTCTTAATCTCGCTTTCAATTTTAAGGCAAATGAAAGTGATGTGAGAGTTTTCCCTGAACCTGTAGGGACACTTATCGAATATATTTTATTATTAAGGTCAAGTTTTTCAATACTTTCTGTAACCTCATCGTAAATCTCGTTACGCACTTTATTCATTACGCTTTCATTATTTTGGAAGCCTTTTTCTACCTTGTACTTATCCACAAGTTCAGGTGAAATCTCTATTTCACTGGAAACATCAATAGAAGACGCATCAATTTTATCAGAATTAATGAGAATTGAGTAAAGAGTTAATGTAATTAGATAGTAACCTGTAAACTGCTCTTCCTTAAGTAATTTTATGAATTTTCGTCTATTTTTTAAAATCTCGCCTGCAATAGAGCGATATTCATTGCAGAAAGTATCGATGTCAGAAGAAATATTATATCCGTCAAGTAAGTTTTCATATATTATTTTCAATTCATTTATGTCTAATGACTTTATTTGTAGATCAATTATCTCAAGAACATCTTCATCTATTAGTTCTCGGATTTCATCCTCGGCGTCTTTTAAGTTTCCATGATGTCTTTTTACTATGAGGTATCCTATGGCAGGAATATATTCCAGAATATTTTTGTCATTGAGTGATTCTACATATTTATTTAAAATGTAATAAGTAAAAATAGCTGAAATAAGGCCATGATGATATTCTTTTTTATTTTTTAGAGCCTTCTGTACAGAAGTATCGGTTTCAAATAGATATCTCTGGAAATAACTCGTACCCTTTCCAAAATCGTGACAGATTCCTATAAGAAACGATATGTTAGAAAAAGTATTTCCATCAATCCCAAACTTTTCCAGGGAGAGGCTTTTCTCGCTGCTAGTCGAGATAGATTTTCTCCCTACATTGGATAAGTGTGTAAATAGTAATTTATCGGGATGCGAATGAAGATGGAAATCACATGAAGATAATTCCTTCTCCATTCTCAAGCCTCCAGAGATTATTTACATTTGCAAGAATGCATTTTGCATTTTTTTCAAACAAAACTTTTCCGTATTCTGTAACTTCCCTATTTGGAAGCATTTCTATTGGGATGGTCTCTGAAAAATACTCTTTTCCTTCTTCAAAGCTGACTTTTATAAGCTCTTTTTCAGGAATTACAGAATGGATTTCCCTTTCAGAGTCTGAAAGTTCGCTAACAGCTTCCATTTCTCCTATAAATTCATAATTGGCAATGTGTTCACTCAGACCAAGGCACAGAGTATACACTGACTTATGTTCTTTTAACATAGAACAAAGCTTATTGTATACTTCTTCCGAGGAATGAGAAAAATAAACCCTATATTTGACATCTTTTAATACTTCAAATCTTATTTGAGTTCTGGTCTTTATTCTGCTCATCATAGGAGCAATTTTTGTGTCGATTAGATTTTCTGCAATTCTGGTCTTTTTAATAGGACGGATTATTTTTATTGCAATATTTGCATTTTCTTTAGAGAAATACTGCAGATATTCGTCTTTCCCAAATCCTTCTATAGCAGCAATCATTCCTGCAATAGCTGTTCTAGGAGGAATAGAATATGTAAGGGGAGAAGTTGTAGTATAGTGTTTTCGGAAATGACCGAATTCTCCCCATACATCGAACACTAATACCTTCATGTTCTTAGCTCACAATGATAATATTTCAGTATTTATTCCGGCTTTTGCAAGGCATTTTTCGAAGTCAATCTCTTCTCCGCCGTATGTGAACACAATCGATCCATCCATACAAAGCTGGACATTTTGAATTTTATCTTTATTTTTACCCAATATCTCAACCAGCCTCTTGACCTCAATAGTTACCTGTGAAATATCCCGAATCTCTTCATCAATCAAATCAGATTTAAGGCTGAAAAGGTTGTTCAGATCCCCAATGTGATAATTCCCCTCTTTGTAGTTTACTTTAAACAAAAGGCGGGGAACTTGACCGACTTTTGACCTTGAAATAAGATTCTTAGTTCCATTCCACATCCCATCAAGAAGCAGGTCTATATCTTCCTCAGAAAGCTTCGTATCCTTTGCCGCATTTTCATTAATAATCCCGTAAAAATTTATCAAAGAATATGGTAAGAAATCCTCTTCACGGAAAGTTTTCTGACTGGCTCCTTCCTTCGAAGCAAAAGCTCCTGTTCCACGGAAATGTTTCATGAAGACCTTATGCATTGATCTGCCTATTTTAAACTGTACTGGACCAGTGTGGGTTATTGAACCAGTTTCTTTGTCGACTTTGTTTCCTTTCTTGACTTTAAGTTCGAGTGGAACAGTGCCTCCAAATAAACGGACATCAATACAATCAGCCAAAAGATTATCATTAATGATATTCTTGCCAGTTTCAAATGAATCAAGAGGTTCTTCAACTGTTAGAAAATCTCTTGCTCTCATTTTTGCATCTTGAATAGAGCCGTTTTCATCTGAGATTTCCCTGACAAAAATCTCTTTACCTCTAAAATTGTAGAGATGATCACGGATCGTTCTCTTAAACCTGACATCTGTTACAAGGTTTATTCCAGTCTCTTCGTCAATACGTGGTTTATTTTCATCAAGTGGATCTCCATTTGGATTTCCATCTTTTATATCATACAAAAATACAATTTCAGATCTTCTGTTTACTTCAGTCATTTTCTATCTCCTTTTCAGATTTAGGGGATTTTAAAAGGTTTGACAGATTCATGCCGAGAACAAAATAAAAACTGATTTCATCGGTTGACATTTTCCAATCAGTACCAGATTGAATCATGTATTTTGAGATCAGATATTCAAGTTCTTTATAATAATTAGCATCGTACTCTTCGAGTTTGTTTATGATTTCAGGGAAGATTCTCTTCACGGAACGTTCATCCAGATTCAGGCCTCGAAGTTTAGTTCTGAAAGGAGCGCTTCCACGCTGGAATTTTTGAATATTTAGTAAATACTGGACAAGCGCGCCCTCTAAAAAAACAGCCCTCTTTGCATCGGTATTGAAAAAATGTTCAAATTCCGAAAAGATAACATTTATTCGCTCCTCATAACCACTGTTTTCCTTTGGTGCCATATCACCTAATAAAACTGATAAATTCTTAGAGTTCACACTTTTACCTCCTCTGTAATTTCCAAGCAAATGTAACTGAATTAAGAAATCTAACAGTTGAAATCCTAAAAACATAGAATATCTTGTGGGACTTTCATTTCTGAAATCTTTTCTAATACGCTGCATAATGTACTTTAACAGAAAATTATAATCAATTGATTTTCCTGTAAATATCCCGTTTGTGATTTCTAAAAAATACTTATTCAAATCAGGATCATCTAGAGTATTCGGGAAAAACCATCTCACATTACCTAATGTGAATTTGATAGATTTCACTTCAGTATCATTAGAGAAATAATTAGTGAATATTTTTCTCTTGTCAACAATATCTTTAGATTTAAAAAGTTCTCTTAGCCTTGAAGGAAGGACGTCCTCGATGTATAAAAGAATTCGATATGCAGAATTGGATTTTTCATAAAATTGGAAATTAAAATTAATGTAGTCTGCCTCTTCACTTAGGATTTCAAGGATATCATTCTCATTAGCCTGTAAGAAGTTTTGATATTCCTTATTAAATACAAATTTCTTCTCATTAAACTTTTCAAAAATATCAAAAAGTTCCTCGCTCTTACTATTATTAAGTAGCTTGGGAATAAGAAGAAAATTGAATCCGTAGAAACCAAAGGACATGTATTTTTCGATATATTCTTTTCCAGCTGTCATTTTTAAGGCACATTCAAGACAAACTGGATTGTTTCTCCATGCCTTACTCTGGTCAAATCCCCCGCTAACAAATCCCCGCTTATCCACAGTATAGAATTCATAAGGTGTAACGAAACCATAAACCTCTTTATTTGTTTTGCACACAGAACATACTTTATCATCGCCTTTAGAAATGATATCATATTTACTGTAAAACCTGGAAGCCCCATTGTTTTTAAGGATCTTTCGAAATACTTCAAAGTCTCCAACATATCGAGTGAGGTCATTTTCTTCAAGAACTAAAGTTAATATCGAATTTTCCTTTGCATCGATGGCGTTAACTTTAGGTTCAAGATCGAAGAGTATTTTCTCTTCATTCTCTTTTATACATTTTCCAAGAAGCTCCAGGAATTGGACTTCTTCACCGTCTAATATGGGTTTTGCTTCTTTCAAGGGCTTTGAAAACCAGCCTATAATCTTGTTAGAGAACGTTTTTTTGATTTCTGTGACTCGTGCAGTAGGGGTAATGTCTGGTCCGTTAGAGGATCCTCTTTTATAGAGGTATTTTACAATTTTTTCTTTTGAATACTCTTGATGCTCAATTCCTTTAAACTCAAAACTATCTTGGCTAGAAACAAACTTAATGCAAAATACGTGTTTATATGTTTCATTGCTTGCAGGATTTTCGACCAATATTGACACGAAATCGCTTAAATCTTTATTTTCTTTTTCGAGCGCATATTCACCAATTTCTTTCATCGCTTCAATCACAGAAATTACACCCTCATAAAAAGTATAATGAACAATTAAAGTTATAGTAATAAAGTCTTTTTAAATTTAGATGGTACTTGTGAACCCTAAATATTGATTGTTAATATCATATATATACATTTCTAATTTTGATTACAATAATAGAGAGATAAAATTGATAAATAGGATAATAATCACATAGGAAAACATTTAACCCACCCAAACAATACTAATTCTCTAATGGCAAAGCTTACTCTAATTTCCACCATATATTCTCTTGAACCCGTTATCATCTGTGTGACGCGCCTCGCTCCTTCCAAGATAATACTCCTTTCAGAAGAAGGGGCAAATGAAAAGAAGCAGCAGTCTGAAGATATAATCGAAAAAACTTTTAAAAACGCGCTTGAAGTAGAGAAAAAGTATACGGTTGTGTACGACACCGTCCGTGTAGCAAAAGATGTTGCCGAACTTATTGAAAAGGAACACGACAAAGGCAACCAGGTCATTGTCAATGTTTCAGGAGGCAGAAAGCCTCAGGCTTTTGGGGCGCTTTTCGGAGCTTATGCAAGAAACGATATGGTGCAGAGAATTGTTTATGTCACCGAAGAGGACAGCATGATGATTGATTTTCCGGTGCTGAGCTTCAATCTTTCGGAGACCAAGAAACTGATACTTGAAGAGATCCAGAAAGGTGTTTCTTCTGTTACCCAGATTGCGGCAACTGCCGGAATTTCTAAAGGTATGACTTACAACCACCTCAGAGAACTAAAATTAATGGGGTATATTGCAGACGGGGACAGTGGATACGTGATAACGGATGCAGGAAAAATTGCATCGATATGATTGGCTGAGGAGATTAAACACTGAAAAAAGATTTTAAGAGAAACTATAATTTTTGCCTTTGTTTTTGCCTTTCTTTAACCTCCCTTTTCAAACTCTTAGACTTTTCACATTTTTGTATTTTATCTCATTAAACAGAAATAAAAAATCTCAAATTAATACGATATCTGGAGAAGCACAGAATAATACAACCACATAAGAAACTTTCTTATTAAAACTTTGAAAGTGAGAAATCCTTGCCATAACAGGGCAAAAAGAAAAAAATACTTGTGAAGATATTCATTAGATTGGCAGACAGACAAAGCTTTCACAGATGGATCCGCCTGCAGACCAGACTGCCGGCGAAATATATGGGAACAAAAACTGGGGAATATGGGGAGAAAGGAGCTGATAGATGCGGTAAGGGGTACTGCGTCGGGAAAACTCCTTCTCCCTTAACACCCTTTAAAACCCTAACATCCTCAAAATTATCTCTTTCAGCTTTCCTCCATCAAAAACAGTAAATCCTTTTCTTCAGAACTCCTGTAGAGCAGGAAGAAAGCTTCCTCTTTACAGGAGATCCCTGTCATGGTTTTATTGTTTCCTTTTTTATTTTTTCATGGCTTCAGCCCGGAGTTCCGGCGGGAGTTTTTCGATTGCGTACCTGAGGGAGGTTCTGGGCATTTCTTTTTTGTTTTCCATGACGTATTCGAAGACTTCCTGCTGATGAGGTTTGCTGGCTTCTTTAAGCATCCAGCCGTAGCCTTTCCGGACAAGGTCGTCTTTGTCTGTCAGTAGGATATTTGCGATCGCAAAGACCTCGGGAAGGAAAAGGCCTTTTCTTGCAGGAAGGATAAGGGTTACGGCTGACGCACGCCTGAGCCAGCGATTGTCCGATTTTGCCCAGGTCTTCAGGTTTTCAACGAATTCCGGGAATTCCTCGATAAAAGAGCCGACCGCGTGGTTGCAGAGGGTGTCGCACTTAGCCCAGTTGTTAACATAGTTTTTAACCCATCTCTCGAAAACCGGAAAGTCGGCTTCAGTGTATTCTGCCCTTACCATGTATGCCCATTCGAAAGCGATAAAGGCTTCCTCGCAGTAGTCCGACTGCAGGAGTTTTTCCGCAAGGGAGAAAACTCTTTTTTTATCCGCCTTCCCTGCCTGCTCCATTTCCTTAAAATAGTTTTTTGCTATTTTTCCGACAGCCGCAGACTTTACTCCATAGCACTTCACTTCTTCTTTAAAAAATCGGGAATAGCTGTTTTGTGTCTTCTCGTCAATGCTTTCGGTCAGATCCTTTCTAATTCTGGATAAAATATCGGCTTGCACAGTTCTATATTTAATCAAAGGTGTTACTTATACTTTATTTTTAGGTTCATCAAACCAGCCCCGGAAGGAAAAAACAGGTAGGCGTTAAAAACGTTTTTCAGGAAAGAAACTTAATTTTCCATCATGCTCCGAGTAAAGATCCGCCCTCAGGAGGTTTCCGATGCAGACCGTTTTTTTGAAATTCTCACACAGCTGGACTGTGAGTATATAGAAGTCCCTATAAAGACCCTCGAGGACGAAAAAAGGTTCCTGAAGATGAACGATGCCAGAAGGAAAAGCAACTTCGAATACAACTATTCAATCCTTTTTGATGAAAACCTTGTAGGAGCCTGCGGGATCATGATCGACCAGCACAGGCCGTGGGTTGGGGAAATTGGCTATTTTGTGGACAGCGCTTATCAGGGACAGGGTATTGCGACCGAAGCTGTAAAGCAGCTTGAAAAAATAGGTTTTGGTGAACTGAAACTGAAGAGAATTGCTATCCTCATGGATACTCGAAACCTGGCAAGCGAGAAGGTTGCACAGAAGTGCGGATACGAAAAAGAAGGGATCGCAAAAAAGATCCACAGGATAGAGAAAGAATATTATGACTGCTTCGTATATGCCAAAACAATGTAAACAGCAGCAGGCAGATTAATCGGAAGAATAGAGCTTTTATCTGCCTTTGAAAAAATAACAGGGGAGGAAAAGAGGTCTGATTACAACCTTCAAAGACTCAGAGCAGTCCCAGGGTCTCTATAAGACTGCTTCCGTACCAGACTACCATAAGGTTGTTTATCGTGACCAGAATACCTACGGATTCTATTATGCGTTTTGTGAGCTCCCACCGCCCCTGTGATGTTTTTATTATTGGTGCAACGTAGAAGAGCAGAAGGACAAATGCGAATTTTATCAGCAGAAGATGGTAAATGCCGTAATTTTCCAGAATCATTGCAGGAACGGGGTTATATTCTGTACCGAACGGCAGGGCGTAAAAGGTAGATGCCCAGTCACCTATCACATAGAACAGGATGATAAAACGAATATCGTACAGATAATTCCTGAATGAACTCCGATTGTATTGAACTTCCAATGAAAGACCTCCCACTACATACCTTTCTGTTTTTCGATAAATGTGACTATATTTTTTGAGCTAATATAAACATAAGAAACTAAGATAGAGGCTTAGAAACTTTAGAAAGGGGAACATAAAGAGTTTTAATAATATTTACATTGTTTATAGGCTGTAGAATGTGAAACAAAGAGTTATACTGGTTTAAATAAGCAAATAAACAGTAGAATATTAATTATACTGGTATTTTTATGAAATATTATAAAAGAGAGATAATTAAAGGCTTTCAATCACGTTTAAGAATGATATCAGGTCTCTTTTTTGAGAAGATAAACTGACTTCCCCAGATATAGTCTGAGAGGTTTTTTTCTGCTAAAACATTCCTTCAGATTAAGAGCTCTATTTCAGAGAGAGAAAAGTTTAAGAAGGAAGTTTCAACTAAAAGGAACGTTCCGGCAAAAAGATAGTTCTGTAAAAGATGGGCTTTAAAAGGTTAGAAAAACAGAGAGATCTGAAAGCGTCATTAACAGGAGCCGGATACAAATAAGAACCCCGCTGTAGCAGTAAAAATACTGGCTGAAATAAAGTACTGGCTGAAATTCGGATTCCTAACTTAAAAGATGATACTAATGGCTGAAAAATCACAGAGTACGGGGTTGGAAAGTTCTCCTTCCCTGCTGGAAATGAAAAGCGTTACAGTTGTCAGGAGCGGAAAAAAGATCCTTGACTCCATATCTCTTTCAATCGAGCCAGGGGAACACGTTGCAATCATAGGACCCAACGGTTCGGGAAAGTCTTCCCTGATAAAGACCCTGACAAAAGAATACCACCCTCTGGCAGGAGCCGAAGGGCTCGTACTGAAAATAATGGGAAAGGAGACATGGAATGTTTTTGAGCTCAGGA
>Ga0208695_1002560_pt1 | contig 13046 bp, 17 predicted proteins | sample AD_UKC111_MetaG_FD_184449 | JGI IMG/M metagenome (GOLD analysis project Ga0208695, IMG submission 184449) | Active sludge microbial communities of municipal wastewater-treating anaerobic digesters from Hong Kong - AD_UKC111_MetaG (SPAdes)... | ecosystem: Engineered > Bioreactor > Anaerobic >... | reverse complement strand
GGGAGTGTGAATAATTTTGTGTAAATGAATTGGTAGCTGATTAGGGACCTCAACCGGTTGGAGCCGGAAAACGAGCTCAAAACCGGTTGATTTGAATGAAAGTTTTAATTTTAATCCTAATTAGCATCATTATGAGTGAAAATGAGTTATTTAAAATCCCTGAGGAAGCATTAAAGAAAATCAAAACCCAGGAAGAATTTGAAGAGTTTATTCAAAGGCTTTATAAGCAAGGGGTTGAAGCACTGCTTAAGGCTGAGATCAATGAACATCTTGGGTATCCTAAACACGATCCATCGGGTAAGAACAGTGGTAATAGCCGAAATGGCTTCAGCAAGAAGACACTTAAAACCAATCTGGGTGAAGTTCCTCTTGATGTACCGCGAGATCGCAACTCTACCTTTGATCCTATCGTAGTGCCCAAACACGAGCGCATGTCCGCCAAAATTGAACATGCCATAATAACAATGTACTCGAGGGGAATGTCCACCAGGGATATCGAAGATACCATCAAAGACATTTACGGAGTTGAAATAAGTGAGGGATCGATATCTAACATTACCGGCGCCGTAATCGAAGACATCAAAGAATGGCAGCAACGACCTCTTGACCCGGTTTACTTTGTTGTCTGGATGGATGGTATTGTTGTAAAGGTTCGTCAAAGTGGTAAGGTTATAGGGAAGACGATTTATCTGATGATCGGGCTTAAACAAGATGGATTAAAAGAGGTCCTCGGTATGTGGATCAGTGAGTCTGAGAGCGCCAGCTTCTGGCTTAATGTTCTGACCGATATCAGGGCCAGGGGAGTTAAGGATATCCTGATAGCCAGCACGGATAATCTCTCCGGGATAAGGCAGGCAATAAAATCTGCTTTCCCAAACACAATTACCCAGCTTTGTGTAGTTCACCAGATCCGAAACAGTATGAAGTACGTCGTATGGAAAGACAGAAAACACTTCTTATCTGATTTAAAGAACGTTTACGGGGCTATTAATAGGGAAATGGCTTATGATGCTCTTGAAGATTTTGAGAAGAAATGGGGTACTAAATATGCCTATGCAATTAAATCCTGGAAAGATAACTGGGATGAGCTAACAGCTTATTTTGATTACCCACAGGAGATCCGCAGGATTATATATACCACAAATGCAATTGAAAGTCTGAACGGTTATATCCGGAAATACACAAAAACAAAAACTGTATTTCCTGATGATCAGGCAGCCTTAAAAGCTGTATACCTGGCCATTGCAAATAAAGAGAAAAAATGGACCTACCCCGTACGAGACTGGGGATCTGTTATTAATCAATTAATCATTAAATTTGGTGACAGATGTGGCGTTCTTTAAACCTGGCAACTACCAGTTTACACAAAATTTTTCACAGGCTCGTTAAAAGAACTTTCGTGCGGATTCTAAACTACCTCGGTTTTTTAAAACGTGTAGAAAAAAACACCTATGATGCTACCAACTTTCTTATTTTGACAAAAGAGCAAATCGAAAATTTACTGAATATAGAAATCGAGAGACCTGTTAATACCTGATACAGCATCTACTACCTGTTTCTTCCTTGCTTCACGAAGGATATACCCTGATTTTTTTCTCTTTTTAGTGTCCTTACTTCCCTTTGGTCGTCCGGGACGTTTCCCCTGCATCTTTGCCCTGTGAAGACCCTCAAGTGTGCGCTCCCGGATAAGTTCTCGTTCGAATTCACAAAAGGCACTAAGTATTTGAAAATGAAATTTTCCGGCTGCTGTTGAGAAGTCAATATTGTCCGAAAGACTCACAAATCCAATCCCTTTGTCAAGCAGTTCCTTTGTGTCCAATATAAGTTCAGTGCTGGAACGTGCCCACCTATCCAATTTGTAAACCAGAACGGCATCATATTCATGGCTTCTCAGTCTTGCCAGAAGTGCCTGTTTTACTGGACGTGTTTTTCGTGTACTTTCCTGTTCCTCATAGATATCATATGTGAGGTTATTCTTTGTTGCATATTCTACCAATCGAATGCGTTGGTTCTCTGTTGTCTGTGAACCGTTGGAAAGAGATACTCTGCAATATAAGGCGACATGTTTCATAATCCATTAATTTGAAATGAAGTGGTATTTGAAAAAACCAAGATGTTGAAGTGGTACTTCGACAATATATGTTCGAATGGGAAGACTTGTAATTGCATCATATTCAATTATTATCATATACTCAATTGGGTCTTCCCCCTTATATATGTAAACCATTTGCTGCAAAAATTTGCGTCCTGCTTTCATAACTAATGCACATAATTATGTGCAAATGTAATAATATTATTCTAACGCACATAATTTTGTGCAGAATATTTATCTTTACATAAAGATTCTCCCAAATTCTGTCACAATGCTTTGATTTACTACCATGAACTCCCCAAAATATCAACCACCAAAGTCTGTTTCTCCCAGTCATAAAGCATTTCTGGGAAAGATTGGGGATAAGCTTAAAACATTGCGAGAGGAAAGAAATCTCACGATTTCATTTTTGGAATCAGAGTTGGGTATTTCCCGTAACTCCTACTCTCTGATGGAAAGAGGATTAATATACTTCACCACTTCAACCCTTTTCAAAATTTTGGATTATTACAAATTGCCCCCAGAGGACTTTTTCAGGGAGATTTGAAATCTTGTAATTTCCCTCAGAAATTCGTATCTTAATGATGACGAAACCCATGCCGGAGCGATAATAACTGCTTTTCTCGCAAAAAACTTCAAACTTTTGGCTAATTCATTATTAAAAGTGCTGGTTTACAATTGGATTGTAAATCTTCAAGGTACAATAACAGCCAGTTATTAATTGGAAAAGTAAAGGTTAAATGAATTATCGAACAGCATGATTCAAAGTATACTTTACAAAGAAGCCAGTATTTATTTAAAAACATAATCTTGCTATGATAGATGCAACTTCCCTTTCTCCTGAAAATCGTCAGCGTTTGTCATACTTGTCTACCCTTCTTCGAGAGACGAGAGTGAACTATGGTTATACACAAGAGCAAGTTGCACAGGAAATTAACCTATCAAGGAATAGCATTTCGAAAATAGAAAATAATGGAGTGTTCCGGATTCAGCACCTATTCTTGTTGGCTGAATTCTATGAGATACCAGTTAATGAAATCTTCGCAGATATTGATAAGACTAATCTATAGATGAAAAGATTTCATAATTATTAGGGAATGAGAGATTCAATATCTTCTACGTTATTATGAATGAAAAGCAATGCTTGATTTATCTTTTTAAACAACTCATTAAAAGGAACAGGTTCAGCAAGTACATCGAATTGATATTTAAAATCCGGGCTATAACCTAAGTATGGTAAGCCAGTTGGGCTTGTCCAATTAATTCTAAAGAAAACATTATTCTCCCTTAGGTTTTCAGCAAATGTCTCATTTCTCGTTCCTTGAATATAATATCGAAATTGATTGTCTTCTAATTGAACGCCTGCACTATATCCATCCCTTAATGGATAATTGAAACTAATAGTCGCCTTCTGATGATTTATGCTACTGGAATAAGTTATGCAATCATATGGTTTTACATAATTTAATAATAAATGACTTGACCTCATTTTTAAGTACCCTTCAGCAAGCTTAACCTGATTCAATCGTCCTAATAAATCATTGTTAAACGAATACGTAAAGTCATAACTCTCTTCAATATGAATAATTAATGCTAAGGAGTGCAGAATTTGGCAGAATTCTTTATAATGGGAGATTAAACTCAGCTCAAACGGGTCATTGGTAAATCTTTCAGAATTAATTCGGTTGGCAATATCTGAATACCTTTTCACATTTTCCCATCCTTGAAAGAGTATTCCATCCACCCAAAAAAGTGTTACAAGGACAAATTCTATTGTATTATTATTAAAGGATATCCTTATTCTTTCAAGTTGTTCTTTGGATGGGAAGTCCTTCACTTTATTCTCAATGACCATAACAGGATTGACGCCCTCAAAGAGGACAAAATCATTCTTTGATTTTATTCTTTTTCCATCTAAGAGAATGGATTGATTATGCTCTCTCTTGAAATTGTAGTAGCCATTGTCGAATTCTCTTTCAGTGAAAATTCTGATGGTTTCTAATGTATTTAAATGAGCTAACCAACCCCAGAAGTTTGAATGAAATAATTCCTTTGATGTTTGTGAGATGTAAAACAGTGGATTTTGTCTCAAACGATTAATTATAATGTCAAGTTCTTCCATAACCTTTTGCTTCTTAAGATTGATATAACATTAAGTTCTTTTTCAATATACTTTTATAGATATTTCTTATTGTTGTTGGTTTAATAATTTCAACATTTTCACCCCACCCCAAAATCTGACAATAAAACTCATAATTAGGAACTAATAGGAACTTAAAAACATGCCTATCGCCCAAGTTCTTTGCAAATTCCTGACTCTTATGTAACGGCTGACTCAGGATATATTGTGTTTGAAGTTCAGAGAAGGCAATATGAATTTCAACTGGCTCTTCATGCGATACGCTTATGCCAATCACATTTTCATAATACTTCTGGGCATCAAAACCGACATCCTTGAACTTCAACGTTTCCTCAATCTGAATTTTAATTATCCTATCAAGTCCATAAGTTCTGATGTCGGAGAATTGTTCGTTATATCCGATTAAGAACCACCGATTACGATATTCTTTTAAATGGTATGGGTGTAGTATATGGAATGTGCTTCTTGGGGAAGTGAATGAGTGATACTCAATCTTAATAACACTTCTGTTTTTTATAGCATCAATCAGTTCTTTAAGAAGGTTTGTCCCCTTGGTATATTCAACTCGTTCAAATTCAATGAAATTCCTTATATCCTTATATTCAGGCAAATGATAAACATTAACAGCTTCCACAAGCTTGTCAATTGACCCTTTGAATGTTCTGAATAACTCAATGTCTTTAAACTGCTCAAGCAATCTGGATGCAAATAGCAGCGAATCAAGCTCTTCTTCATTTAATGGGATGTTGTCAATTGAGTAGGCTGGGTCGTCATAATAGTAAACTCCCTTTGACCTGTTCATTTTAATCGGTGCATTATAACCGAGTCCCCGGTCATAACGCATTGCTCTTATATCCGCTTCAATAGTCCTTTCACTTAAAGGGCTAATATCCAAAGCTTCCTCACAAGCAGTTACAAGTTCCTTAAGAGTGACGTTTTTCTTTTCCAAAAAGCACTTATTAATCACTCGGTATCGAATAAGTGCATCTTTATTTTTTGGCATTTTTTTCTCACAAATTGAAAATGAAAATACACTGCACTGGCAACCTTTATGTTTGCTGAAAATTGCTTTTAAAGATATGGTTTTAAAGAATATAAACTTAAAACGACATAACATTATGAGTAGAGTCAGCAATCAAAAACAACCAGAAACAAAACCAGCAATTCAAACCCTTATCCTTAAAACTTCTCCCCGAAAGTGGTTGGGATGCGTCTACATTTCTGACCAAGAGGCAACGGGGCAACTAATCATGTTCTTGGAAAGCCAATCTGGTGAGTTCCAAGGTAAATTTTTAAACCGTCCGATTTATGTAATTCAGGCTTCGTGCAAATCCATATTAGAAGCTGCCCTATTAACCAAAGTTCAATCGGTAATAACCTTAACACGTTAATGAAATGAGTAATAATAATCTCCTTATACATATCGAAAAGATATCTTCAGAAGCCGCAAAAAGCAAGCTTGAATTTGAAACGCTTACTGAAATCAATCAGGAAATATCATCTATTGCAGACTTTCTTTCACTGTCAACAATTCAAACCGTACTTTTCTCAAGCATGGTAGAGCTTAGTCTGCAGCGAACTGTCACTGTGGACAGTCTGGCAAGACATTACAAGTGTAGTGTCCTCAGAATAATCAATTTAATTCAGGAAATTGATGCATTAGAGCAGAGGGCACTCATTTTCAAGTGTTGTAAAGCGTCAAATAAGAGGTACTCTTATAATGACTTAGGCTATTCAGTTCCTCATCATGTAATTGAAGCACTCAGGACTCATGATAAAAACAAATTGACGGAGAATACCCAATTTAACCTTCCAAATCTGCTTGAAAAGATTACTGAGATGATTGATGCAAGGGAAATAAACTCTTCATCAACAAGTGTCCTGCTTGAACAGATAGAGTTCCTGCTAAACAGTAACAAGGGTCAACCATTCGTTGATTACATTAACAAGAATATAAAACTCCCGATAAATAAGAGCATCGTTTTGGCACTGGCATTTCTGAGGCTTAAAAAACAGGATACATATGACTTTGATTCGATAACAGCAACCATTTTTGATGATTTGGCTATTCAATTGGAGTACGACCACAATTTTAAATCCGGGAATAATGAGCTCTTCAAAAAGGATATTGTCCGATTTAAGGATTCCCTGTTCGCTGACGAAAAGATACCCGTACTATCTTATAAGACAACAAAAATGCTGTTTAAGGACTATCCTGAACTTGCTCTGGACTCTGAAAATGGCGAAGGATTTATCAATGCCGCATCAATCAGAACAAAGAAATTGTATTTTGATGATAAGTTAAATAGCCAGCTTTCAAGAATATCAAGTGCAATCAGTCAGAGTAACTTCAGACTCTTGCAAAAACGGCTAAGGGACAGCAAACTGCCAGTAGGTGTTACGGTAATGTTTTACGGACAGTCAGGGACTGGTAAAACCGAATCTGTATTCCAAATTGCCAGACAAACCAAACGTGATGTCATGATGGTTGACCTAAGCCAAATCAGGAGCAAATGGTTCGGTGAAAGTGAGAAACAGGTCAAGAAAATATTTGATGATTACAGAAGGGCGTTCGCTAATTACTACGTTAAACCTATACTCTTTATCAATGAGGCAGATGGAATGTTCTCAAAACGAATGAGTTTAAAGGGAGACTCAACAACTGAGCAGATAATGAATACCATGCAAAATATAATGCTTCAAGAACTTGAACGGTTCGAAGGAATTTTATTTGCTACCACAAATCTCACTATGAATCTCGATAGTGCTTTTGAAAGACGATTCCTTTTCAAGGTTGAATTCCCAAATCCTCTACCAGAAGTAAGCGAACGCATCTGGAAATCAAAAATACCTGAATTGAGTTCCTCACAAATCAAACAGCTTGTTTCAAAATATGAGTTAAGTGGTGGGGAAATCGAAAATGTAGCAAGAAAATATCTTATGGAAATGGCAGTTGATAATGGAAAGCCAAGTTTGGAAAAAGTAGCCGAACTCTGCAGTCTTGAGAAATCATTTCAAAAGAGCAGGAAGATAGGATTTCTAAAATGATTAAATTTGGAAGAAAGCATTCGTCCAGTTCTTTTGCATCCACATAACTCATTATAATTCCGACATTTATTAAATAATTATGAATTTAAAATGATAACAAAGAAGAATCAACGTGCGATTGACGAAGTTTTTCACAAAGTAAATCTTGCGGAAAACAATTTCAGGGCACTTATAGAAATAATGGTCTTTGATAGACTTGAAACCTTAGATACAAGAAACACTCTTGCAAAGTATTATCAAAAAATGATTGACGCCAAATCGACTCAAGCACGAGCCAAATATTATTACGAGATTATTACGATGTTTCATTCAGCATCAGCAATCCTACATAATGGGAAATATCATTATAATGACTTGATGGAGGGTATTGATATGGATGAGATTAAACAGTTTTTGAAAGAAAAAGCAAGAACTCTTTTAAAAGAAATACCTTCTGAGAAATCTTGGTCATGGCAAGTCAGAGAAGCAGCACTTAAAAGCCTCGACCTTGAAGATATGATTTAAAACTAAAGCTACTGCTTTGAATTTGCTTTTTGTTTGCAGATATAATGAGATGCGAAGTTGCACCGCAGAAACAATCTTTGCGGCAGAAGGATACTCTGTGAAATCAGCAGGAACTTCCAAGTCTGCTACAACAACTATTTCGGATGAAATCATAAATTGGGCAGATTTGATATTTGCCATGGAAGAGAAGCATAAAGTAATTATAACCAATTACTTTCCAGACTCTTCAAATGGCAAGCGAATAATAGTCCTTAATATACCTGATAATTACTACTACATGGAAGATGAACTGGTGGAATTATTAAAGGAAAAGATTAAACCGTATCTTTCATAATTAGCACTTCTAAAGAACAGGATATGCCAAGATACTTAACGAAATCCAGATACCTTCTCGGACTTAATTGTCCCACAAAACTCTACTACACCGGGAAGTCAGACTATCCTGATAAGAATGAGGATAACGACTTTCTAAAAGCATTAGCAGAAGGGGGGTATCAGGTGGGTGCACTTGCCAAATGCTATTACCCAACAGGTATTGAGATTGAAAATAGAGACTATGAAGGTTCAGTCCGGGAGACAACCAAGCATTTAAAGCAACCCAATGTAGTTCTTTTCGAAGCAGCATTCATGTGGCAAAACCTCTTCATAAGAGCAGATATTATAGAGAAGAAAGACAGAGTAATAAACATATTCGAAGTTAAAGCAAAATCATTTGGCGGAACTGATTCTGCTGACATGCTTACTCCTGAGGGTTACATAAACACTGCTTGGCTTGATTACCTCTATGATGTTGCTTATCAAAAATATGTCATTTCCAAAATGTATCCTGAATATCTTGTCAGAGCACATCTGATGCTTGCCAACAAGAATGCACCTGCGACCGTGAATGGATTGAACCAGAAATTCCAATTAAAAAAGATTGAAGGCGACAGGACTTATGTGGATGTTATTGGAGTGGAATCAATATCTGACCTTGGAAACGAAATCTTGATTCGAGTAAATGTTGATGACCTTGTGGAATTAATCTGGAATGGGAAGGAAACTAAGGCTGAGCAACCATTAGGCTATGAGGAAACCATAAAATTGCTTGCTGAGGCTTATGAGAATGATTCCAAAATAACAACACCCATAAACAAGAATTGTCAGGATTGTGAGTATAGGATTCCTGATGAATCCATCACAGAGGGAAAGCTTTCCGGCTTCAGGGAGTGTTGGATAACACAATTAGGATGGAGCGACAGGAACTTCGGTGCGCCACTCATTTTTGAGCTATGGAACTACAGGTCAAAACAGGCATTGATTGACGATTATATTTATTATTTGAAGGATATTTCGAAAGACCGTTTTAAAAAGGCAATACCCAAGGAAGATGGCTCACTTTCAAACGAAGAAAGGCAATGGCTGCAAATTGAAAAAGTTATAAATAGTGACCCTACTCCATATATCGATATTGAAGGCTTAAAGGGAGCTTATAACAAATTCAAGTTCCCCCTTCACTTCATTGACTTTGAAACTACCACGGTCGCTATCCCCTTTTATAAAGGCAGGAAACCTTATGAGCAGGTAGCATTTCAATTCAGTCATCATTCAGTTACAAGTGACTTAAAGATTGAGCACACTGGCGAGTATATCTGTAAGGAGAAAGGTAAGTTCCCGAACTTTGATTTCGTGCGACAGTTAAAAGACCAATTGGGCAAAGATGATGGAACAATCTTCAGATATGCTGCCCATGAGAATACAGTATTAAACCAGATACTTGCACAGCTAAATGATTCGACCAAAGAAGAAATACCAGATAAGCAAGAATTAATAGATTTCATTAAAACTATAACAAAGGGGGCAAATCATAAGGGTCAGAGGAATATGGTTGACTTAAAAGATTTGGTGCAGAAGTATTATTATCACCCCCAAACAAGAGGTTCAAATTCATTGAAAGCAGTACTTCCGGCAGTTTTATCAAGCTCCAAGTATCTTCAGGAGAAATACTCCCAGCCTATCTACGGCAAAAATTCAATGCTTAGGAGCAAGAACTATCCAGATGGATGGATTTGGATTAAAATGGATTCCAACGGTGAAGTTATTAACCCGTACAAATTAATTCCCCCTCTTTATGAAGATATTGAGGATACTCTCAAAAAGAACTTCTTGATGAAGGGAGATATCCGGGAAGGTGGTGCTGCAATGACTGCTTTCGGCTTGATGCAATTTGCCAATATTTCAGATTTTGAAAGAGAGTCAATTGCTCAGGGACTACTTAAATACTGTGAACTTGATACAATGGCAATGGTGATGATTTGGGAATATTGGAATAGCTTAGTAATTAATACTTGAGTATTATGGCAAATAAAAAAATACTTAAAGAAATCCTAACGCCAGCAGATTCAAATTTTGTAAATGAATGGAATAAATTCCTGCACTCATTTGACAATACCATAATTTGGTATCCTTACAAAGAGTTCAACTTTCAAGAAATCTATCATCCAAGAAACTCAAATAGCCTGTATATTGTCACAGATGAATATCCAAATAAATTAATCAGCGATTTCATCAATAATGCAGATGAAATGAAATTTTATGAGACTGGCAATTTAAATATCACAATTTATGATATTAATGAACTAAAGGAAAAAATCAAAACTAACTCATGCTTCTGGGAAAGGGCATTAAAAGCTGAAATCAAAAGTAAGGTTTATAATGAACTGGAAAGTCAATTCAATAATACCATTAATAATGTTGGCATTAAGTATCTCTCAGGCAGAACTTTTAATGAAATTCTAAATGCAATGAGAAATGATGATGCTTCAAGGTTTATTGGAAAGTTTTTCCTTATGAATCTGGGACTTAGCCATGATAGCATATTTGACACCTATAAGCGTTATGTACTATTTATGTTTGTTGATGAATTGTATTTTGAAGATTTTTTTATTAATAACAAAGGACTGATTTGTAAAAGAATAGGTTCTGATTGAGTTACTTGGCTTCATTTACGTAATAAGTTGAATGATTCATATACCATGAATTCACCATCATTCCAGAGGGGACTCGACCCAAAACGAGCTATGAATATTGGAAGGATAGCCTTAATAAAAGAGTGGCTTGATAAGCATGATATAAAGAACTATACAGTCAATGAGGATTTCACAATTGATGTAGACGGAGATGTATGGCTTGAAGGGTATCATCTTAATGATGTTGCCCAAATTCCTGAATATATAAGGTTTGGAAAGGTAAATGGGAAATTCGTCCTGACGAATAACAAGTAGTTTCTATTCATAGCGGTAAAAGATTTAATGAGAGATTCAAAATTATATAGTAACCATTGAACCCTCTGGAAACGGAATGGATAGTCAGTGTTAAGATTACTATAATAATCAAATAGAGTTATCTATGCTAAAATCATTAATTGGTAATGTACCAGATGAATCAGGATTCATCAAGAAATATCGTATTCATCAAGGTTGGTGGAGAACATTCGTCCTGAATGAACCAGCAGGTGTATATATGGATACTAAAGGTAATTGTGCCAGTGTCTGCAATCGCATTAATAACGGCAAGGAATCTTTGAAGAATTTTCTTTCCAAGGAAATCTCAGATGCAGTTGTAGATGCTTTAAAACAGCAAAAGAAATCCGGTTCTGGGATAATGGATGAAGACCGACTTTACAATAACCTACTCAGCAGTCAGCCGTTGGCATTTAACTTCTTTTCATTCTTCAATAGCAATAAAGTCTTAGCACTTGAATTCCTTAAGACTGTAAGACCGGATATCACTTACTTTGACAAAGTTGTTTTTGAATATGCTCCTGAATCAAATAAAGATAGCTCAGCATTTGACATTGGATTTATAGTAAAATCAGGGAACAAAAATGGCTTTATTGGATTTGAGTGTAAATACACGGACACCTTCTCCTACCGCAGAAAGGGTGGCAAGGTGAACTATGGAGATAAATCGGAGATTGAAGAAGACAGAAACTATGGAAATTATCTCAAGCTGTATTCTGAGAACCGAGATAGGTTTCCTGATGATTATTTCTCCTATGTCCGCAGCAAAGACTACAACCAACTTTTTCGAAATGAACTGCTGGCTGTTCAATTGAAATCTGACTTTGAATTTGTTGTGACAGGCTTATTCTGTCATTATGATGACAAGGAAACCATAAATACCGGGAAAGAGTTTCAGAAGAAGATTGGCAATGGTCTTAATGATTTCATCACTCTGACCTATGCCGATTATTTCGAGCGGATTCAGAAGCTGAATCTGTCATGGGAGCAAAGGGAACTTATCATGATGCTCTGGGCAAGGTATTGTGGGTTGGAGTTAAGCCGGTCATTGTACCAGTAATTTTCACAAGATTGTTGGAAATTAGCTTTCATGGGTGAATAGCACACCAGAACCCCGGTAATTTGCTTTCAACATTTGGTATTGTGGTCTGATTTAAATATATAAATCATCTGGGCAGTTCATCAAATCGCAAGTACCACTCCAATATTTGTCGTGGGCAACAGTTCCAAAGAGATAGTAAGAAAACGCATGGCAGAACTCGTGCAAGCATAAATTCTTACATCTTTCATTTGACAATCCTTCAATTGCGATAAGACTTATCTCAATGACTCTTTCTTTTACGTTGCAAGCTCCTGCATATCTATTTGTATAATGAAATTCAACTTTATAAGGTTGCATACCATTAATAATGAATAATTGGTGTATGTACTCTTCAATTTCAGTTATTGTCATTCTCCTGATAATTTATTTATTATGTTATTGTCATTATTCACTTCCGCCAGAAACGATTGCCAAAGATTGCTGTAGGCAACTTCTTTGGAGTATTTGACCAAGAACCATAGCAGGTTGAGAACTTTAGCATCGACTTCGACAGGTATTGGTTCATCCTTTATTTTTAATGCTATCAAATGAGCTATGTAAGCATTGGAATAATTGGAGATATCAATATCTGTCCATACTCCTGAATAGTTACCCTGAGGTGAGTTGTTTTCAAATATCCTTCTGAATTTGATTGATTGTTGAAGTATTAATTCCAAATCATTTTTATTGGATTGTGTGGTAGTTTCCGGAATCTGAGTCACTACATCGTCATGAATCCCTTTCTTGGAATGTGAAGAAATCTCATAATCCTCTATAATACTACCCTGAATTAAGACCACTGGTTAAGTTTAAATTTAATAACTTTAAACCAGTGTATTATGAAAGCAAAAAGACAAAAACATTCAGGAGCATTTAAAGCTAAAGTTGCCATTGAGGCAT
>Ga0208695_1002558_pt1 | contig 13050 bp, 10 predicted proteins | sample AD_UKC111_MetaG_FD_184449 | JGI IMG/M metagenome (GOLD analysis project Ga0208695, IMG submission 184449) | Active sludge microbial communities of municipal wastewater-treating anaerobic digesters from Hong Kong - AD_UKC111_MetaG (SPAdes)... | ecosystem: Engineered > Bioreactor > Anaerobic >... | reverse complement strand
TGAGCGGCGGGGCCAGCGGGGTTGTGTAGGCACGTCCAGCGCTGATGCCCAGCACCAACAGCCCAATCAACACCAGGCCAATTACGATACTACCAACGTACTTTTTCATGCTACCTCCTTTGGATGGGATCCACCCGAAACGTCCGGCCATACGAATATCGTAGACCGGAACAGCTCAAAAGTCAACCCTTTTTCGGGGCTGCCTCCCAGTCTTGAAAATGGGTACGGAAATAAGACGTGATCAGATGATCAATCATCATATGCGCATCTTCGACCAGGCCATAATGATCGCTACGCACCCACACAGCGCAATCTGCCAGCTCTTTCAGCCGCCCCCCGCTGAAGCCCACCAGGGCGATCACCTGCCCGCCGAGCGCCCGCGCCGTCTCAGCCGCCCGCACGATATTGGCAGAATTACCACTGGCTGAAATTGCCAACAAACAATCACCCGGCCGCATCATCGTCTTTACCTGCTCCGAAAAGATCAGCTCATAGGCATAATCATTGGCAATTGCCGTCACCCAAGCGACATTATCCGCCAGGGAAAGCACGCGGAAACCGCGTCCATCCTCGCCCAAGGCCGGTGGCACAATAGACTTGCCCAAATCGCACGCCATGTGTGCCGCGGTTGCCGCGCTGCCGCCATTGCCAGCCAAAAGCAGCTGTCCGCCCCGCCGATAAAGGTTTTCCAAACAGGCAATAACCGTCGCAACCTCTTGCAGATCCAGTGCGCTCAACACCGCCTGCAGGGCGCCAACATACTGTGCGCTAAACCGCACGCGCACATCTTCAGCAACTGCTACCGTTTCAACGTCCATTTTCTTCGACATAGATAATCTTACTCCCCTGTGACTCGAATCGAAAACGAATATCACGCAATCCGGGCAAAGCCGCCCGAATAGCCGGATGCTTTTCCGGCGGCGCATAAAGCAGCAAAAAACCACCGCCACCCGCGCCCAAAATTTTACCACCAACCGCCCCTGCTGCCCTGGCCCGATCATACCAATCGTCAATTCTCGGATTGCTAATCCCCCCCGCCAACTGCTTCTTCAGCTGCCAGCCTTCATGCAACGCTTCACCAAACCCATTCAGATCGCCTTGCTGCAACGCATAGCGCACCTGCCAGGCCAAACGCACCATTTGCGCCAACAACGCCCGTTGCTCAGCATGGTTTTCAAGATTGTTCTGCTGTTCTTGTAATACATTCGCCGCCGAACGTGTGCTGCCGGTATACAACATCAGCAACGATTGCAGCAGCCGCTGCCGATCCTCATAGCGCATCACCACCGGATCCACATACACGCTCTCATCCGGGTTGAACTGAATGAACTGAAAGCCACCATAGGCAGCGATATACTGATCCTGCTTACCGATCGGCTTGCCACAACGTTCAATTTCAATGGTGCAAGCCTCCTCTGCCAATCGTTCGGCGCTGACCAAACAGCCGCGCCATGCGTGCAAGGCATTCAACAGCCCCACCGTATAGGTGCTGGAAGAGCCAAGCCCGGTACCCTGAGAAGGGATATCGGAAATCGAGGTGATTTCGATTCCGCCCTCAATCCCCAAAAGCGACAGCGATTCGCGAATCAATTCGTGCTTCAAGTCGTGCGGTCGCTCAACGATTTCTGTCACCGAATAACTCGCTCGCACCTTGCTATCGAACTTCTCGTTAACCGTAATGTAAATATATTTATTGATCGCCGTGCTGATCACTGCGCCTTGCTGCTCTCGCCGATAGTAAGCCGGCAAATCGCTGCCACCGCCCAAAAAGCTCATCCGTAAAGGCGTGCGTGAGATGATCATGATATTCCCCCTTGTGCACAAATCCACTCTGCCGCATCAGCCAAATGGTCGAAGACCGCTAAACCGGCCCATTCCTGAGCGTCCAACAACTGCTCTTGAATGGCACCGCGGCCACTTCGCACCAACACCGGTCTGACCCCCACCGCGCGGGCTGCCTGCAAATCGCTCAGCGCGTCACCGATCAGAAAAGAAGCGCTCAAATCCACCTGCCAATCCTGTGCGCCCTGAAGAATCAGTCCCGGCTTGGGCTTTCGGCAGTCACAGTTCATCTCCGGTGCGTGCGGACAGAGATACGCGCCGTCCACACCGCCGCCCATGCGCGTCAGCTCAGCCTCAATCTGTTGCTGCAGCGCCTGCACCGCCGACAAGTCCATCAACCCGCGCCCCACCGCCGACTGATTGCTGACAATCAACAGTACAAAATTGGCACGGCGCAAGGCTTGCAGAGCCTGCGGCACACCCGGCAAAACGGATACATCCGCCCACGAGCGCACATAGCCCGGACGATTCTCAATTAACACCCCATCCCGATCCAGAAAGATAGCCCGGCGCATTTCAGTCAACCACCTTGTTTTCTTCAAGCGCGGCGTCGTCGGTTTGCTCAGATTGCTGTGCCGGTTTTCGTCCCCAGCCAATTCGGCGTCCATTCTTGTGTCCATTGTTCTTTGAGGCCCTCCCCTGCCCCTGCTCTTGATCGGAATCAGAATAGTAATACGAAGAGTAGTAGCGCGAGTAATAATAATACCGCCCCTTGCTACGATCCAAACGATTGATCACCATACCGACCAGGCGCGCATTGACGTTGCGCAAGTTTTCGCTTGCCCGTCGCGCCGCCTGCCGAACTGTGCTATGCGCATCCAACACCAACAGCACACCATCCACCACCTGAGATAGCACAACCGGGTCGGTCACCGCCCCACAGGGTGGACTATCAATGATCACCACGTCAAACGCATGTTGAGCCTCATTCAAAAATTGTCGCATTCGTTCTGAGCCAAGCACCTCAGATGGATTGGGCGGCAAGCCGCCTGAGGTGATCACCCGCAAACCAGCAATGCGCGTCGCCTGCGAAAAAGTTTTCAAATCCTCACTCAGCGCGCCGCTGTTCTGCATCCAGCCAGAGCCAAGCCCCGGCAGCTCATTCAGGCGAGTTTCCGAACCCACCAGCCAGGTCGTCAAACCACGACCATTGTTGAGGTTGAACAGCTTGTGCAACACAGGTCGGCGCAAGTCGGCGTCCACCAACAGCACCGAATAGCCCCCCTGCGCCATCACAATCGCCAAATTAGCAGCCGTAATGCTCTTGCCTTCGCCCGGAGAGGCACTCGTCACCAGGATCGTCTTCAGCGGCAAGTCCAGGGCCGAGAACTGCAAGTTCGTGCGCAATTCGCGATACGCTTCTGTAATCGGCGAGCGCGGCTCCGTCAGCGCAATCAGCTTACTCTCGCCTTCAATTTTGCTAATCACCGTCAAAGCTGGAACCCCTATCAGCTTTTGCGCTTCTTCCGGCGAACGCACTGTATCGTCCAAATACTCCATCAGAAAAGCCCCACCCAACGCCAATGCCAGACCAATGATTGCCGCCAGCCCTACATTCAGCGGGATATTGGGGCTAATCGGGCGAGCCGGCAAAGAGGCCGTCTCAACCACGCTCAAATAATTCAACGTTCCCTGATTCAGCGCTTCCAGCATTTGCGTGTAGGTTGTCTGCCATTGCGTAATCTGCGAGTTGAGGAAACTTTGCTGCTGACTCAAGTCTTGAATTTGACGCGCACTATTCGAAACGCTGATTTGCTCACCCAGGTTAAGAACTTCTTGTTGCGCCTGACGGATACGCTCTTCCAAAAGCGGCAATTGTGACTGAATGAAGGCAATGCGCGCCTGCCGCTCTGGTGAAGGCGTCGTTGGGCTTTGCAAAATCAACTGCCGCGCAATCTCGTTAGCAATTGCCTGCGCGCGTGCCGGTGACGTATCCAGCACACTGATTTCAATCAGTTGTGTGCCCTGCACTGGCACTGCCGAAACCTGATTACGTAACGATTCCCAGCTTTGTTTCAACCCCAGCGTCTCCACGGTTGCCCGCAAGATTGGCTCGCGGCGCGCCAGCTGCACATAGGTCTGCGCCAACTGCTGACTGGCATAAATATCACCCGAGCTCGGGTTGGGGTCTTGAATGGTTTGGCTAACCATCAACGTCGTACTCGTTTTATAAACTGGCGTCGTCAACCAGCTTGCCACCAGGCTCGTCCCCGCCGCCAGCACAGTGGAAAGCACAATCAGCCAAATCCATTTTCGCACCACATCCACATACTGCATCAATTCCATAATCGTTTCTCCAGGCACAAACTGTGCACTTTATATTATAATTATACACCTCAATAAGCACCACGGCCAAACAACAACACAGGGATCGTGCGCAAGACAATTTGCACATCAAGCCAAATATTGTAATTGCGGATATAGAGCATATCCAAACGCACTCGCTCCTCATACGACACATCCGAACGGCCCGAAACCTGCCACAATCCGGTCAAGCCAGGCCGCACGGTCAGCAGGTTCATGCCCCACTGCCCATATTTTTCCAGCTCCGGCGGTGAAATCATGCGCGGCCCCACCAAACTCATTTGCCCAATCAAGATATTGATAAATTGCGGCAATTCGTCCAGGCTGAATTTGCGCAGCCAATAGCCCACACGGGTAATGCGCGGATCGTTTTTGATTTTGTGCGTTGTTGCCAATTCTTCCATAGCCGCCGAATTGTTACGCAGCATCTCATCGCCATTGACATACATGGTACGGAATTTAAAGGCGTCAAATTGCGTTCCATTCAGGCCCATCACCCGCCGCCGATACAGCACCGGCCCCGGCGAAGTGAAACGCACCACCAAAGCAATGGCCAAAAAAATCGGTGAGCCCACAGTCAAGGCCAACAGCGCCAACACAATGTCGCAAAAACGCTTAAAAGCAGCCTCAGCAGGTTGCAAACGCACCCGATTGACGCTGATCAGCGGCACATAGCCCATTTCCTTCACCTCCAGCCCGGTCGTCAACAAATCAAACAGACCAGAGGACATGCGCAGCCGCACATCAGATGCTGTGCCAAAGCGCTTAAACAGTTCCAAAATTTGCTCGCGGGTCAAAGCACTTGTCGTTAACACCAATTCGGTGACAGCATAGCGCTTCATCAGCTCATCCAAATCAGCAAACCGCCCCAACACCGGCAACCCCGGGCAAATAGCAGATTGAAGTGGCAAACGCTCATCCACATAGCCCACCACACGCAATCCTGAGGTAGGCCAGGCCAAAAATTGCTCCCCCAGCAACACCCCCTCTGCGGAAGCGCCCAAAATCAGCGCCGAGCGCGTCAGATGTCCACCGCGACGCAAAGCATAGCCAACTCGCCGCATCAAAAAGCGTTCCAATCCGACCACCAGAAAGCTAAAGGCCCAGGCAAGCCCCACCCAGCCGCGCGCTACAGAAAGTTCCAGCACAAAGAATTGTGCAATGGCAATCAAAATTGCCCCGCTGATGCAAGCATTGAACAACTGCACATACTCCCGCACCCCCCCCAGCAAAACCTGTTCGTCATACAAGCGATACGCCCCAAAGAGCAACAACCAGGCGACAATCAAACCAGCACTCAGGGGAAGATAAAACGAGCTACGTCCCGGCACATCCAGTTGAAAAATTTTTAATTGCCAGTTAAACCGAACCGTGTAGGCCAACCAGAAAGCCAATGCCAGAGCCAATGCATCCGCCAATAGCAGCGCCAAGGCATAGCGCCGAAATTGCAGGCGATAAGATTCCGCTGCAACTTCAACCATCGCCATCTTACGTTCCGAAACAACTGTTTGCATCCCCCTCATCCTCCTCTGCGCTGACGCAGCAAATTAATCGCCGAGACAAACACCACCAACGCCATCCCACTCAACACAATCCAAAGCCGCACATCCAATACACGGTTTGTACCTGTTGTTGTGCCCAAATCCGCCGTAGCAACAGGTGAAGGTGTGACAAACAAGATCGGCGTTGCCGTTTGCGTCAATGTCGGCTGCAGTGTAAAAGTCGCCATAGGCACCACATTCGCACCCTTTGGCAAAGCACGGCTAACGACGCCCAAACCGGTCGAAGCCACATAAACCACCGCCAGCTTTCCACTGGGCAAGACCATTGCGTCCACACCGCCTGTCTCTAAATAGTCTGCATTCAAAGACACCTGATTGCGCTCCACCCAATTCTGCCCATCCCAGCGTAACAAGGTCACGGCTGCTGCACCTTCTGATTGCCGTTCCAACGCCACCAAGTAGACACTACCCCGACCATCCGCAACCAGGCTGACCCTTCGTGCAGGCTGCCGCAATCCGCCAATGCGCTGCGGCTGTGACCAGCGCCCACCGCCATCCAGGGAATATTGATGCCAAATTTCGTTCCTCAATAACCAGGTCAGATGCAATTGTCCGTTTTCTGCACCGATCAGTCGCGGCATATCAGCACCCTCTATGCCCACCTGCACCGGCGCTGTCCAGGTCTTTCCATCATCCGGTGAGGCAGCAAAGTAAACGCCCATTGCAACACTATCAGGCGGTAACCCTGCACGCACCCAAACAGCATATAGCACCCCATCACTTCCTCGCTCCAGTTGCAGGTCGCGCACCATCGCAGCGCCCCCCGCGTCATCCAATTGAGCAGGCGTCCCCCACGCCTCCCCGGGCAAATCAGCCCGCAGCGCATAAACCCCACGGCCCTCATTCAGAGCGACGCAATAAACCAACACCAAACCACCCTGTGAAGTTCTGCTCCAGGCTGGCCATCCGACAGCGGCCTGTTCTCCCATTAGCACCGGCAAAGCCTCACTCCACCCCGCAGACAAGCCAGCGTCACGCGGGTAGGCCCGTGCGCTCAACAGTCGCCCATCACTCCCCCCCGTCCAGGCCAAATACATCCGCCCATCTGCCGCATAAGTCAATGCCGGATAGTTCAGCCGCTCGTTCACCTCCGCCTTGCGAATCGTGCTCGCCAAAGTCCAGCCCTCCCCCTGACTACGCACATGCACAAGCTCTTGACGACCACTACTCCACAGCACATGCAATCGTCCATCCCCATCAACTGCCAGTGCAGGGTCAGCATCCAACACGCCAGGATCACTATACAACAGCATCGGTTGATCCCACACTGCGGCCTGCGCAGGGATCAGGTCTTTCAACGTCAGGCTGCTGCGCACCGCCCAGGCATCGCCCCGGCTATCGCAACCAATCGCCATCACTTTCTCGTCACTAATTGCAAAGTCCAAACAGCTCAAATTAATTGGCCGACCATCCTGCGGACTGTTGAAACTCACTGTTGGCGTAAAAGGCTGCTCCCAAGCTCGCCCATCCCAGGTCAAAATCATTGCCGAAGCATCCGGATTCCCAGCCGGACGGGCCAAAACCACCAACCGGCCATCGTTCAACAAAGTCGGTTCCATCTCACCCAAACAGCTATTCAACTTTTCAAGCACGCGCACCGGTGCAGAAATTCCGCTCGGCCCCGCCATACGAGTCGGTGTCAGGGTTGCAGCAAGTGTAGGCGAACTTTTAGCCGTCGCCGTTGCCGTCAGCATTGGGGTTGGCGTACTCGTTGCCACCAAAGCTGCAATGCTTTGTGTCTGTGTCTGTGTAGGTTCTGTTGTTGATGTGGGCCCGGCCTGATTGGCTATGCGCAACCCATCAACGTCCACAAACTGCTGATACAGTGAGCACGAGCCACCTGCTTCCCACAAGATCAAAAACGAGCCATCTGACAAAGGCAAGGGACGCGCATGTCGCGGCGATAGCGAGCGCCCATCCACCTGATTCCCAGCCAACTCGCCCGTCACACGAATATTGACCCCCCAATTCACCGAGGTCGCCAGCTTTGTTGCACCTGTATAGGCATCTTGCCAGGCTATTAACAACCGCCCATCCGGTGATGCTGCCAACGCAATATGCGCATCGCTCTCTGCTTGCGTGCGGTAATAGCGCGACGTCTCAATCGTCAATGGATCTTGCCAGCTTTCCCCCGTCCACGAGTGCACATAATACACCCCTGCTGGCGCCGCATACGTATCCGCACCCTGCACATAGGCCACATGCAATCCACCGGAGCGATCCACAACCGCATCCCACGCCAACGGCTTTTCGGCCACCAAATGTGGAATGGTCCATTGTGTCTCAGCCTGCTTCAAATAGCGCGCTGACCACAGCTGTTGATTCCCATCCATCCAAAACAAATAAATTCCACTGCCGCTATCCCCCACCAATCGCCAACTTTTGGGCGGGTCCACACGCTGTCCAATCTCTCCACGCCAGCGAATGAATTGAATCGGCACCGACTTACTCCAGCCATCTTCTATGGTGTTTGCATAGCTTGGCCCATCATACACATCCCACCATACTGCATGAGCCACACCATTGGTCTCTAACGCCAACAACGGACGTTTTGCCGAGCCAGATTGCGACAAATTCACAGCACCCTGCCATAACTCCCCCGTAACGTTTGTCACGGGAGTAGCAGTAGCCATCACCTGCTCATTCCTCATCCATGCCCCCCCCAGAAGCAACGCCGGCAGCAATCCAATCGCAATCAAGACTCGCAAGAAAAACTGCATATTCCAAACCTCTGTTATTTAATCCAGCCAAACGTCTGTAAAGCCACGTCCACCGCGCTCAAAAAACCTTGCCACGAATTCATGCCCTTCAAAAAAGTCAAAATAGGGGCCGGTCGTAGCGCCCACTCCCGAAAAGCACGCTTCTGCCACGCCAACAAATCCTCTGCCTTGAGTGTATCATAATCCAGAACAGTTGCCTGATCCATATCCACTTCTTCCCAATTGACACCAGGCCGAAACCAATTATTTTCCACCGCCTGAAAGAAGAAAGGCGTCCCCGGATACGGTGCCGCCACATGAAATAAAGCAATGTCCAACGGCAAAGATTTTGCCAGGTCAATTGTTTGTCGAATCGTTTCTTCTGTTTCTCCGGGCAACCCTATGATGAAATAGCCCCAATTCTTGATGCCTGCTTTGCGCGCCCACATCAAAGCTTGTTTGGCCTGCTCCATGCGATAGCCCTTCCGCACCTTCTTCAAAATCATCTCGTTGCCACTCTCAATCCCCCATGAAATGAGTTGACACCCTGCTTTGCCCATCAAACGCAGCATCTCCTCATCTACATAATCCACCCGACTGTTACAAGTCCAATCCAACTGCAAGTTTCGCTCGATCATCAATTCGCACAGCCGCACCACCTGTTCACGGTTGACAGTAAACAGATCCGCATACATATGTACATGGCGCGCCCCCAATCGCTTCAACAGTTCCATCTCTTCAACCAGTTTTTCTGGGGAACGCAGCCGCACCGAATATTGATAGCTAACGTGCTTGATGCAATACGTGCACCCTGCCGGGCACCCCCGACTTGTGACAATAAAAGAATATGCTCCCCGGATTAAGGGCGCTCGATATTTTTGGATTGGCAAAAGCTCATGTAACGGAATAGGCAAATCATCCAGATCACGAATGAAGGGACGATTGGGGTTAATCCGCACATTGCTGCCCTCACGCCAGCCTAATCCCTTAATGCTGCCCAATTGCTCAGCATCATCACCGCTTCCCACCCAGGCGGGCTTCCAGGTAGGGTCAGCCTTCATCCACATCGTGCGCATAAAAGCATGACAAACCGCCTCTTGTTGTGTGTTTTTATCCCATAAGCGTCCGTCTGCATCTACAGTCCAGCGCCCACGCCGTACAGCAAACAAGTCAATCAGTTCGCGCAGCGTTAATTCTGGCTCACCAATCAAGGCAAAATCCAACACCGGATACTGACGCAACGTCTCCCCTGCCATCGGAGTCACATGTGTACCGAAGGCAATCGTAACCGCGTCCAGGCTCTTTGCCACCAAACAGCCATACATATCATTGGTTAATGTCGGCGCCGTCACCTGTGTAACGTAAAATCGCGCCCGCTGATCGCGCAAAATCTTTTCAAAATCTGCCCAACTCATGCGCTCCGCAATTGCGTCTACTACCTTAACGGTATAATCCGGCACCAACAGTGCCGCCAATTGCGCCAGACTCACCTGTGGCCAAATCATATTTTCACGGCTACGGCGGCCCACCCGGTGCTGCGAACGAATCCAAATCGCCCCATCCGGTGCAGGTGGATTTACCAACAAAACATCCACCTTGCTGTTCTGATTCCGCAACAAAGCTCGCTCACGAACAATCGCGTCTGCACTGGGGAAACGCGCTTCCGGTAAATTTACAATTCGACGCGTTCCCAAATTGACATCTTCAGGCAATCGAGGGTTTGCCATCACGCACAGCTCCTTCGCCAACAGCTTCCAAGTCTCGTTGAACAGCGATCTCCCGCTGCGAAAGTTCTTCTAGTTTACGCATTACAATCCACGAAATCAAGAGTTGCAAACCAATCAAAATCATCATGGCGCCCCCCACCAACCACAACCACAATCGTTCAATTGGCCAACCACCAACCCCCATCGCCAAGGCCACCACCACCACCACCGTCCCCAAGCCAATGCTCACCCAACCCATCCAGCCAAAATGGCGATCCAAAGGCGGGTTGAAGATGGGTTTGCCAAACAATCCCTGACGGACAAACTCTTTACGGAACAGTGAAATCAAATAATTAAAAGTCGCTCCCAAATTAAACAAACTAACTCCTGCCACACCACTGATCAGCGCCAGAAACACCGCCACAACGCCCCAACCGCTCAATTGCTCAACTCCACTCAATCGGGCCACCAATAACCCCAGCCCCACCAACAAGGCAAATCCTACACCAATCACCCCCAGCGTACCCAACACACGTACCGGGTTATATCCCAATGCCGTCCAGGTAATGGATTGCAAATAACGCAGGCCATCCCGCACCACACTAAGCTTGGATCGTCCCACCCGTTCATGATAAGGAATTGGCGTTTCCTCAACTTTCAATCCTTCATGAATTGCCCGCAAGCTCATAATAGGCGTAAAATTCAGCCCATCCGGCAACGGATATAATCGCATCAATGCGTCACGACGAAAAACGCGCATACCACTTGCACAATCGCGCACGCGCACATTGCTATAGAAAGAGATCAGATTGGCAAAAAACCAATTTCCCATTCGGCGAGAAAGCGGCATCTCGCTTTCCGCTCCAGACATGCGCGAACCAATTGCAAGGTCTACGCCACCCATGACCATCGCACACAAGCGCGGAAAATACTCGGGTGGGTACGTGCCATCCGCATCCAAAAAAGCCACCATTTCAGAGCGCGCAGCTGCTAAGCCGGTCTTCAATGCCGCTCCATAGCCTCGGTTAAAACCGTGCCGCACAAGCCGCACCTCTGCATATTGTTCAACAATTTGCGCCGTGCGGTCTACGGAGCCGTCGTCCACAACAATCAGCTCAAAGGCAGTCACTCCCTGTTCATAGAGCGACGAACGCATGGCCAACACTCGTTCAACAATTTTTGCAATCCCACTTTCCTCATTGTAAGCCGGAATGACAACCGATAACGAAGTTTCTTGAAACATGGTATCCATCCCCTTTTTAGAAATATATTGGCCCGCGCGTCGACCGCAGCGCCGCATCACCCGGGCGAATCTCACGCAACACACGTGCCGGCACCCCGCCCACAACCGTGTGCGCAGGCACATCTTGCGTCACTACCGCACCAGCTGCCACCACTGCGCCTTGTCCAATCCGCACACCATCTGTGACAATCGCAGCGGCGCCCAACCAAACATCATCTTCCACAACAATCCCTTGTGCTGTAATGCCCTGCTCAACAAACGGTCGCTGCGGATCGTCAAACACATGATTCACCGCAATCAACTGTGTCATTGGCGATGTGTATACTCGATTGCCAAGCTTCACGCCGCCTTGCCCACGAATCACGCTATATTCCCCCACCAAACTATCGCTACCAATTTCAATGCCAGCATTCGGCAAATCCCGAAAGTTATACACATGCAAAATAGCCCCATGCATCACAATCGTCCGCTCGCCAATCGTCACGCCCCCCGGAGGACAAGCATGAATATAGACACCCTCATCCACATACGCGCCCGCCCCCAATTGGATGTGATTGGCAAATCGCAACCGCACATTCCGCTCAATAGCTGCCCACCCCCGCATATTCAACATCGTCCGATACAACACCCCGCGCAACCCAATCCCCAACAAAGTCGGCACCCATCCCACAAGCAGTTGCATGGTCTGCTCCCAAAGATAACGCCCCACACCATCCGCCTGCCTACGCAAATACAAACCCAACTGTTGCATCATGCGCTGTCTTTTGCCGTCCAAACCCTCAAGCTCCTTTGTTCGATCCTTTTGACAGAACATCCATATTTCAAAGATCTAAGAAAAACGCCACACCGCCCACCTTTGCTTTGACACATAGCATCACAAAGACACATTGAGCCAAAGCCACTTGTCTATACAAATCAATTATAACCAATAATCATCCCGCACACGCTTAGATTAACCTGCGGACATTTCCAAAATTGCATTCCAACCATTTCTCAGATACATTTCAATCGTTTTTGCCGTCCGTTCATAGTCTGACCAAACTCCACCAGAAGGGTCTTCAATAGAGCAAAATTCACCAGCCATCTCGCTCAACAAGTAGACTTTATGGGTGTGTTCAGGGAACTCCACACGGAGGGCTTCTTTTTGCCCCCTTTCCATTACCAATATTAACTTATATTCTACCACCATTTTCCCATTAATACAACGAGCTTGTCCAAATATTGTTTCGCCTCGTTGCTGCAAAATTTTCACCACCAGCGGGTCATACTCTCGTCCCTCGCGCGCCCAAGTTCCTGCCGACCCCACCCGCCAGCTCGCTTGCAGACCACGCTCTCGCAGCAAACATCTCATCAAACCCGCTGCCAGCGGCGATCGGCAAACATTGGCCTGACAAACAAACAAAACCGAAGAAATGCTCATACTCTGATTGTATCGCATTTTACAGGCAACATCAGCTAAGTTTATGGAGCCCCTGAGCGCAAAAAATTAGCCCTTCCCGTCCCCCACAAAATCCTTGCTGAAGCAGTATTGGGCAAGTCATAAACCAACACGCCCGAATGAGCGCTCTGAATCACCACTTCTAAATCCGCATCCATATCCACGTTTGCCAATGTTGGCGAGGCCAAAGCCCCATCCCAAAACTGCGTTGTAGAATAATGCCCAGGCAAATCCACCTCAAACAAAACCGAGCCAT
>Ga0208695_1002557_pt1 | contig 13058 bp, 9 predicted proteins | sample AD_UKC111_MetaG_FD_184449 | JGI IMG/M metagenome (GOLD analysis project Ga0208695, IMG submission 184449) | Active sludge microbial communities of municipal wastewater-treating anaerobic digesters from Hong Kong - AD_UKC111_MetaG (SPAdes)... | ecosystem: Engineered > Bioreactor > Anaerobic >... | reverse complement strand
TCATCAGTAAAAAAGTTGATATTATAGCTGAAATCTCCTTTAACAACTAAAGTGTAAGGTGTTGTCCTCGCTATTTGAACTCCAGAAACCACTTTGTTTTCTTCCATAACAGATTCGCAATTCTGTGATTTTAGATTTACACAGAAAAAAATAAGGGCAAAAAGTGGGATAAAATTTCGGACAAACATAATAATTCAATTTTGCTAAAGATATAAAATATTATTATTTCAATTGATGTTTTTGACTAATTAAATTTGCAATATAAATTATTTTGCAATAATAATTGGCAGCTTGTAATTAGATTTAGTATTTCAATGTTATTAATCATGTAATATATATGTTATAACGCATATAAATTATATGTTGCAACGTATATATTTTATCTAGTTATTAAAATCGACAATATTTTAAATAGTTTATAATTGAATTATTATTTATATTTCATTATTCTATTAAGTTAAAAAATAATTATAAATATATGAAAATTAAATAGATAGATTAATACTTAATAGTAGAGTCAAAAATAGTTTTAGCAATGGAGATAATATGATAAGTCACGATTGATAAAAAAAATTATTTTTTAAATTGAAATATAAATTATAATTTTGCAGAAAAAATATTTATTTAATGGAAAAAATTTCTCTCACTAGTTTTTTCAAAATGCACATCAATCCTCTAATAATACTCTATATAATTTCGTTTCTTTTTTTAATTCAGTCTAACAAAATTTTTGGAGCAAATTATTTTATAGACAAAAATGTTAGTAATTTTCCTTTAAACGAATTTTTGCAAAAGACTCATGAATTAAAAAATGATTTTTTTGTTTTCACCCATGGAAAACCTGGAAAACTCTTGATTAATGGTCAATGGTTGTCTGATGAAAAGCTTGAAAAATGGTTAAAACTTCATTCAAAAGGAAACTCAATTAGAATATATAGTTGTGATTTTGGAAAAGGAATTGTTGGAAAAACTGCATTAAATAGTTTGACTAAAAATCTCAAGGTAAATATATCTGCTTCAGATGATATAACTGGTATAGATGGAGACTGGGATTTGGAAGTGGGCAATAGGTTCTCTACATTATACTTAAATCATTTCTACGGCAACTTACAATGTACTAATTATTGGGCTATTGATGATTGTGATGGAGATGGAATAGAAAATGGAGTAGATTTTGATTGTGATAATGATGGAATATTGGATACAGAAGAGGGCTGTTTTGATTCATGGGCAACTGGTGATAGTGTCGTTATTTCAGGAACTCCTAATCCAACAAGAATTAGTTTTACATTTGGTACGCCAGGTTTTCCTACTTTATATCCAAACAATAACCAAAATATGATAAGATTGATGACTACTCCTAGTTTGAACATTACTGCAATGTCTGCTGGTAGTGGCCTAATAATGGTAAATGGAGCAAGTACTAGTTTATCAATATCAGAAGTAACAGCTACAAGTTATGCAGAGTCAATATCTAACAATGAATATATTACATTCTCATTTACAACAGATAATATATATAGTACTTCAAATATTGATTATGTTGGATTTTTAAATAGAATTGATCAAGCTGCATTTTCAGTGACTTATTCTATTTCATCTGACGGCGGAAACACTTTAACAGAACTTGCGACATTTAATGAAGCCATTAATGATGGTGGTGGAACATTCCCACAAGGTGTTGAAAATGGTATTACGTATCCTTATCAAATATTACCAAATGTAACTTACCAAGTTAGAATATATTTTTATGGATTTCCTAATGGATCAGAAATTATAGATTTTGATGATGTTTATGTTGCTTTTGATGTTTGTAATTTAGATACAGATAAAGATGGAATAGCAGATTATATTGATAGAGATAGTGATAATGATGGATGTCCAGATGCCATTGAAGGTGATGAAAATGTTATAAGTGATAATCTTAATTCCGATAATAGTATTAACACTTCATCTACAGGAGGAGTGAATAGTAATGGAATACCAAATATAGTAAATCCTGGTTTTAGTGGTGATATTGGTGGAGATATAGCACAAGGCAGAGGATACTCAAGAATAAGTGTATTGACTAATATTACTGCATCTCCTGTAGATCAAAATGTTGTAGCAGGTAATTCTGCTATATTTACAGTATCTGCTACTGCTGATTCTGTTATTGTATTCAACAATCCACCTCCTCATACTGTTGTTAGTGTGAATTCAAAAATAATTTATCAATGGCAATTGAGTATAGATGGTGGCAATAGTTGGACTAATATATCTGGTGCAAATAGTAGTAGTTATACTACCCCAATAACAACATTATCAATGAATTCTTATCAATATAGAGTAGTAATTTCTCACATTGCAAATGCTTGCCCATTGGTATCTTCAGCTGCGATATTATCTGTTTCTAATCCATTGCCATTGTCTTTAATAGATTTTCACATAAATAGAAATAATAAAGATGCAATTTTGAAATGGTACTCTAAAGATGTAAGCTTAATCAACTATTTTGAAATTGAGAGAAGTACTAATTCAAATAACTTTAAAACAATAGAAATTATAACAAAAAAAGAATTTACAAATTCTGAACAAAACTATGAATTTATTGATAAAAATATTTTAAATAACTTTAAAACTGTCTATTACAGGATAAAACAAGTTGATTTGGACGGTAATTATCTATATTCAGATATTAAAACGTTATCAGCGGAAAATTATATTGAAGAAATTAAACTATATCCTAATCCAACAAATAGTATATTAAAATTTAATAAATATCTTGACAATGCAATTTTTGTAATCTATAATACTAATGGAGAACGGGTATTGACTCAAAAAATTTCTTCAGATTTTATTGATGTATCAGAACTCCCTAACAATATTTATTTCATTCGAATTGTTGATAAATTTGGTATGGAAATACTTGTTCAACATTTTATAAAAATAGATGATATTTAATGTTATAATAAACGAATTAAATTAATAAAATAAAAAAAAGTTCCTCCGATATGGTCGAAGGAACTTTTTTTTTATGAACTGCTAAATGATATTAGAACATAAATCCAAGTGAAGCCATTAATCGTGCTGGTGATTTACTAAAGCTGAATTTATTACCAAAAAAAGTGAAATGATCACCATATTTTGTAAAATTTCCTTCATATCTTAAATCTAAATTAATCTTCCACAAATCAAAGCCAATCCCAGCTTGATAACCAAAAGTTGCTTTTGATATATCCTCTTTATAGCCATTAATATCTGTCAAAGTGGTAGTATGTGCTAATAGGATATGTGTCACTGGTCCAGCATGTAATCGTACAAACCCAAAATCATATCCTACCAAAAATGGTATATCTAGGTATTGGAAATTATCTGTTTTTATGCTATCAATTGCACTAGGTTTGGTTAAATCTTTTAAGGTATAATCTACTTTATTTGTATTCAATAATATTTCAGGTTGTAAATGCCACTTATCCATATTATATCTGATCATTACACCAAAATGTGGACCATACGTTGAGTTTTTTACATTGACACCAAAGGCATTGATGCCTTGAGCAGTTGTAAAATCAATTTCATTTGTATTAATTGAACTTGTGCTTAATCCTGCTTTTATCCCTAATCTAAGTTGTGCATTTGACAACGTAGCCACAAATAAGAATAGACTTAGGAAAATTAGTTTACTTTTCATTTTCTTTTATTTAACTGTATAATAATCTAAAAACGATTCTAAATGAATATTGTTATTAATGATTTGAGACAAAAGATGTAATTAACTGGTTATTAACTTTATTACCCATAAAGAAATTATAAAATTAAAATGTAATCTAATGATTATGAAATTAATATAAAATGTATATTAACTTTTTATAATAATATCTAATGTTTTCTGAATTAATAGATCGACAATTTTTGCTGGATTTGATGAAAACTGATTTGTTATTCTATTTGCCAAAATTGCATTTAAAGATATGGCTTTATGTCCTAAAATATAAGCTAATCCATACATACCAGCAGTTTCCATTTCAAAATTAGTAATCCTTTGATTATTCCACCTAAATTGGTTTAAAATTTGTGGAATTGGTTGACCTTTCAATTTGTAATTCACAACTCTTCCTTGTGGAGCATAAAAACCAGGACATGTTGCTGTGATACCGTTTAAGAAAGATGAGTTATCGAATTTTGCTCTCAAACTTTTATCTACTTCGGCAAAATATGGATATATTTGAGAATAGCCTTCTTTTTCTAGTTCTGACTTTAATACATTTTCAATTTCATGATTTGGTAAACCAGAGTAATAAGTAAGCAAGTTATCTAAACCAATTCCAGCATCAGAAACTAACAAACTATCAATTGGAATATCTTCTTGCAAACTTCCACTAGTCCCAATTCTGAAAATAGAAAGCGTTTTATGTACTTTATTCACTAATCTAGTTTCAAAATTGATGTTCGCCAAAGCATCTAATTCATTAAATACAATATCAATATTGTCGGTACCAATACCAGTAGATATAACTGAAATTCGCTTTTTGTTCAAATATCCAGTATGTGTAATGAACTCTCTTTTGTTAAGTTTGAATTCAATTGAATCAAAATATTTGCTCACTTCCTGCACTCTATCTTGATCACCTACAGTAATAATGGTATCGGCAATTTCTTCCGGTTTTAAATGCAAATGATAAATACTACCATCTGGATTTAAAATCAATTCTGACTCAGGAATTCTTGTCATTTCAATAAGGTAAATGAGCCTCTTAATATTTTTTCTTCGTTATTGCATCGATATGCGACTCTATATAGAAATACTCCAGGATTGAGAGGACTACCGTTGCTCTTCCCATCCCATAAAGCAAAAGGATCAGTTGTGTTGAATACTTTCCCGCCCCATTTATCATAAATTTCGAATGAAATCAAATCTTTAATTGCATAAGGATTACTAATACCATAAGAGTCATTTAACCCATCATCATTTGGTGTGAATGCCGTAGGGAAGAAAACCTCATTACAATCAATAGAGTTAGGGTCAACTACAATGACATGAATTGTATCAGAAGCAGAACATTGTGCATTTAGAAATTGTACTTTATACGTGGTGGTAACCTCAGGTGATAAGATTGGATTACCAATTTTTGTATTTGAAATATTATAATTGGGTGACCAATTGAAAGCTGTATCACAAGTATTTTTAAGATTAATTTGCACATTACTTCCTTTGTAAATTATTGTGTCTCTGTTTTTTATATGATCAGGTTCAATATACAAGTCTCTGACATCATCTTCTGTAATTGCTACTTTAAACAATTTTAATTCATCGATGTAACCATTAAATCGTGATTCACTTTTGCCTTGATTGATGCAAGGACCATTTGAAATTCCTACAAATGAATTATTTGTCAACTGAACTCTATTATTTGTATAACCTGAAGTTCTGAGAGTACCATTGATGTATAATGAAGACTTATTCCCAGCTCTTGTGAAAACGATATGTTGCCAGCATTGTGTTTGATCGATACCTGCAATTAATTGCAGTTTTCTAACTCTATCTTTAATATCAACAATAATTTGTTTTGCATTACCATTATATTTTATGCTAAATCCAGTTTGATTATTATTACAACTATCCATTTTGCTAAAAATATCTCTAAGTCCTAAAGCCCCAGCTCTTGGTCGAATATACATCGATACACTAAAATCACGATTTGAAAACAAATTTGATATTGTGCCTAGTAAGACTACAAAATTGGTTGCTCCATCCATATTGAAAGCATTTCCTTTCACTCCGCATACAAGATTAGGTGTTCCACCTATTTTTCCTGTATTTCCTCTCACTACAGAAGCATCTTCAATAAATTCGTTGGAAGTTGATACATTGTCAAAGTTAAAATATGCTTCCAAACCTTCAACGTTTTGGGCAAATAATTGAGTGGATATTGAAAATATGAATAAAAATATGATTCTCATAAAAAAATTTTGTATTCGTAATGGATACTGAATTGTAATAATTTGTTGTATTAACGAAAAAAATAAAAGTCAAGTATCTACGAAAACAATCCTTTTAGGTTTCCCAGATCAGGAGGCATCATTTTTTGCATAAGTCCTTGGTTGGCTTCCAATTCTTTTTCAATTGCCATCGACAAAGCTTTATTCACTGCTATCATAGTAAGTTCTTCAACTTGTTCAGTATCATCCCAATCTAATTTGCTTTTATCAATTTTTATATTTACAATTTCTCTATTTCCATTGCATTCAACAATCACTTCGCCATTTCCAGAATCACCATTTACAATAGTTTTAGCTAATTCTTGTTTGATTAGTTGTTGCTGATCTTTAAGATTTCCTAATAGATTTTCAAACATATTATTTTTTTTGCAAAAGTAACTCTATTCTAGCTTTTGTCCAACTCGACTACTGAAAAATCAGAAATTCTATTGCAAAGAGTTTAGGAAGGTAAATAATTATTTATATTATCTTTACCCTAAATTATTGAAGAATTATGTTATCTAAAATTAATCCTACCCGAACTGCAGCTTGGAAAAAATTAAAAGCTCATAAATTGGAATTACAAAAAACAAATTTGAAATCGCTTTTCAAGGAAAATGCTAATAGATTTAATCAGTTTTCACAAGTATTTGAAGGAGCGTTGTTTGATTATTCAAAAAATATAATCACACAAGAAACGCTTCAATTATTTACTGAGCTTGCTAGAGAAACTCAATTGGAAATAGCAATTGAGAAAATGTTTGCTGGTGAAAAAATAAATGAAACTGAAAATAGAGCTGTATTACATGTTGCTTTAAGAAACCAATCGGATAGACCAATATTTTATTCAGGAAGAGATGTAATGCCCAAAATAAGAAACGTACTTACTCAAATGGAATCGTTTTGTAATGCTTTGCATCAGGGTTCTTGGAGAGGATATACTGGTGAAAAAATAAAATATATCGTCAATATTGGTATTGGTGGGAGCGATTTGGGACCAGTGATGGTAACTGAAGCATTAAAACCCTATTGGAAGGAGGGCATTCAAAGTTATTTTGTGTCGAATGTAGATGGAACGCACATTGCCGAAACGCTTAAAAAAGTGGATCCAGCTTCTACATTATTTGTCATTGCCTCCAAGACTTTTACTACTCAAGAAACAATGGCAAATGCACACACAGCAAGAAACTGGTTTTTGGAATTTGCTAAAGAAGAAAAACACATTGCAAAACATTTTGTGGCTTTATCAACAAATACCGAAGCTGTAAAACAATTTGGTATTTCTTCCAAAAATATGTTCGAATTCTGGGATTGGGTCGGTGGAAGATATTCTTTGACTTCTGCTATTGGATTTTCTATCGCAGCAACTATTGGATTTGATCATTTCAAATTATTACTTGAAGGCTTTTATGCGATGGATGAACATTTCAGAACTACGCCATTAGAAAAAAATCTGCCTGTTATTTTTGCCTTGATTGGAATCTGGTACGGTAATTTTTGGGATGCACAGTCAGAAGCTATTTTGCCCTATGACCAATATTTACATCGGTTTGCAGCCTATTTTCAGCAAGGAAATATGGAAAGTAACGGCAAATCGGTGGATAGGAGAGGGAATAAAGTAAATTACCCAACTGGTCCTGTGGTGTGGGGTGAGCCAGGTACGAATGGTCAACATGCTTTTTATCAATTGATTCATCAAGGCACTAGGTTCATTCCTTGTGATTTTATAGCTTCAGTTCATACTCACAATCCAATTGGTAATCATCATGAATTATTATTATCAAACTTTTTTGCACAAACAGAAGCATTGATGAATGGAAAAACAATAGATGAAGTCCTTGAAGAGTTGAAAAAATCAAATATGACTGAAAAACAGATCAAAAGATTAGCTCCTTTCAAAGTGTTTGAAGGGAACAGACCAACCAACTCTATTTTATTAGACCAACTTACACCATATAGTTTGGGATATTTAACTGCATTGTACGAGCATAAAATATTTACACAAGGAATAATTTGGAATATTTATAGTTTCGACCAATGGGGAGTTGAACTCGGAAAACAGCTTGCAAATAAAATAGTTAAAGAACTTGATGAAAACAAAAAAGTGAGTAATCACGATAGCTCTACTAATGGATTGATAAATTTTTATTTAACCAACAAGTGATATGGGAGTAGTAAGAATTGACGGCAAAATTCAACACTACGATTGGGGAGGGAGAGCTTTTATACCTTCAATATTTGGAATAAAGGAAAGTTCTACTCCGTGTGCTGAATATTGGATGGGTACCCATCCAAATGGAATGTCTGTATTGAGCAATAAAAACAGTACGCTAGAAGAATATATTCATGAAAATCCTTCGAAAATTCTAGGAACTATAACAGCTACTAATTTCAAAAATAAATTACCATTTTTATTTAAAGTGCTGGATGTTGCATCAATGTTATCCATTCAAGTACATCCCACAAAAAAAGAGGCAGAGTTGGGGTTCGCAGCTGAAAATGAGGCTGGTATAGCATTGAATGCACCCAATCGAAACTTTAAAGATGCAAATCATAAGCCCGAAATAATGGTAGCGTTATCAGAATTTTGGCTTTTGCATGGCTTTAGAGCTGTGGTTCAAATTAATGAAATATTACATACAATACCATCTTTTCATTCATTAATTGAATACTTTAAAGATAATAATATCAAGAAGTTGTATCAATATATTATGGAAATGGAGCAAGAAGAGGTGAATAGAATTTTGTTGCCACTTCACCAGACTCTAAAAAATCAAACTGATTTAGAGAAGTCAAGCCCCGATTATTGGGCTATGAAAGCATTTGAACAATACACTCAAAATGGGGATTTCGACAGAGGAATTTTTTCAATTTATTTGATGAATTTAGTGAAAATAGAGCCTGGAAGTGCAATATTTCAAGGTGCAGGTATTCCACATGCCTATCTGGAAGGTCAAAATATGGAATTGATGGCAAATTCAGATAACGTGTTTAGAGGTGGGTTAACACCAAAATATATAGATGTACCGATGTTGTTGAAACATACCAAATTTGAATCAATCGAGCCAAAAATATTAAATGGTAACATTTACAATCATGAAAGAATCTATAAAACAGAATGTTCTGATTTTGAAATTTCTTGTATTTCATTGAATAGCAAAGAAATATATAGTCAATTGAAAAGCAAGGGACCATCAATTTTGTTTATCTTGAATGGTCATGGAGAAATTATAATAAATTCAACAAAAAGTATTAATTTTGGAAAAGGTACAACTTTTTTTGTAGATGATTCTGAGCAATATACAATAATAGCTAATGAAAAAGTTGTCATTTTTAAAGCTGGAATGCCTAGTTAAATTTTTATATATACTAAAATTTTAAAATACTTGTATAATGAAAAATACATTTTTATTCTCAGTTATTGCAAGTCTTGCAATTATTAATGGATTATTTTCTTCTAATACACATGAAATGAATCAAGTTTATTTAATTGGAATTCAAAGAGATACATCAATAGAAGATGTGCCAGTTAAAATGGAATTACATCCAGCTAATAAAGAATTAAAAGATTCTGATTTAAATAATTATCCTTGCAATGAATCACAATATTTTGATAATCATATTTATAGTTCGGAGGATAATATAATTATTGATGATAATCAATTTGATAATAATAGCTTATTTAGATTTTTAGCACAAAATATAAAATATCCTGCAAATGCAAGAAATAATAATATTAAAGGTAAAGTTATTCTTCAACTATTAATTGATGAATGTGGGTATATCAAAGAAAGTAAGGTGTTGAGTGGTATTGGATATGGATGTGATGAAGAAGCTATTCGATTGACAAAGATAATGCCTAGATGGTATTCTGCCAAAAAGGCTGGTAAAAGAGTAAAATCCTATTATGTTTTACCTATTTCTTTTAAATTATTATAATGTTTTATTGTATAATCAATTGATAAATAGTATATTGAAATTTATTATTTATAAAATACAAATAATACTTTAAATATCAAAAAAAACCTCCTCCGACTTTTCGGAAGAGGTTGCAAACTATTTATAACTCAATATTAAACTAAAATTCTTAATATTAATTCTTTTGAATGCTTATAGGAACACATGGAGTTGGATAACATGGACTACTAAAATTATTATTCGTAGAACATGGTACAACTGGCGATATATCAAATATTTTGAAACAATTATTATTGTCAGAATCTCTTACTAATAATTGATAATTAGTAATTCCATTAGCTGAAAATATTTTGTTTTGACCAACAATAACACTTGAATTATATAATGTTCCTCCACTATTTAATACATTTCCACCAGTTCCGTCTGTTAGGTTTGCTCCTGAGACAATTTCAAAACGATTAGAAGATCCTCCATTTGTTGAAGTAGCACTCACTTGAATCGTAAAATAATCATCTTGAGTATTATTATCTGTTTTATTATTATAACAAGAATTTATTGTCGTATTCACACTTAAGGAACATTCATTTGTATTCAAATTACATTTTTTAGGCGATGTAGTTACAGTTGTAATAGAACTTTTGCAAGCTGTATCTGATATACTCACACATCTTGCGTATATTGTAATTGGTGTAGTAGAGTATAAGGGTTTGCTATTAGACCAAATAATTCCATTATTTATACTAAACTGAATTTGTGAATTATTCCCACAACTATTTGAAATATTTATTGATCCTATTCTACTAGGACAAATATTATCTGAAACTGTAATTACTGGAGGTGCAAGATTACAAACTGAACAAGGTTGCGGAGGTGTAATATTCAATGACTTAGAACAACCAGAAGTAATATTATCTGTAATTATAATATTCAAAACTCCAGAACTAATCAAGAATGGACCAAATGTAGTTGGGCTACCATAAGTACCAGTCAGCGGGCTATTGGGCAATCCACTTACAGTATAAGATGTTCCTAAACCAGTTCCTGTAGGATTTAATGTAAAGGTATATAAATCATCTGATGAATTTGCAAAAGTATTTTTATTATTACAATTACCTAATACTAAACCATCTGTTGAAATATTGCAACAGCCTTGAGGTAAAATTAAGTTCGCACTACAGGTTGATTTGCAATTATTTCCATCGTTTACTGTTACGGAATAAGTTCCTGCATTCAATCCACTTATTGATTGTCCGCTGCTTCCATTGCTCCAAATATAAGTATAAATGCCTGTGCCTCCACTTGCAGTTGCAGTTACACTACCTCCATTTGGTGCGAAACAAGTAGGGTTTATCGAAGTACAGTTTACATTAAGTGTTGAAGCTAAATTAGTAACTGTTGCGGAACAAGTATTCGTACAACCGGTCGTAGTATTAGTTACAGTCACAGTATAAGTTCCAGCACTTAATCCAGAGATTGTAGCGGTAGTTCCGCCATTGCTCCAAAGGATTTGATTTGCATTGGTTGAGACCGTTGCAGACCCGTTTGGAGTTAAGCAATTAGAATTATCCGTTTTACTACAGCTTACAGTTGGTAATGTTGCAGTAGTTCCAACAGTTGCTGAGCAAATATTTTTACAACCAGTTGCAGTGTTAGTTACAGTCACAGTAAATGTTCCAGCACTTAATCCAGTGATAGTTGTAGAAGTTCCGCCATTGCTCCAAAGGATTTGATTTGCATTGGTTGAGACCGTTGCAGTCCCGTTTGGTGTTAAGCAATTAGAATTATCCGTTTTACTACAGCTTGCAGTTGGTAAGGTTGCAGCAGTTCCAACAGTTGTAGAACATGTATTCGTACAACCAGTTGTAGTACTTGTTACAGTCACAGTATATGTTCCAGCACTTAATCCAGTAATTGTAGCAGTAGTTCCGCCATTGCTCAAAAGGATTTGATTCGCATTAGTTGAGACCGTTGCAGACCCATTTGGAGTTAAGCAATTTGAATTATCTGTTTTACTACAGCTTGCAGTTGGTAATGTTGCAGTAGTTCCAACAGTTGCTGAGCAAATATTTTTACAACCAGTTGCAGTACTTGTTACAGTCACAGTATATGTTCCAGCACTTAATCCAGTAATTGTAGCAGTAGTTCCGCCATTGCTCCAAAGGATTTGATTTGCATTGGTTGAGACCGTTGCTGATCCATTTGGAAAATTACAATTTGAATTATTAGTAGAACTACAGGATGCTGTTGGCAATGTCATTGAATTTGCAACAGAAACTGAGCAAACACTAGTACAACCTGATAAAATATTATCAGTTACTGTTACAGTGTAAACACCAGCAGATAATCCAGTAATCATAGCCGTATTACCTCCATTACTCCAATTATAAAATATATTTCCTTGCCCACCAGTTACATTTACAGTTGCAGTTCCATTTGAAGAATTACAAGATGTATTAGGAGTTGATGAACAATTAGTAGATAATGTACAATTAAAGGAACAATTGGGAGGTGCATTATAAGATGCTGTATTTGAGCAATTTACGCCACTTATTGAAACTTCAACTGTATGAGATAATCCATCAGAATTCAAACCTGTAAATGAATAATTTAAAGGATATGAAAGAGGTAAAGAATAGTATTGAGCACTTCCACCAATAATTTGAATTGTAAGTAATCCAGAGTTAGGTGGATTAGTCACAGAAACACTACCATTCAATGTATATTGATTAGAAGCAGAATTACATGATCCAGGGTTTGCAGAAATAGTTGCAGAACAACTTAAAGTATTACAACTTGTTGGTGCAAAATAAAATGTACTATTCGAACAAGAGCTATTGTCTGAAAAAGATGCTGTTACAGTATGTAATGCTCCATCAGAATTTAACCCAAATATATTATAAGGTATTGTATTTGAGAATGGAGAATAAAATGTATAACTTCTACCCCCACTTACAGATACTGTCAATGAACCACTGGATGGTGGATTTGTTACAGAAATATTACCATACACACTATATTGATTATTAGATGAATTGCATACACTTGCATTCGCTGTTAAGGATATAGAACAGGGACCTGATAAGCAACTTACTGGTATACTCAACGCTGTGCCTGATGAATTGGATACATGGGTAATCGTTGAGAGCACAGCCAAAGGTTATAACGAGTTTAAAGATCTA
>Ga0208695_1002555_pt1 | contig 13066 bp, 13 predicted proteins | sample AD_UKC111_MetaG_FD_184449 | JGI IMG/M metagenome (GOLD analysis project Ga0208695, IMG submission 184449) | Active sludge microbial communities of municipal wastewater-treating anaerobic digesters from Hong Kong - AD_UKC111_MetaG (SPAdes)... | ecosystem: Engineered > Bioreactor > Anaerobic >... | reverse complement strand
CATTTTCCTGCTCTTGGGCCAGAACCTGCTGCCTGAACCGCCGCACATAATTACTACATAGTTCATAATCACAAACCTCCGTAATAATTATAATATGCGGTGCGGAACGATTCGTTACAGAAGAAGAATGCGACATATCTGAAGTTCGCATAACTCTCAGCAAGAGACAGTATAGTATATCGAGGCACACGGATTATGATTTTGACAGGCCTATACTGATATGCCTTTGGAAAAGTTCTAGCGGTGTCAAAAGGTCCTCCATGACCCGAGACACCTAAGCCGGCCTCCTGCCGGCTTCACGAACTTTTTGCCAAAGCCATATCAGAGGCCTGTTGCCAAAATGCATAAAAGTGTGCTCTGCTATACTATACAAGCTCTTGCTTGGTTATGCATCATCATATAGAGCAATAGCCTTGTATACCGACTCGCACGATATTAGCTTTGGACAGATTCTGTTACCCAAAGCCAATAAGTGCTCGCTGTTATACAAGGCCAGTGCTCTGTAGGATGACTACAAACTTCAGATACGTAGCATTATTCTTCCACACTGCAAAGTGAACGAAACTAAACTTTTCCGTGCATTCATATATTCGTCCGTAATATAAATCTGTCTAATAGTAGCCGAATTATTAGTTGACATTGATAGAATATGCGGCTATAATTATTTTATAATACTACACAGCCGAGAGGTGGTTGAGATGAAATATATTCGCAGAGCGATGGAGGATACTTTCCTGCGTCTATCAAAGGAGTTTGCGGCACTGCTGCTTACCGGACCCCGTCAGGCAGGCAAAACAACTATGCTGCAAAAACTTGCCCAAGAGGAGAACATCGGCCGGAATTACGTTACGCTGGACGATTTGACCGAACGTGAGATGGCGAAAAACGATCCTAAAATGTTTTTTCAGATCCACAAGCCTCCTGTTTTTATCGACGAGATGCAGTATGCCCCGGAGCTCTTTCCCTATATCAAAATCCATATAGATCAAAACCACCGGCCCGGAGATTTTTGGCTCACGGGCTCACAGGTATTTAAGCTGATGTACGGAGTGCAGGAGTCTCTGGCAGGCAGGGTCTGTCTTCTGCATATGTCCCCCATGTCACAAGCCGAGATTTGCGGCGCAGTGACAGAACCCTTTGAACTGGATTTTGAGAAGCTTTCCCAACGAATAAGAGAACGTAAAGCCATTGACACCCCCACCATCTATGATCGAATCTGGAGCGGCGGAATGCCGGCGTTAGTCAGCGGACAGTATAGTGATCATCGCGTTGTATACTCCAGCTATGTCAGCACTTATATCGACCGTGACGTCAAAGAGATTTCCGGTGCCATTGATTCTCTGAGGTTTATGAGTTTCATCACAGCTGCCGCCGCCCTGGCCGGCCAAATGCTCAACTTTAAAACCATAGCAGATGCAGCCGGGATTGATCAGATATCCGCGAAGAAATGGCTTGGAATATTAGAACGGTTGGGTATTATTTTTTATCTGCATCCCTATTCAAACAATATGCTCAAGCGGATGGTGACAAAACCCAAGCTGTATTTCTACGACACGGGGCTCGTAGCTTACCTGACCAAATGGAGCGACAGCGAAACGCTGATGAATGGTGCTATGAGCGGTGCGATCCTTGAAAATTTCGCGGTGTCCGAAATCGTAAAGAGCTATCAGAATTGTGGGCTGGAGCCATTTATATACTATTACCGTGACAAGGACACCAAGGAAATTGACATTTTGCTGGAGGACAACGGAAAGCTGTACCCCATGGAAATCAAAAAAACTGCAATGCCCCAGAAACAGCTTACCCGAGTGTTCAAAGTCATTGATAAGGCACCATTGACCAGGGGCACCGGCGCGGTAATCTGTACCAGCGACCGGCTGTCGGCCTTTGACAGCGAAAATCTGATTGTTCCCGTCTGGGCGATATAAGGTTTTAAATCAAACAGGATATTATTTATCTACAAACCGGTAACCAATACCGACTTGTGTAAGGATAAATCTTGGATTGGCTGTGTCTATTTCAATCTTTCGCCGCAGACTCGCCATAAACACACGCAGACTCTTTGCATCTCCAACTTCCCCATACCCCCAAATCTGATTAAGTATATAGTTATGTGTAAGAACTTTGCCCCGATTGGCAATTAGTAATCTCAGCAGCTTATACTCAGTGGGTGTAAGATGGATTTCTTCTCCGTTCACTAATACAATTCCTCTTGCATGGTCAACTGTAAGATAATCACAAGTATAAATCTCTTCACTAACTCCCAATCCATTTATATTGTTCATTTTGCGTTCTGCAACCCGAATTCTGGCAAGCAGTTCTCCCGTAAAAAACGGTTTGGTCATATAATCATCAGCGCCGCTATCGAGGGCAACTATTTTATCGTGTTCTTCTTCACGTGCTGAAATCACAATTATTGGGGCATTACTCTTTTCTCTTATCTTTCTTATAACCTCTATTCCATCAATATCAGGTAATCCCAAATCAAGGAGAATAATATCGGGTTTGTTGGAATAGAACAAAGAAATTGCCTCTTTTCCGGTTGCTGCTTCTACAGTTTTATACCCTTCATCCTTTAATAACATGGTTACAAAAGACATAATATATTTATCATCCTCTATAACCAATACTATTGCATTATTATCCATTATTTACCTCCATTAACGGCAGTCTAAAAGTAAACAGCATACCGCCAAGTTCTGAGGCTCCTGCACTTATAGTACCACCGTGTGCCTGAACAAAAGCTTTGCATATTGCTAAACCCAGCCCTATTCCTTTTTTGCCGTCAGCTCCAACTTTCCCGCTGGTAACAAAAGCATCAAACAGATCATCCTTTATGGATGGGTCTATTCCTGCTCCGCCATCCGCAACATTAAATTCCACATAACCTTCAATTTGTTTTACCGAGAGCTCTATCGGACAATTCGGGGAAGTATGATTAACGGCATTGCTTAAGAGGTTTATCAGAACTTGAACAATCATTTTGCCATCCATCGGTATGGCAATTAAATCTTTAGGTACCATCAGCTTGAAGTTTCTTTGGGATAATCCGATTACATGCGTTACAGCTTCATTTACTACATCATCAATTACCTCGATTTCCTTCCTGATTTCCAATTTGCCGCTGTCAATCCTTATCATGCTCAGCATATTTTCTACCAGGGTTGTCAGCCATACAGCCTGCTCATTTATGTCCCGGACCAAGCTTTCGATGCTTTCAGGATCAAGGTTTTTGCTGCGCTGCAGGATGTAACTGCTTGCTCCCGCAATACCCGTAAGAGGAGTGCGCAAATCATGGCTTATGCTTCGTAACAGGTTACTCTTCAAATGTTCTTTTTCCATAGCAATACGTATGTTTTCACGTTCATTATAAACAAGCTCACGGTCCAGGGCTATACCGATCTGTGCTGCAACAGTACCCACAAGCCATCTTTGCTCAATGTTTGGATCTGAATTTTTATAAAATACTTTGAGTGTTCCGAGTTCTTTAACAAGTCCTGTTATGCTGAGTTCCATACTTTTTTCATTACCGCATAAGTTAATGCTATTACTGGAATATATGTGACTGCTCTGGTTTAATTCAATTATGCTGTCATAGCCTGTATATTCTTTTATACAACAGATTCCCTGGTTGATAATATTACTTTCTCCGGTTACATTCAGCAAGCGCTGTGTCACCTCATACAGCAGTTTTGCAGTCTGCTCATTTTGCTGAGAAATCAGCAATTGCCGCTGGAATCTTGCTGTCAAGCTTGAAGATATTACAGATGCGAGCAGAAAAAAGAATATCAGCACAATGTCATTACTGTCAGAAATGGCAAAAGTTCTCAGAGGTACTGTAAAAAAGTAATTGAACACCATAACACTGATGAAGGATGCTATTATACCAAACCGGTATCCTCTTGTCAGGGCGGTTACCATCAAAACTCCGACAATCAAGACCATCAGAACGTTTTCTTTGTCTATACCCAATATGTTTAAATATATGGAAGTTATAGTGGCAGAAGACATTATCAGTAATAAGACCAGGGTGTTCTTAAGCTTCATATTGTCACCTCACACTGCCATTTTACCACATTTCATCTGATAACTTTTAAAATTCTCTCAACATCGCTGTGCCGTCCCATTATTATAAGATGCTCATCCGGCTTAAAAATATGATCGGCAGATGGCAAAGGAACAATCTTGTCGCCACTTTTGGTTGCAAGAATGCTTGCATGATATTTAACCCTGAAATTTACTTCCTTAATGCTTTTGCCGATCCAACTGTCAGCAGGGTTTATTTCATATAATGAGACCTCCCTTGTAAGTTCAAAATAATTGAATAAGTTATCTGCACTATACCGGACAGCCAGTTTTTCCGCTATATCCCTTTCAGGATCTATTACCTCATCGGCTCCGTTCCGCAGAAGAAATTTAACATGAATATCCCTGCCGGCTTTGCTGATAACATACTTGGCTCCTAAATCCTTGAGCAGGCTTGTAATTTCCAAGCTGTTCTGAAAATTCGTTCCCATGCAGACAAAGCATAAATCAAAATTCCCGACACCCAAGGATTGCAGCACCTCTTCCTTGGTACAATCACCAATTTGCACACTTGCGGCTATAGGCAGAAACTCTCTCAGATTATTCTCATCAATGTCCACTACCATTACTTCATTGCCGAGCTCAATCAGTTTGTGGCTTAAATGCCTTCCAAAACGTCCAATACCTATTACTAAAATTGATTTCATATTATTACTCCTATCCTATATTTATTTTTTCAACTGGATTTTGAATGGCTGACGGCACTCTATGCTCCGTGAACAATAAAGCAAAAGACAGACTTCCTACTCTGCCGCTATACATTAACAGAATAATAACAACACGGGCAAAAGCATTCAGAGAACTTGTAATTCCCGTTGAGAGGCCTACAGTCCCAATTGCAGATAATACTTCAAACAGCACATCGATAAGATACAAGCTTGTATTTGCTGCACTTATCAGGAATGTCGCGCATAAAGCAAGAATCAGATTCACTGAAGTAACAGCTGCAGCCCTTTTAAGTGCATTATCTTCCAAGCGGCGGCCGAAAACACTTTCACTCTTTGTATTTGCAAGGCTTGACCATAATGAAATCAATATTACGGCTAATGTTGTGGTTTTAATTCCGCCGGCAGTAGAACCGGGGCTGCCGCCTATGAACATCAGTACCATTGTAAGAAGCTTGCTTGCGGGAGTCAACGCAGCGGTATCTATAGTGTTAAAACCCGCCGTTCGCGGTGTGACTGCGGCAAACAGCGATGCTAATATTTTCTCTCCCAATGACATATCAGCAAGCAAATTTGCTCTTTCGAAAACATAAAATCCGGTTGAGCCAGATACAATCAGCAGTACAGTCGTTACTATAACGATTTTTGTATGCAGCTGATACTTCTTAAAATGATACTTATTTTTTACTACGTCATCCCACACAAAGAATCCTATTCCTCCGATGACTATAAGTGCGATAATCGTCAAACAAACGACTTCATCATCGGAAAAGGTAATAAGGGATGAGTATTTCCCGAACTTGCCCATTAAGTCGAATCCGGCATTACAAAAAGCTGAGACTGAATGAAATATACCGTAATAAATTCCAGGCACCAGCCCCATCCTGGGTATAAATTTTATAGCAAGCAGTATCGCTCCCAGGCCTTCAAAAATAAAAGTACCGACTAATATTTTCTTTGTTAAACGCACAATCCCGCCAATATACATTGTGTTTACGCTTTCACGCAGTAAACCTCTTTCCCTTAGACCTATTTTCCTCCGCAGCAAAAATGAAAACAAGGTAATAGTAGTCATGAAACCCAAACCGCCCACTTGTATCAGCAGCAAAATCACCAGTTTCCCAAAAGTTGTCCATTGTGTATATGTGTCAAAAACAACAAGCCCGGTAACACAAGTAGCAGATGTTGCAGTAAAGAGAGCATTTACGAAACCGGGGGACAAATGATCCCTGCTTGCTGCCGGAAGAGCCAGAAGGAATGTACCAATCATGATTACCAGTAAATACCCGAGTGCTATCATTTGCGGATATGTTAATTTATATAGCTTGTTTAAAATCATTCTCATGATTTTACCTCCGAATGCTGCAGTACCATCTGAAGCAATTTATCCGCTGAAGTTTTTTCCCTTGGCAAATAATTGACATTTTCACTTTTGAACATGTTTTCATTTCTATTATCATTGCAAATACTTATCATATTTTCTATGCAGTACAACCTTTTTCCGATTTTATAAAAGGCTATATTATCTGCATCACTTTCAGACAAGGCGAATAAATAACAAAGCTTTCGCTCTTGTGCAAGCTGAAACGGATCGGTCAGATGAATCACCTGAAGTCCTCTATTTTCCAGCAGTTCAATTATATTACTTGCGAGAACGGTTCTGCCTAATACAATTGCATTAGCAGATTTTTCGGTACTTTCTATTGATACGGCATTATTTGATAAAAATACATCAAGCTTTGACATGAGATAACCCACGAAAATAAGCGGTATCAAAAAGCTGATCACCAGCAGAATCTTCATTCATGCACCTTCTTACGAATTATTCTACTTTCCCATTCTACCGGTTTTAATATTAAGATTGTGTTAATACTAATGGTTTGATATTAAGATTATGCAAATAATTAGAGGTTTCTCATTAAGAATGTATAAAGATTATTAAGAAAATTACATTAAAAAAGTGCCTGCCGCGGCATTAATGCCGCGCAAGCACCCGGTATGCATGTTATTCACTTGGATCTCTTAATAAGCTCTCCTGCTATATCCTCATAAGTTACATCCATATAATTCATTAATACAGTCAAATGATAAATCAAGTCGGATATTTCGTATATAGCTTCCTCTTTGCTTTCATTCTTGGCGGCTATTACTACCTCCGTACTCTCTTCCCCTATCTTCTTGCATATTTTGTCAATTCCTTTATTAAAAAGATAGCAGGTATAGGAGCCTTCCACCGGATTCTTCCTTCTGTCCTCCACCTTGCTGTACAAATCTGCAATGACTTTTCCTATATCTGCAGCCTTTACACCTTCTTCCGATTTCAAAAGGCTTCTGTAAAAACAACTTCTGTTTCCGGTATGGCATGCTGCTCCCGCCTGTTCCACTTTCAGCAGAAGGCTGTCCCCGTCACAGTCATAGAATATCTCCTTTACCGTCTGTATGGAGCCTGAGGTTGCCCCCTTCTCCCACAGCCCCTTCCTGCTTCTGCTGTAAAACCATGAACGGCCGGTCGCAAGTGTCTTCTCCAGGCTTTCCCTGTTCATATATGCTTGCATCAGCACTTCGCCGGTCTTGTAATCCTGCACTATGGCAGGTACCAGGCCCTTTTCATCGAACTTTATATCATCAATTAACATATGAATTTCTCCTTTCATCAAAGCCCTACCCTAAATCTCGTGCCTTGAACCTCGTGCCTGAAAAATATGGCTCTGCCGCTTTTTCATATCCTTATGCTTACTCCCTTGGATGCCAGGTAAGACTTCAAATCCCCGATGCGCAGTTCTCCAAAGTGAAACAGCGAAGCCGCCAGTGCCGCGTCAGCCTTCCCTTTTGTAAGCACCTCCAGGAAATCCTCTCTGCTGCCCGCTCCCCCAGAAGCTATAACAGGTATATTTACTGTTTCAGCCACTTTTGATGTCAATGCTATATCATAGCCTTTTTTTGAGCCGTCGGCATCTATGCTGGTAAGGAGTATTTCACCGGCACCCAATTCATTAACGGCCTTGCACCACTGAAGAACATCTATTCCTGTTGCTATCCTTCCGCCGCGGATATAGACCTCCCATCCGGCCATACCCGGCCTAAGCTTTGCATCCACTGCAACCACGATGCACTGACTGCCGTACCTTTTTGCAGCTTCATAAACAAGTTTGGGATTCTTAACTGCCGCAGTGTTCAGTGACACCTTATCCGCACCTGCATGAAGAAGCTTGTCAATATCCTCCAGGCCGTCTATTCCCCCTCCTACCGTAAGAGGTATGAACACATCCCTGGCAGTCTCCCTGACTACGTCAACCATAGTGCCCCTGCTTTCTACGGAAGCAGTAATATCAAGAAATACCAGCTCGTCCGCCCCTGCGGCATTATACATCCTTGCCGCCTCCACAGGGTCTCCCGCATCCCTCAGGCCGACGAAGCTTATTCCTTTGACAACTCTTCCGTCCTTCACATCAAGGCACGGTATTATCCTTTTAGCCAGCATATTTAATCCTCCGCAGCCTTAATAGCGTCTTCAAGCTTCAGGATACCTGCATATAATGCCTTCCCTATTATGACTCCCTCTGCACCTGTTTCCTTAATGGCCAGAATATCATCTATGCTTGTGATGCCCCCTGAAGCAATTATCCTTGCTCCCTCAACATTGCACATTTTTTCAATCCCATCGAAGTTGGGGCCCTTTAACAAGCCATCCTTGGCAATGTCGGTATAAACAATATTTCTAAAACCCTTCCCTACAATTTTATATGCAAAGTTGTAAGCAGAGAATTCGCTTATGTTTACCCAGCCGTTTATTGCCACATTGCCGTCTTTGGCGTCAATGCTCACTATAATTTTGTCAATATACTTCTTCAGCCCTGTTTCCAGAAGTTCTTCGTCCAGCACCGCGGCAGTTCCTATAATCACTCTTGCCGCTCCCGTATTGAAAGCCTCTTTTATGTCGCTTACATTCCTAAGCCCGCCTCCAACCTGTACCGGTATGCCCACCGACCCTATGATTTTCTCAATTACCTTGCTGTTCCCCATTTTACCGTCAAATGCACCGTTAAGGTCTATTATATGCAAGGCTTTTGCACCCTTCTGCTCCCACATTTTTGCCGCATCCACAGGGTTCTCATAAAACATTTCCATTTTCGCAAGGTTTCCCTCTTTCAGTCTTACGCACTTTCCGTCATAAATATCAACTGCCGGATAAATTCTCATATTATCAGCTCCTTTAAATTATTCAATATTTTCAGGCCCGTCTCTCCGCTTTTTTCGGGATGAAACTGCATCCCGACAATATTTTCCTTCACGACAAGTGCAGGTATGTCAACCCCATAGCTGCTGCAAGCACACACATAGGAATTATCTTCGGGTCTTACATAATAGGAGTGGACATAGTATACATAATCACCATCTTCAATTCCTTCAAGGACATTGCTTTCTTTTTGAATGCTCAAGGTATTCCACCCCATATGGGGAACCTTTACCCTGTCCGGTATCCTGTCAACCCAGCCGGATATCAGCCCTAACCCTTTGTACATCCCGCCTTCCGTGCTGTAATCATACATAAGCTGCATTCCAAGGCATATCCCCAAAACCAGCTTGCCTTTGGCTGCCTGATTCATTATTACCTGCTCCAGCCCATCGGCCGACATATTGGAAGCAGCATCGCAGAATGCCCCTACCCCCGGAAGGACAATCCCGGAACAGCTGTCAAGGGCTTTTGCTTCCTTTGAGACAATGGTGTCAATCCCGATGTGCTCCAAAGCCTTTTTGAGGCTGTAAATGTTGCCGGTTCCGTAATCAACAATACCCAATTTCATATTTTACAAGCACCCCTTTGTGGAAGGTATACCCTGTTTGCTGTCAATACGCAAAGCTTCCTTTAATGACCTGGCAGCAGCCTTGAATATACATTCAGCGTTGTGATGGGCGTTTTCACCGTACATCAGGTTTATATGCAGGGTGATTGCGGAATTGCTTACAAAAGCCTTAAAAAATTCCTTTATGTTCTCAGTGTCAAAACCCCCGACGGAGCCTTGCAGCAGGCTGCAGTTGTATACAAGGTTCGCCCTTCCGCAAAAATCCACTGCCGCAGTACAAAGGGAGTCATCCATAGGAAGCATCGTACTGCCATATCTTGCAATGCCCCTTTTATCCCGGGTGCATTGGTACAGCGCCTGTCCCAGTACTATCCCCACATCCTCAACGGTATGATGCGAATCCACCTGTATATCTCCCTGTGCCCTCACAACAAGGTCAAAGCCGCTGTGCCTGCCCAACTGTTCCAGCATGTGATCAAAGAAAGGTATTCCGGTGTTTATTTCATATGTTCCGTTTCCATCAAGATTCAAGCTTACATATACATCCGTTTCATTAGTCTTTCTGGATAATTCGGCTGTCCTTGCGCCCTCAAGCTCTTTCATACAGCACCTCCTTTACTGTCTCATAGAATTTGTCATTCTCCCCCCGGCTGCCGATTGTAACTCTCAGGCAATCCTTAAGCTTCGTGCTTGAGTATTCCCTTATAAAAATCCCTGCTTCTTGAAGCCTCTTGGCTATTTCATCGGAAAAGGGGGAGCGTATTAGTATGAAATTACTCTTTGATTCAAAGCACTGAATGCCTTTAAGCTGCTTAAGCAATACTATAAGCCTTTCCCTCTCGCTTTTTATTATTTCAATTCTTTCCATCACTTTATCAAGGTTTTTCAGAACCTCGACCGCTGCAGCCTGTGCAAATGCATTTACATTGAAAGGAGACCGGACTCTGTCGATATAGCTGATAATTAATGGGCTTGCCAGCATATATCCTATTCTTAAACCTGCCAACCCGAAAGCTTTTGAAAAGGTCCTGAGTATTATCAGGTTGTCATATCCGGATAGAAGCCCTGCAGCAGTAACGCCTGAAAATTCAAAGTACGCTTCATCCACAACTGCGATACCGGCAGTATTCTTCAATACTTCTTCAATCTCTGACAATGCAAGTTCTTTGCCGGTAGGATTGTTGGGGTTGCATAAAAATACAAGCTTGGGCTTTTCCTCCTGAAGTGAAGCAATAAATTCATCCAGCTTCAGTTCAAAATTACTGTCCAGGTCATATTTCCATATCCTTGCGCCGCAGATGCCTCCGTATATCTTATACATTGCAAAGGTCGGATTATAGATTGCTATAGTGTCGCCGGGGTTTATAAAGGTCTGGAGCACCATGCTTATAAGCTCGTCGGAGCCGTTGCCTATGCATATTGAGCCGGGATCAATACCTGCATACCTTGAAATTGCCGCTTTAAGCTCTGTATAGTCACTATCGGGGTAGCGGTTGAATTCCATGGCCTTAATGCTTTTTATCAGCGCCTCTTCAACCTTTTCATCCAAACCCCAGGGTAATTCGTTTTTATCCAGGGCTATACCCTGTATTCCGGATTCCGCTTTATAGCTTTTAAGCTCCTGTACTCTTTTTGAAACTAAATCATTTATCATATTGAAGCCTCACTTTCAGTGCGTTGGCATGGGCCTCCAGGCCTTCCGCTTCAGCGATTTTTATTGCGGCAGGGCCATATGCCGCCAAATCTTCTTTGTTGTAATATATCAGGCTTGATCTCTTCTGAAAATCCCTTGTTGAAAGAGGGGAGAAGAAAGCAGCTGTGCCATAAGTGGGCAGGACATGATTGGGGCCTGCAATGTAATCTCCTATTGGCTCTGTAGAATAACCTCCTATGAAGACAGCTCCTGCATTTCTGATGTCCTTCAGTACCTTGAAGGGGTTTTCCGTCATAATCTCCAGATGTTCGGGAGCAATTCTGTTAATTATATCCGCTGCCTGCTCTATGGCACCTGTCACAATGGCTGCCGAGTTGTTTTCCAAGGCCTTGCCGATTATTCCTTTTCTTTTCATTTGCCCAAGCTGCCTTTCCATTTCGGTGTTTACCCGGGCTGCAAAGTCCCCGGAATCGGTAATCAGAAAGCACCTTGCCATTTCGTCATGCTCCGCCTGGGACAGCAGATCGGCGGCAACCCAGCCCGGATTTGCGCTGCTGTCCGCAACCACTGCAATTTCGCTGGGCCCTGCTATCATATCAATATCCACGAATCCGTATACTTCTCTTTTTGCAGCCGCCACATATGTATTCCCCGGCCCTACTATCTTGTCCACCTTAGGAATGGTTGCGGTGCCAAAAGCAGCTGCGGCAATTCCCTGAGCCCCGCCTATACTGAACACCTTGTCTATTCCCAGAAGCTTTGCCGTTGCCGCTACATAAGGATTGATGCTCCCATTGTCCGACGGAGGGGTCAATATGATTATTTCCCGCACTCCGGCTATCATTGCGGGGACTGCACACATTACAACAGTGGAGGGATAGGAGGCTTTGCCTCCGGGAACGTATATTGCAGCCTTGTCTATGGGAGTAACCCTGCTGCCCAGCACACTGCCGTTATCGGTAAATATGTTGAAGTCCCTGTCGGCCATATTCATATGAAACTTTTTTATATTGTCTATACTCTTGCCTATAGCCTCAATGAAGCCGGTTTCCGCTTCCTCGGCCAGTTTCTCCAGGGCCCGGCTGCTTACTCTAAAGTCTTTTATGTCGTAAACGTTATCGAATCTTCTGCTGTATTCAAGGGCTGCACTGTCTCCCCGTTCCCTGACATCCCGGACTATTTTTTTTACCACGGCTGTCACTTCCTCCGGTATGAACCCATAGGTTTTTTGTCTCAGAAAGCTCTCAATGCTGCTTTTGTCATCCCATGACAACACTCTGAGCATTGGCCTCACCCCCTTCAATAGCTCCACTGACAGCCGATGCAAAGATATTTATGCTCTTGTTTTTCATCTTATAGCTGACTCTGTTCACTATCATCCTTGCAGTTATATCACAAATATTCTCATATACGATAAGTCCGTTTTCCCTCAGGGTGTTTCCGGTTTCGGCTATATCAACTATTGCATCAGACAGTCCTACAATGGGAGCAAGCTCTATTGAACCGTCCAGCTTGATAATCTCTACAGATTCCGACTTCCTGTTGAAATATTCCGATGCTATTCTCGGATATTTGGTAGCGACTTTTCTGACTATGGGCCTCACGCCGCTTTTCTCGGAAGGGCCTGCCAGCACTATCCTGCATCTGCAGACCTTCAAGTCCATTATTTCATAGGCTGAATCTTTGGTTTCCATAAGTACATCCTTGCCTACTATTCCTATATCTGCCGCTCCGCTTCCCACATACACCGGAACATCGGAGGGCTTTACCAGAAAAAATACTACTCCATTAGCTTTGTCAACAAAAATAAGCTTCCTGGAATTCAGATCGATTATATCCCTGTAATCACTTGTATA
>Ga0208695_1002549_pt1 | contig 13080 bp, 8 predicted proteins | sample AD_UKC111_MetaG_FD_184449 | JGI IMG/M metagenome (GOLD analysis project Ga0208695, IMG submission 184449) | Active sludge microbial communities of municipal wastewater-treating anaerobic digesters from Hong Kong - AD_UKC111_MetaG (SPAdes)... | ecosystem: Engineered > Bioreactor > Anaerobic >... | reverse complement strand
GCCGGCATGGAATGTGCCGAACGAGCGGTTCTCGATGCGGGTGTTGGTCCCGTAGACGTCGATCCCCAGGCGGTTGCGCACCAGAATCCCTACCACGGGCTCCTCCACCGTCTGTTTGAATTCCGCGCGCACGCGAACCGTGACCGGGCAGCCGCTCAAGATCGCGTTCAGTGTTTCTCCCTGCGGATCCAGGATGCGAACATCCGTTATCCGGCTGGCACCGTCCCCGTGGCGGAAACTGGCGTTGCGTTCGACAGCATTCTCCTCCTCCGCGGCCGGTTTCGCCTGCTCTCTCTCATGCACGAATCCGACGTAACGGTTGACCACGTCGCTCGGCGCACCCTCGGCCGCGACCTGGCCGTTCAGCAGTAGGATGGCCCGGTGCGCAAGGCGCTTCACCAACCCTAGATCGTGCGAGACGAAAAGGATCGTGACTTGCTTCCGCTTGAGTTCCTCGAACTTCTGAATACAGCGGTTGGCGAAGATGGCGTCGCCCACGGCGAGGGCTTCATCCACGATCAGAATTTCGGGTTCGACGTGGATCGCCGTCGCGAAAGCCAGGCGCACATACATGCCGCTAGAGTATTCCTTCACTGGGCGATCGATGAACTCCCCGATTTCGGCGAAAGCCGAGATGCTCGCGAAGGCCTTGTCCACCTCGCGCCGCGTAAGGCCCATGATTTCGCCATTCAGATAGACGTTCTCCCGCCCCGTGAATTCGGGGTTGAACCCCGCGCCCAGTTCGAGCAGTGCAGCCACACGCCCATCGGTGAGTATGCGCCCCGCTGTAGGCTGCAGCAATCCACTCACGATCTGCAGCAGCGTGCTCTTACCCGATCCGTTGGGACCGACCAGCGCCAGGATCTCACCTTTTTCCGCGCGGAAGCTCACATCCCGAAGCGCCCAGAATTCCGTGTGGCGGCGCCGCTTCCCTAACGCAAACACTTCCAGTAGGCGGTCGGAAGGACGCTTGTACAGAGGGTAGACTTTTGAGATTCTTTGCGCGAGAACCACGTTTGAAGTGTTCACTATACCTTACATGAGCCGCTTGCTCAATGACAAGGGCGTGAACGGTTTTCTCTATTCCAGAATCTCTCGCAGCACGTGGCCCTGCACGTCGCTCATTTCGAGGCCCAGCAACTTGGCGATGGTCGGGCCAAGATCCATCACAGACACTTGGCCAAGGCGCGCGCCGCGCCGGATACCCGCGCCCCAAGCCACGAAGATGGCATCCATCTGGGAATCGGTGTTCAAGTACCCGTGACTTCCGCCTCTAAACGGGGATGCGCTTGAAACTTTGCCGCCTGAGAAGGCGTAGCCGGGCTTGGCGGCGAGCACGAGGTCGGGACTCTCCTTGCTATCCGGATTCAGGCCCAGCCGCCTGAACTCATCGCGACCGATGACCGCTTCCACTCCTTCGACGACGCGAAACGCGTCCGCGATGCGTGGCATCAATGCGGCTCGTTCGGCGGGATCGGTTGCGTACACCATGGCCGTTCCTCCTTCCGGTACCACCCACGCTCCGCTGACTCCCTTGCTTTCGAGCACGGCATCCGCCTGGATAAGTTTGTTCACGGTGCGGAAGCCATGATCGGAAACCACCAATAGCGTTGTGCGATCAAGCAGCCGCGCTTTCGCCAGTGCGTCGCGGACCTGCTTGACGCGGTCGTCCGCGAATGCAAACGCGTTGTAGCTGGCGAGCTCCATGGGACCGTACCGGTGATGCGTCGAGTCCATGTTGAGCACGTGGAACAGCATCAGGTTCGGCTTGTGCGCCGTGAGAATATGGATGGCTGCTTCCGTCCAGATGCTGTCCCGCCATGTGATCGGGGCTTTTCTGAAGTTCACCAACTGGTCGCGGCTCACCACGTTGCGCGTTATCAACTCCTTCTCTATTACGCCCTCAGGGTCGGGAATCTCGGGGAACTTCCAGGTGATGGAACGCGCGCCGTAGATGGCCACCCAGTCCACCTCCGCGGTGGTCAAGCCGGCCTTGTGCGCAATGTCATACACCGTGACCGCCCGCACCATCTTGTCTTTGTCAAGCCATGGCTCGATCTTTCCGGGGCGCCCGGCGGAGGGCGGAGTGAGCAAACCGTTATACAGAACTTGATGGCGCGATCCGTCGACGCCGGTCACCATCGACGTGTGGCTGGGCCAAGTCACAGTCGGATTCGTGGGGCGCATCGAAGCTGCCGTCGCACCCTCTCGCATCAGCTGCCTTATGGTGGGTATGGGTAAGTACGGATCCTCCAACGCATAGCTTGGAAATCCGTCCAGACTGATTACGACCACCATTCGGTCGCGGCGGGGGGCGGCCACAGTTGTACACGTGGCCAGAATCGTTATGAGGAGACAACAAACCGATCGCTTCATGAAATTCCTATCGTGACACGAAATTACAGTAGTTGAGGGGCTAGAGAGTACACACTTCACTATGCGTAGCCGCTGGCAGACGTCGAATGCACTTTGTATCCCAGGTTTCGAGGGAAGGTTTGGATACCGGAAATTGACCAGGCAAGAAGGTCAGCCCAGCCTCACGCTGCGGCGCATGCTCGTCGGAAGCGGTGTCGCATAGCCGATCAGGCAGTATTGGTCCAATGCGAACAGCACTACGCTTTCTAGGTTCTCCGACTGGGCAAGGCGCGCCTCTTTGAGCCATGCCGTCGTATAGTCCCCAATACCAACGAGATGGCTCCGTTTGGTGTGGGGGAAGCCCTTCATTGTCCCGAAGGCCATCGATCTGCGGCTTAGATTGAGGTTTCGGCCGTAAGTGTATGAGAAGCTCTCAGTTTTCAGGCAATCCAGCTTCGCCGGTGTCCACTCAATATCCGGATAATTGACCAACCGGTTCAGAGCCGCCTGGTTGACGTCTGTGGGATAGAGAACTTCGAAACGGCAGTTCGGATGCACCTCGCGCACATGGTTGATCACCGTGGCGGTGAAGTTCCCGATCAGCGAGGACAGGAAAGCAGTTTCTTCTGGATAGAGTGACGGATCCTCTTCGTTGGAAGTGAACACATGCATGGGACGGCTATACGTGTTCTGGAAGGTCGTGGCGGCATAGGCGTCATAGAACGGCATACTACCGGCGTTCGCCCACTGGCCTGTCACATCGTCCCAGCGTGTCGGAAAATACCACCACTGAACCTCGCCCAGTTGAAGGAACGGCGCCACCCCCGCCTCGTTCATCACCGAGGCCATTTCGAGGTGGACCTGCTTCCAATACTCCACGCTCGCTGGACTGAAGTTGGTCTGCAGAGCAGGCGTGTTCAGCCAACAAGCGCTCCCATCGGCATGGCGCTGGGCGATGCCCGCTTCCACCGAGTCGTCTCCATGCTGCAGTTCGAGACTGAATGCGGATGCGACGTCAATCCCGTAACCATGAAGCGCCTCAAAGTAACAGCGGCTCCAGTCTCGCACGGCGCGATTCAACTTCTTCTCGGACTCGATGTCGGTACGCCACTCGCCGTCCACCCCGCCGGTCAACGTTTCGGAGCTCACCAGGACTTGGAATTGTCCGGAGATGGGATCGCCCTCCACCCTGAGCATGTTGCCTTTGACGCCCATGGCGCGCGCGTAAATCGTCAGCCGCGCTCCGTCCACCTCCGCGCGAACGGCCATGTATCCCCGGTTGATCTCCAACTCGAATGCGCGTGCGATGCTTTGGGCCGTGTCGCCGATCTTGTTTACATGCGCCAGCACGAGCCGTTTCTCCATCGGCTCATCCGTCCTGCCGATATACAGCGTCGTGGTCGCGCTGAATTCTGGCGTGCCGGAGAAGTCAACCGTCACAGAAGCGTAGCGGTGATTCTTCCGGCATAGTTCATAGAACCACATCGCTCCAACGTAGTGATTGGCGCGACCGTGAAATCCCAGCTTGTGCAGAAGCCATGCCGTGCGCTCGGCCGCCAGGGCGATCGAATGATCCGTGTCCCAGTCGGTGGCGAGCGTGATGGCGGGCGTCCCGTCGAACTCCGGCAAGGTTGACGACGGTATCGCAATCTCGAAGAAGTCGAAGTAGAGGTACTCTCCCGAAACGCCGTCGTGCGCAACTGTTATTGTGTGTTCTCCAGCCGTGAATTGTCCCAGAGGGACCCGCACCAGCGTGTCTTCTCCTGTCACCTTCAGGTTCCTGGTCGATGCGGCCGCGCCATCGATGCTGATTGAGATCTGCGTGCCGTTGTAGCACGCGCGCGTACCCAGGTATAGTTCGTGTGCCTGCGGGCACCGGTAACGGCACTGCACCGCGCTGGTGGGCGTCGTCGTGCTATGGATCGAACCGCCCGAAAAGTTACCGCGTGCGCTCTGCCACGTGCCCGAATAGATCAACTCGTGCGAGTCGTCCTCGATCCTCCGGCTTCCCGGCCCTGCCACTCTGTACGCCTTGCGCTCGCCGCCTACGGTCCAGCTCGATACCTGCACCTCAAACTCGCCGCGGGCGAATTCGCCGCGCTGGAAATCGGCGGCGTACGTCCAGCGCATCTTGCGGACCGATTGCGTCGGGACCGTCCTGGCGTCAACGTCCGTGAGGTTCCCGAAATCCAGATCCACTCGCCACTTGGTGGGTGACGTTCCGCCGCTCAGCCTTGCCCACTCGGGTGCCCAGACTTCCGTTTTCGCTCCCGCCACGAATCCATACACCCCGATGCGGTTGCCGTTGGCCCCGGTGGTGCTGTTTTCCGGTGTTTGTCCCGCTCCGATGTACGTGAGCCGGATCGTCGCCTCCGTTCTCGTGGCCCGCATGGTCTGCGAGAACGAGTTCACGCTATCGACGATCGCTTGTGCCGCCGTTTCCAACGTGTCCGAGGCATACAACTGATAGGTGTGATGTTCGTCAAGCCACGCTAGTCCAACATAATCGCCCGTGGTCGCCGTGCCCTGCAGTTCGAATTCCGTTGACGCGCAGATGTAGGAGCCTTGTGCCGGTGTTGCGTAGTCAAGCAGTTTGATTTTGTAGAGATCCTCCACACCGTTTGATGATGCCCATATCCTCAGGTAAGGCCATTCCACGGTTGGATAGAGATCGCAATCCATCGCCATACAGTTGTTGCGCGTCTCTTCATACGAGAGCGTGAGTCCACTGAGGTCGCCGTCGGGAAGGTTGCGCAAGACGGGGTGTTCGAACACGTTGTCGCGGTTCCATTCAACCACCGCCCAGTCGAACTGCTGCCTCCACGTGCCGCTGACGCGGAAGCCCGTTGCACTTGCCTGGCTCAGAGCGGCGACCGCCGATGGGCGTTCGAAGTAGCATTGCAGATCGCGGTCCGGCCGCAGTTTGTCCAACGTCTCTATCATGTCCGCCCCTTACAGTCTCACGATCACCGTGAGGTCGCGCCCCGGCGTAGTGTCGCTCGTCTGCCCCGCTGAGAGAATATCCAGGTGTATCAGCGACTGCGCCTGTAGCGCCCGCAGCCCGAATCCCTTCACGACATTCGATTGCATCGCGCCTGTGGCAATGGTCAGCCGGCAAATCTCTTCTGTGTCCTGTCTCAACCGCAATTCTACGGGAGCACCCGTCGGAGCCTCTCCGATCACAGCGAACACGTCCCGCATCGAGTGAGCGGCGTCCACCACCAGGGGTGGTGCCGCGTCGGATTGGATCGCCAGGAATCCTTCCACCTGGATGGTAATCTGCCCGCCGGAAAGCGTTCGCAACCCTTCGCTGGTGGTTCCCGTAAAACAACCGGCGACTGTCGGGCTGTTCCCCTTGCTGTTGGTAACGTACAGTTCCGCCGACGCGATTCTCGCGTCTGGGAGATAGAGCGGACAGCTGTAGCTGCCGCTCGCCGGGCTGCCGAAGAAGTCTCTGGGGAAGGGAACTATGAAGATCTTCCGCGCTAAGTGGTACACCGGAGCATCCGCCGCGTGACTCTCGGCCGGACTGCCATGCACAGCCCGTTTTACCTTGTACCTTGCGCCGCCCGACTGACTCTCCTCGATCTCCATGATTTCCGAACCGATCTGGATGCGATCTCCCGCCTGACCCTCACCATTCGGGCTGAGATCCACGTAGAGGTCCGTCTCTCGAACTGCGGTAGCCAGTTTCTTGGTCGTCGGGCTCGCCAGTTCGTCCCAGTAGTTGAGGCTCAGCGTGCCGGAACTGATCGTGCGCGTATTGGACAGGTCTTCGAATGCCACGCCCGCCAGTTCCACCATCCCTTTGCCTGACGGAATCAGCCCGAAGGTTGGCATTCCCGGCCGGTCTATGTCCAACTGCCCGCCCGCCGCCCCGCCTATGCGCCACCGTGTAAGTGGCGAAAGCTCGTGCGGACATTCGACATCGTAGGTGTTCGCCGATCGCCCAGAGATGTGAACCGTCGCCGAATCGCGATTCGGTGCTTCGAACTCCACCGGGCTCGTTTTCCCCACGACCCCGAAGTGCCAGTTTGACTCGGCCACCACAAAGTGGCTGGTGGCGTCCAACTCGACCGCCCATGGCGCTGTGAGCGTTAGCGTCGTCGCGGTGTTTGACGACACCACACGCTCCTGACCCGCGCCCTTGCCCCTCGTGATGCGGACAACCGCTCCACGAAGTTCGTTTTCCAGCATCCCCAGGTTTTCATTGCCGATCGTATTCGCGCCGCGAATCGTCGCCGCGTTCTCCGTCTGCAATTCCAGGCGCCAGTAGAAATTCGCGTGATCGTAGTGTTCGTCCGGCGGCGCGTTTGTACCGCTTGCCAGGCCGCCGTCCGTAAACTCCGTCGCAAGGGGACAATCGGAGGCGATACGGGTCAACTGCATGGGGCTCTTGCCGCGGTAAACATGGAAACCTGTCGATCCGCTGCCCACGCTGATCCCCTTCAACGTCACCTTGTTCGTCTCGCCGGACGATGGGATTGTCGCGCGTACCACAAACGACAGACTGCTTTCGTTGCCTGCTCCGTCCGACGCGCTTACCGCGTAATACAGCGTCTGGCCTCCCGGTAACTTTCCGCCTCTCGTATCCACTGTCGGCGACAGGCTCAGTGTCGGAATCGCCAGATCGGCGCGAATGGCCTTGGATGGCGCCGAGAATCCCACCTGAAGGGTTACCGCCATCCCGCCGTCGGTATTCTCCGTCGACTTCTCGTGAATCTCGAACTGCGTCTCGCCGTATTCATCGACGACCGTGCCCGCCAGAGGACGCGGCACACCCACACCATAGGGCGACCGCCGCCGCGTCCGGAAATCCCTGCCGATGATCCCATTCGCGTCCTCGTACCACGCGTCGTCGTGAATTTGTGCGGTGATGGTCGCGGTGCGATAGTTGGTGCCGGGAGCGATTCTCGTGACGCGGAACGGCTGGCGTTCGAACCCTTCCTTCAGATACGTCAGCGCGATGATGTCCCCCGGCCGCAACCCCAGCGCCCGGACGCTTGTGCTGAACTCCACGTACGTGTTCCCGCGGACAGATTTGTCCAGAAAGCGGCGTACCGCGCGAGCGGCCTGGTCCATGTTGGGGATTCCTAGCGCCGCCAGCGTGGCAGTCACTTCCTGTCCCGCTGACACGACATCGTCTACGTCGGCTAGCGATATGCTGTCCTGCTGGTACTCGTTGAATGCGTCCTGGAACTCGACGCTCGCCCGGTTTGGCGTGTCCGCCGTGCTGCGCGACCAGATCCGTATGCTCGGTTCTCCATTGTCGGTTCTCAGGATGCCTGAAGTGCCATACGTTCCATCTCCGAATTCGTACGCTGGCCACCCTCCATTGAGCGCTGACTGCGCGTTGCTTCCCGCCGGCTTCGTTGCCTGTTGGATCGCCAGTGTGCTCTCTGGAAGTAGTTCCAGCTTGCCGTCGTCTCCATAGGTTAGATACAACGACGACGCATTTCGAACACCCCGGAGCACGTCCGCCGCGCTCCGTCGTTTTCGCACCACCAGGTTGCATTGATATCGTGGGACCAGCGTCTGATTGCCGTTCAAATCCAGTGCTTGGATGGGCTCCTCGCAGTGAGCCGCCGTCCGTGCGAAGCTCGCCAGGTTGAGTTCCTCGATCTTCCACCCCGAACGGCGTAGGACGTCCAGGATCACCCACGCCGGGTTGTTCGTGAATGCCTCGCCCAGCGCTGTCCCGTCTTCGGCGTAGCGTGCCAGCTTCAGACCTTCCAGCAGAACTTCGATTCGCGGCAGCGTTTTGCCGTCCTCAATCCGGTTTGGCACAACCACGGACAGTACGGCCATGCTCCCGTACGGATCGCCGGCCGGATTGCCCTGAGGATCGACGAAGTCCTCGTTGAAGGTCCCGTTCCGGCTGCCGGTTCCCACGACCTTGAACCATCCCGTCGCCGTCATATCGGCCCCCGTCTGACTCGCCGGGATCTCGATATCGTTCACCAGGACTTTCAGGACGCCCTGGATTTCCCCCATGCTGAGCAGGATCTCCAAGTGCGTGAGGTTGCCGTCGTTGCGCGCGAAGACAATCGGCGGCGCGTACCACGCCGTGCCATAAACGAGCGGCACGAAGTCGTTGTACCGTCCTTCGTTCTCCACCGCTTCTGACGTATGCCAGCCCTTTTCACCGTAGCTCCTGACACTGATCGTCGGCGGCACGAACTCTACTCCACCGAACCGGCATGTCGTGTGCCCTGCGCCGTCAGTGCGAAACATCCCTCGTTGTTCGCAACTCTTCTTTGTGTAATCGCAGGTGATAAACGGCTCCGTGCCGTTCGTGTTCCCGCATCCGCCTTCGACGTCCGGCGAGTACCCGCAGCCATAAAAAACGGAGTACTTGCCCTGCTCCCCGCCTTGCGACGCCTCCGCGCGCTGCGCCTGGCTCGACGGGAAGATCCAGGGACAACGCCGCTGGACGCGCACCGTCGGGAGCAACACCCTTTGGAGAGCGTTCCGGCTTGAGAAACTCAACCGCACCGTCGACTCCGTGATCTCGTCCGGCGCGTTGCCCGTGCCGCGGAACATGACGCGGTCCGTCGTTGCCGCGGTGCCGGATTTCAAATCGAAGAACGCAAACCGCACCGTCAGCCGTGCGCCCTTCCAGCCCGTGTTGCGCCCAATCTCCGAAAACCGCGAGTCCGCGTTCGCCAGCGTCACTGATAATCTGGACACCAGGTCGACGCCATCCTCGCTCCCGGCCTTAATCTCGAACAAATTGTGCCGGAGAACGCGTGCATCGTAAACTTGGCCGCCGTATTCCACCCTGTGCGTGCTCCACCGTTCGATGCTGCCCGAACTCAACTGGCATTCAAACAACAACAGTGGCGTTTCGGTTACTTCCATTCCTTTCAGTTCGTAAATAGTCGGCATACGGCTCAGTACCCCTCCCTGGCCGTCACGCGCACCCGGCACGAATGACGGTTCACGCCTAGCGACGTCACCGTGAGGCTGTCGTCCATGAATCGCGCCTCCGTATACACGCCGCCGCGCCCTGCGTTTCTCTTGTATTGGGAAGCGCCGGGCTGCGCTTCTACCTGGAGTCCAAATACATCCACCGTCCGCCCATTCGGCAGTTCCAGTCCGAACGTCGCCGTCTCGCTGGATGAGTCCAGCTTGGATGAGATCACCAGTCGCTTCCAGCTTGGCCCGATTGTGAACGTCCTGCGATCTCCGGTGCCCGCGCTCATCCGGTAGGTAATGAGGTCTCCGGCATGATCGCTGCGCGCATAAAGGCTGAAGCAGTACTGCAGGTTCTCCGGTGCAGCCAGCGATTGATCCAACCGTTGTGCGGCCTGACCCGCATTGCTGATTCTTGTCGCCCGGTTCGTTCCCAAAGGATCGGCGATGCCGCTCGTCAGTTCAAGCAGCGGGTCCTTACGCCAGGCGTCCGCGCTGAGACTCTCGCTCCAGCCGAGTAGGTTCGCCGTGGGATCCGGAAATGTGAATGCCCGCAGCCTGCCCTCGCACGTCTGGAACAGCGTCGTGATGGCCGCTATCTCCGTGTCGGTCAGATCCTCATAAGTGAGCGTCCACTCGATTCGCGATCCTGCTGGATCTCCGAACCGCACCGCGTTGCCGTCCGAAAGCGAGTTCGCCACCGTGCGCTTTACCAGCCGCTTCCTGCCCGGGAACTGCCCTATCGCGCCAGACTCTAGTTGTGGGTAGCAGAGCATGTTACGTCCTGTTCTCCCGTATTACGAGTTCCGTCCGGCCCTGCTGCTCCGCGTTGAACTCGATCGTCATCGCGTCCTCCTCCAGGCTGCAGTTCGCGTACACCGTTCCATCCCGCGGATCCCTGAATTGAAACGAGCCCAGCGCTCCCTGAGAGGCCTCGAAAAACGCTTCCAGCCGCTTCAGTTCCGCGTCTTCGAGTAGGTCCAGCCGCACGATCCAACGCTTAAGCGGAGCACCAAAACCTCGGAACCGTTGCTCGCTCCCGTCGACGAACCGCAGAACCTCGGTCGAGAAGCTCAGCGAACGCTCGGCCGGATACTGCATCACGGCCCCGGTCTTTAAGATGGGAAAATCTGCCATGATCCGTTACAGCTCCGTGATGACGTCGTTGATCCCGTTCGAATTGAGCATCGCCTGGCGAACCGCCCGCGCAATGTCCTCGCTGTGATCGAGAAACGACCGGCTGTCCATCGCCTGCACCTGCACTGTGATGTGAGTCGCCGCGCCACTCGCCGGCTGTGCCGCCAGTGCGCTCGCCTCCAAACCGCTCGTCGCCGGGGACCACGGTTGGTCCAGTGCGCCTGTACCTTCCGTTGCAGCTTCTCTCATTAAACGCAGTCGATCGCCCGCCGCATAATCCAGCGCGTAGATGCCGCCTCCGCTTGCCCCTGCATACCCGCCGGTGAAGCTCACTGACTGCGGTTTCTCGTATTCGTCCGTCGGCGTCGTTGTTCCGTCTCCCCCGCTGAACAGTTTCACGATTCCCGATACCAGTGGTGCGATCCCGAACCCGGCGCCGAAGATGCTTGACAGAATCGACGCGGGCTTTATCATCCCCGCCGCTGCCAGGTTCCCTTGAGCGCTCGTGTTTCGCGCGATCGCCGAGGTGTTCGCGACCATCACGCTGGCCTGTTGCTCGTTCGCTTGGCGAAGTTGCTCGATTTGACTCGCCAATCCGTCCATCTGGTCCGTTGCCTCGGCCTGGTTCCGCGTCGAGTATTTTTCGAGCGTTTCGGCGACGCTCTCCGCCGCCCGGCTTCTTCCGGCTGCCTCTGCCAGCGCCTCGGCCAGCCTCGTCATCTGATCATCTCCGGCCTTCACTGTTCTCCTCCGTCAGCTCACCTTCCAGAACCAGAAACGCGTCCGCCCACCGCGCCGGCAATTCGTCCAATGCTTGCCTTCCAGTCAGCCGCCATGCGTAGAATCCCTCCAGCCACGCCACGCTCTGCGGCGTAATGTAAGACCGTGGACATTCCTCGACGGCGCAGTTGCCGCGCACCCATACCCGCTTTCGCGGTCTGTCTTGCTGCGCCTCTATCCAACCGCAGCGGCGCGCCTGTTCCAGGCCCCGCTTCCTGCATTCCCCGCACTCCCATCCGGCCCGGTTCGTAAACTGAAAATGGAAGGCGGCGATCAGTTTTTTCGTTCTGCTTCGCTCAGTCCGCACTCAGCCTTGATCAAGGCGAGCGCTTCCCGGCACAGTGCTTCCGGTCCCGACTGAATCAGGCTTTCCGGCGTCGCGGCTTGCCCATCTACCATCAGGCCCTCTACGCCGGTCAGCCCCCACTCGAGATACGTCCGTTCGACTTCGCCTTCGAGCAGCGCGGCTTCCATCTTCTCCTTCGGTGTGCTGCCCGCCTCCAGGAATTCTGCCTTTGCGGCCAGTTCCCGGATTCTGCGCATGAGCTCGATACGCCGGCCGAAGCTGATTCGCGCGATCTCCAGCGTCACCTGCGGATACGTCTTCGATCTCGCTTTGAACGTGCTCCCGTACTTCATCGCTCCCGTCGCCCCTCGCTCCGTCCTGTCCTGTGCTTCTATCCCGGCGCTCCCCGTGCGTCTTCTACCCGAATGCCACGTAAATTTCATCGTCCACTGATCCCTGCGCCCGGCAACCCGTGAATTTCCACTGCAGGCGGTTGTCGCTGTCGTCGAATTCCGGCACTTCTGGAATCACGCTCCTCAAGTACAATCCGAACAGCTGTCCCTGCTGCTGCCCGAGTTGGAACATGATCGAAATCGGTGACCGGCTTCGGGCTGCTTGATAGAGCGCCCGCGTCACATCGTCGTCCTTCTCGTAAAGGCTGAAGTTCATGCTCACGTTGCGCATGCCCCCCGCCACGCCGCGCGGCGTTTCGCAGCCGAACTCGCGATTGCGCAAGTCGATGCCGTTATTGACCACCAGTTCCGCCGACGTGATCGTGTAAACCTGCTCTTCGATGGCGCCCAGCCACGCCTGTCCCAAGTGTCCGGGCACGACCGAATAATCGAATGACCCCATCGCCGGCTCTCCCGGAAACGTGCCCAATCCCCCTTGCCCCTGGTTGAAGCTTCCGCTGTCGATAACGTCGGCGGCCAGCCCGCTGAATTCGAACTCGTGGAAGTCGCCGTTGATCGTTACGCGCATCTCCTCGATCGCCGCGCCCGCCAGGATTCTCTGCACCGCCGTCCCTGGACTCCAGTAATCGAACACGCTCACGCTCGGCAGGTCCGTTGCCGGTGAGTAGGTCGCAGTCGCGCCCACCACCGCGCCCGTTGCCGGCGCCGTTGTGAATGGCGCATTCAGCAGCACCGTCTGCGCGTCCATGATCGAAGAGACGAAGCGGATCTCGTTGCCGGAGACTAAGGCGTCGCCTGGCGCCAACCCGTGCGAACTTACGAAAGTGAGTGATCTTGTCTCGCTGCCCGCCCCCAACGTCCCGCCGGCGAACAGGCGCGGGCCGCCGCCAAGAGCCGCGCGGAACAGCGGGCCGTACCCCGGCTCCCCGCTCGCGTTTGCCCAGCTCGTCAGATATGTCTTCAGCGAGAACTGCGTCTGCTTGCGGATCCCCACCGGAAGACCCGCAAACGTCCGGCTCCCCGTCTTGTCCCTCCGTTGGAGCCGGTCCACCGTCTGCCGCGCGGTCAGCTTGACCGCCGGGAACCGGTTCTCGCTCGTAATCGCCGGCACCTGCCCGTATGATATTTCGGTTGCCGTGTAGAACCTGTTTTCGCTTGATGAAATATAGCTAGGCATGCTTTCTTCGACCTCTC
>Ga0208695_1002547_pt1 | contig 13092 bp, 9 predicted proteins | sample AD_UKC111_MetaG_FD_184449 | JGI IMG/M metagenome (GOLD analysis project Ga0208695, IMG submission 184449) | Active sludge microbial communities of municipal wastewater-treating anaerobic digesters from Hong Kong - AD_UKC111_MetaG (SPAdes)... | ecosystem: Engineered > Bioreactor > Anaerobic >... | reverse complement strand
GCGGTGATCGAGGTGAAGATCAAGATGAATCCGCTTAGCACCCATTTCGACCAGCACCCGGTCGCAAGCAGCGACTAAATTAAGAATTGAATTGAGATCCGGGGCTTCGACCGTGGTTGACATGGCCCCGGTTTCATAGTGGAGCTCTGAATTTTCAATAACTTTGATGACCTCTCTGACATAGCGGCTGACCGAAGCGCCTTCCGAGGTTGGAAAAACCGACAATTCAGCGATAATCATCTTTCTCTCCGGGTAATAAAATCAGGTTTACTTTTTTATTATATTCAATAAACAGAAAAAATAAAGCTGGCTTCAAAAAATGGGGTCGGGCCAGCAAAAAATGGGGTCGGGCCAGCGGATTATATTTATTTTCGCAAAAAATGGGGTCGGGCCAGCGGATTATATTTATTTTCAATAAGATATCAGCAGCCCGGAAAGGTCAGGTCATTATCTGTCAACCAAAGAGTCAGATTACTCAGGCTGGCGGGCCGGGATTCAATGATGTAAATTATCAAGCCGATAGGTTAAGATAAATATAACCTTAAGTAATAAAGAAATCTTTATTCCGGCCCAAGCCTGAAGATCATTGTAATAATAGCGGAAAGTCAAAGATATGCAGCTTGACAGGGAAAGAAAATTCATTCTGCTGGCTTCTACGCTGGCTTCCTTTCTGACTCCTTTTATGAGTTCGGCTACTAATTTAGCCCTGCCCTCTATCGCTATCTCTTTTAAGTTAAGTACCATCACCCTTGGCTGGACAGTTTCAGCCTTTCTGCTGATGACGGCCGTCTTTCTGGTACCGATGGGCAAGCTGGCCGACACGATCGGGCGGCGGCGTGTCTTTATTACCGGCCTCATCATCTTCTCGGCCGGCACCCTGGCCAGCGCTCTGGCTTTTTCAGGCGCATCGCTCATAAGTTTCCGCCTGATTCAGGGACTGGGCGGAGCCATGATTTTTTCGACCAGTATTGCTCTCCTCACTTCAGCTTTTCCACCTGAATCGCGAGGACAGGTGCTGGGTATAAACACTGCAGCCACCTATACCGGCCTGTCGCTCGGCCCGGTGGCCGGCGGGTTTCTGGTTGAACATTCAGGCTGGCGGAGTATTTTCTTGGTGACCTGCGGGCTGGGCTTGCTGGCTCTTTTTTCTGCCCTCAAAGCCTATGATCAAATTGAACAGGTGTCCAGAAACCGGGCGGCCGGTGAGCCTCAACGGTTTGATATTAAGGGCAGTCTGATTTATAGCTCAGGCCTGGTCTGCTTCATGCTGGGGTTTTCCCGCCTGCCAGCTGACTACGGCCTGTTGCTGACAATCCTGGGTCTAATCCTTTTAGCCGTCTTTTTTCTGGTAGAAAATAGAACCGCCCGCCCTGTCTTTGAGGTCAGGCTTTTCAGGGAAAACCGAGTCTTTGCCTTTTCTAACCTGGCGGCCCTCATTAACTACAGTTCGACCTTTGCGGTTGGTTATTTATTGAGCCTTTATCTTCAATATATCCATAATTTTTCGCCGAGGACAGCGGGCTTGATTCTTATTTCCCAGCCTGTCTTTCAGGCTCTGGTTTCACCTCTGTCTGGACGGGCTTCCGACCGAATTGACCCCCGATTGCTGGCTTCAGGCGGCATGGGATTGACGGCGGCTGGCCTGCTGGCACTATCTTTAATCAGGCCCGGAACCGGGCTAACCTGGATTATCCCCGGACTGGTTTTACTGGGTATTGGCTTCGGGCTATTCTCTTCTCCCAATACCAATGCGGTCATGGGTTCAGTCAGTTCCAAGGATTATGGCCTGGCTTCTGCTACCCTGGCCACGATGAGAATGGTTGGACAGATGTTCAGCCTCGGACTGACCATGATGATTATGTCGGTCGTGATGGGCAACGTGAAGATCACGCCCGATAAATTCCAACTGTTTATGACCAGTTTTCGCCTGACTTTTGAAGTTTTTGCGGTGCTTAATGTTCTGGGAATTTTTGCTTCATTAGCTCGCGGGCGGCGGCCTGATCTTCATTGATAAATTGGAATAGCTGATAATTTTGAAGGGAGGGACATGGGATGTATGAAAAAAGATCTGACCGGGTTATTTCCCGGCGCTCCTTCATTGGCAGGTTGGCCTGGCATCTTATGATGGCTTTTTTGATGATGCTGGTAGCCCTGTCAATCGGGATTTCTGGCTATCACTGGCTGGGAGGCTTTAGCTGGATAGATTCTCTTCTCGAGGCCTCGATGATTCTGGGAGGAATGGGACCGGTCAATCCTCTGACCTCTCAATCTGCCAAGATATTTGCTTCAGCCTATGCCTTGTTCAGCGGACTGGCCTTTATTGCCATGATGGGCATCATCCTGGCCCCGGTGGCTCATAGAATTCTTCATAAATTCCATGCTGTCTGAACCGGGCCGTTAAGGTCTGAAAAATGGACTGTATCAACTGCTTTAGTTTTCCAGGGCCCCCGCTCTGCCCTCAAACCTGATTTTTCCTCCAACCATGGTCAGGACCGGAGTTGTTTCCCTGATTTTATTAACCGGTATCTCGAATACATTTTGAGACAGTAGCACCAGATCAGCCAGTTTCCCCGGTTCAATCGAACCCCGGATCTTTTCTTCATTCAAGGCATAAGCACCACCAAGGGTATAAGCATAAATGGCCTGATCCAGAGTTAACTTTTCTCCGGGTAGCCACCCGCCCTGAGGCTTCCCATCCCAGTCTTCTCTGGTGACTGCCATCTGAACCCCGGGCCAGGGGTTTATGGTCACGACCGGCCAGTCGCTGCCAAAAGCCAGCTGCCCGCCGGCTTTAAGGACCGAGTTCCAGGCAAAGGCTCTTTGCTCACGCTCCGGTCCGGCCTTCTTTATCCAGGCCGCCATCCAGGCCGGTTCGGGATTAGCATGAAGCGGCTGGAAGCTGGCCACGATAAACGGCTGGCCAAACCGTTTGATATCATCGGCGGCAATGCATTCAGCATGTTCAATTTTATGGCGAAGCTCGGGATGACCGCTTTCCCGGGCAGCCAGTTCATAGGCCTCCAGGGTCAGGCGGATAGCCCGGTCACCAATGGAATGGGTCGAAACCTGAATTCCCCGGCGGCTGAACTCAAGGACCGCTTTCTTATAATCTTCTGGTTCCCAGAAAAGTTTACCCCGGTTATCACCCTGGTCTTCGTATGGCTGAAGCATGGCTCCTGTTCCAGAATCAATTACTCCATCCAGCATAAGCTTTACCCCGCGGACCGCCAGCCAGTTATCTTGGTGTTTAGCGCTGGCCAGGGCATAAGCTTCAAAATCTTTTTCCTTCGGACCAGGTTCATCAATCGACATGGCAACCACCAGCCTCAGGGTCTGAGAGCCCTCCTGATTGATCTGCTCAAAAAGTTCCAGTTCTTCGAATTCTCCACCCAGGCCATGGGCACAGGTGAGTCCCCAGCGGGCGGCCTCTTTCATTCCGGCTCGCAGAGCCGCCAGTTTTTCTTCCCTGGTTGGCTCTGGAATCAAGCGGCTGACTAAAGAACTGGCCCCCTCCAGCAAAGCTCCAGTCGGTTCACCCTGGCTATCCCGGACTATCCGGCCATCAACCGGATCGGGTGTCTTTTTAGTAATGCCGGCCAGGGCCAGGGCTTTAGAATTGACCCAGCTGGTGTGGCCATCGGCACATCGCATGACGGCTGGGCGGTCAGGCACGACTTCATCCAGGTATCTTTTATGGGGCATATTGTCAGGAAAAGCCGAATACATCCAGCCCCGCCCCTGAACCCAGTTCAATTCAGGATGAGCAGCGGCAAACCGCCGTATCCTGTCTTGAATTTCTTCAACGCTTCTGGTGCCAGACAGATCTACCCGGGTCAAATTGAGTGAACCGCTCAGAAAATGAACATGGCTGTCCTGGATACCCGGCAGAAGAAGCTTTCCCCCGGCCTCAATTACTCTGGTTTGTTTCCCGGTAAATTTCTTAGCCTCCCGGGCTGAGCCAACAAAAACAATTTTATCGCCTTTGATAGCCACTGCTTCGGCCCAGGGTTGAGCCGGATTCACCGTATAAACTCTGGCCCCAGTTATCAGCCAATCAGCCGTTTCCGGCTTCGGACCGCAGGAGATGAGCAGAAAAAAAATGGCCAAAAAAACTGAAGCCAGCCCCAAAAGATTGCTTTTCTCTTTGAGTTTTCTGATTATCACCTGTTTCTCTCCTTGAAAGGTGTATCATATCATAACCGTTAAAGAATGGGGTCGGGCCAGCCGATCTATATAACTATCAACAAGATAGCTGCGCGTCAGGCGGGTTGGATAATCAGCCCAGAAAAAAGCCCCAGAGCCTGCTCGTATTTCAAGCTGTCCCTCATAAAATTAAACGGATACAGATAAACTTGAGGAGATTCCTGGCATAGACCTTCTAATTACAGTGTCAGGTTGTCGTTTCGTACACTCAAAAATTCTATGGCTTTTTATTGACCTCAAACTGCAATTCGGGTAATGTAAATAAAAATAGGAGGACAGTATGAGTAAATCTCCTTTAAACCGCCGCGAATTTCTAAAAGCAGGACTGACCGGTTTAGCTACGACCGGAGCAGCCGCTGTTCTGCTAGCTGATGAGTTAAAAAAACAAAAGAAAACAGATAAACCGGCTGATAAAAATAAGCAGGGCCAACCACCAGGAGGACAGCGAGAGGGCTTCATTTACCGGACCTTAGGCAGGACCGGAATTGTTCTACCGGTGGTCTGCATGGGCGTCATGAATACCGATAGTTATGAACTGGTCAGAGCTGCTCTGGATGCAGGAATGGTTCATCTTGATACCGCCCATAATTATCTTCGCGGCCGTAGTGAAGAAGTTATCGGACAGGTGGTCAAAGGGCGTCCCCGGGAAAGTTTTGTGGTTGCTACCAAAGTTCCACCAGCGGAAGGCTTCAATGAGAAACTCGATTTGAGCCTCAAGCGGCTGGGACTTGATTATGTTGATATTCTTTATCTGCACAACCTGACCAAACGGGAGGTGGTTCTGGCTCCCGAAAATATGGCGATGGCCGAGGCAGCTAAAAAGGCCGGCAAAGCCCGCTTTATCGGCGTGACCACTCATGCCAATGAGCCGGAGGTCATCCGGGCCGCCATCGAAGCTAAAATTTATGATGTGGTTTTAAGCGGTTATAATTTTAGAAAAGACTATATCAAAGAACTGGATGCGGCCATCGAGGAAGCGACTGCGGCCGGTCTGGGCATCATCGCTATGAAGACTCTGGCCGGTGGTTTCTGGGATAGACAGAGAACTCAGCCGATCAACACCAAAGCTGCTCTGAAATGGGCCATGAATAATTCCAGAATTACTACCTCCGTTCCGGGTATGACAACTTTTGATCAGCTGAAAAGCGATCTGGAAGTGGCTAAAGATTTAAATTTAACTCCTCAGGAGATTCAGGATCTAAAACTCGGACAAACAGCCAATCTGTCCGGGCTTTACTGCCAGGGCTGTCAACGCTGCCTGCCTCAGTGCCCGAAATCGCTGCCGATTCCAGATCTGATGAGAGCCTATATGTATGCCTATGGCTACCGCAATCTCCAGGCAGCTCACGAACTGGTAGCCGAGCTGGATCTGCCTGATAATCCCTGTGCGGGCTGTGACACCTGTACAGTTAGCTGTGCCTTTAGATTTAACGTTCGGGAGAAGCTGGTTGATATCAACCGGTTGAAAGCTGTTCCCGGCGACTTTTTTGCCTGAGCCCGGTTGCGTTCTGAATCTTAATAAGACTAACTTCTGACCGGTCTCTATTTCTACCTTCTGTCTACTGCCTCTTTTTGTCTGGCAATTTAGCGGCCAAAAAAGTAAGATTTAATCTCATATAATTCTGACTGGCGGCAAGCGGTTTATTCTTACCGTCAGCTAAAATCAAAGGAGAAGAGCTATGAAATGGCAATCAAAGCTGGCTTTTTCTCTAATCTTTTCGGTCATTTTAATTACGGCTGTTGGCCTTCTGGCCCCTGCCCAGGGACTTTTTACTCCGGCCCTGCCCTCGGGGTTAAAAGTTTATCCGGCTGATAGATTTTTTGAGGTCTGGCCCAAAATAGTTCCAGCTGATACCGAGATCACCATCAGGATTATCTCCCGTTACGAGACTTTCCCCAAACCTGATTGCACTTACCGGCTGACTTATACCCCGGTTGGCCGCTATGCCGTTAAAAGCGGCTGGGTCAAGGCTGTCGCTGAACCAATCGTCCCTCAAAACAATGTCTTTGAAATCAGAAGGCTCTTTGAATCCGAACAAGAACATATCTTCAGGATTGAAGAAGTCAGAGCAGACGGTAAAGCTAAGGAAGTTGGCATCTTTCATGTCTATTCTCTCCAGCCAGATCTCTTTTCTCTTCGCCCCTTTAAAGGCGATATCCATATGCACAGCTACCGTTCTGACGGGCTGGAGGCCCCTGGTTATGTGATTGGGGCTGGCCGCCGGGCCGGCCTGGATTTTATGGCCCTGACTGATCACCGCAATTATGCCGCTTCACTGGAGGTGATTACTCTCTTTAAAGACCTGCCGGTTGATTTGAAAATATTTCCCGGAGAAGAAGTCCACCCGCCCGACAATCCAGTCCATTTCGTGAGCTTTGGAGCTAAAGAAGGAATAACTGAGCTTTACCAATCTGACGAAACAGCCTACCGGCGAGAGGTGAAAGCCATCATGGATAGACTGGGCCGGCTCCCAGAGGGTGTGGATAGATTCCAGCTGGCTTCCTCTGTCTGGACCTTCGACAAAATCAGAGAACGGGGTGGCCTGGGCATTTTCGCCCATCCTTACTGGCAGCCAGGGAACGCCAACTACGTTTCTTATGCCCTGGTGGATTATCTTTTTGACCAAAAGATTTTTGATGCGCTGGAACTCGTCAGCGGCTTTGACTGGCCGGCTCTCCAGGACGTTGATGTCAATAATCTCCAGCTGGCCAAATACCTGGAGGCAAAAGCTAAGGGGCAGAAGATTCCCATCGTCGGCATTAGTGATAGCCACACCAGCGAACAAAGCGATATGTTCGGCCGCTATTATACAATCTGTTTTGCTCCGTCGCCTGAACTACCCGAGTTGATCAAAGCTATTAAGGAAGAAAGATCAGTGGCGGTAGAAGCAGTTGCTGGTCATCTACCCCGGCCTTTTGGACCTTTTCGCTTGGTAGCCTTTACTCATTTTTTGCTGAGACATGTCCTGCCTCTCCATGATGAAATGTGCTTTGAGGAGGGCCGGTTGATGGTTAACTACGCTGGTGGGAAGAGCGAGGCCATTGAGGAGTTAAAAATACTCCAGGGCCAGGTAAAAAAATATTATGACCGGGTCTGGGCGAGTGAAGCGACAGCTCCGGGCCAGCAGCCGGCTGATTGACGGCCATCAGCTGGAAGGCAGATCGTTCTCAAATCGAACTAAAGAGAAGAAGGTTATTTCTTTTGAATTAACCTCAGGGCCTTTTCTATAACCAGGGCATTGCCGAAAGAGTCATGAAAATCGACCAGGGGGGTAACCCGGCCGGCTATGGCCTGCCCGAAATGTTCCACCATCAGCTGATATTGGTCAGCTGGCGGGAAGTTAAAGCTGGTCAACTTTTCACCCTGACGTAAAACAATTTCGGTCGTGAAGTCTTTGGCTGAAAATACCCGGTTCAAATAAAGGCGGCCAGCTTCACCTGAAATTTCCAGGCTGCTTTGAAATTCAAGTTCAAAACTGGAGGCCAGGAGTGCCTGACGGCTACCTGGAAAATTACAGAGGAGAGAAGTGGTTAAGTCAATTCCAGCTTGATCAGCCAGATGAGCCACAGCCCTGATCTCCTGCGGTTCAGCTTTAAAAACCAGGCGGGCAGCATTAACGGTGTAGCAACCAACATCATATAGAGCTCCTCCTCCCATCTGAGGCGACCGGCGGTAATTGTCCTGTTCGCGGTTAAAGACAAAAGTAAAAGCCGACTGGACCAGCCGGGGCTCACCAATGGCTCCAGACTCTAAGAGCTTAATGACTTTAGCTAAGCGGGGATGAAAGCGGTACATGAAAGCTTCCATTAGAAGCCTTTTATTAGCCTCGGCCTGGTGAAACATCTCCATGACTTCACCGGCCGTTAAAGCTAAAGGTTTTTCACACAGCACCTGCTTTCCAGCCCGCAAGGCTTTGACCGTCCATTCAAAATGGAGATGGTTGGGAAGTGGAATATAAACTGCCTCAATTTCCTTATCAGCCAGCAGATCCTCATAAGAGCCATAACTCCTGGGCAGGTTGAACTTTTCTGCCCAGTCCCTGGCTTTAGCGGCTGAGCGGGAAGCAATCGCTACCAGCTCTGTCCCCTGAGCTTTTTTAAGAGCCGGGATAAGTGATTTTTCGGCAATCGCCGCACAGCCTAAAATACCCCATTTAATTTTTCTTAACATTTTCTTCTCTTTCCCATTATTTTAGTCAATCCACAACCATTATATTTTATTCAATTTCTCCTATAATTCTAATCTATAAACTTGTTTTTTAGTTTTTTATTGACCTGGAAAAATAAAGGAGACGAAAGCTTCCAGGTTCGAATTGTCTCTTTGGTCTTAATGCCTCTCGTGTCGCTAGCTGCTGGGTCATTAAGCTCATTTGTCATTTCTTGGCTGGGCCTTAATCGTTTTGCTTCTGAACTGAGAAAAGAAAGCGAGCCTTAATGATTTTTCAAGGCGCCTTTGATGTCCGGTAAGTCTATCTTCCGGCTAACCTGTTCCGGTACGTCCAGGGTCTGGTCTCATTGCCTTACGTAAGAATCTATTCGAAAAGTTGTGCAGTTTTTCTTAGCTTTTTGAAGCCGGAGGAGTTTACCCATAAGCCTTTCGATCTCTTTTTTAAGCTTGACCACATTAAGGTCTTTATATATTGCCCGGAGTTTTTCTTTTTGTTCTTCCTCAATGGACGGTGATTCTAATAACCTCTGATAAAGGGTCTTAGGACTATCATATCTCTTGATTACCCGGCTACCTATTCTCTCTTTGCTTTTAAGCTTCATGGTCAGCTGGAAGAAGTTATAATACAGTCTGGAGATAGAATAAAGCTCATGTATCAGTTCAGGACATTGGTTTGACTACCCAGGCATTAAGCCTTATACTTCCCCAGGAGGACAGGAGAGGTAAAACCATTTAAATCGGCATATAACCCGTGTAACTTTATATTCTAGAGCATTAATTATCATGTCTAATCTGACAAAAAACAGATTTCGCGGCTGCCTGCTGAGCGTTGGGCTGGTAGCTCTAATATCTGCCCTGGGCGAATTTGTCCGGAGATATGTTGATCCGACCAATCTGGTAATGCTCTATCTTTTGGGGGTTATAATTTCTGCTAGCCTCTGGGGGCGCGAGCCATCAATCGTTGCAGCCACGATCAGTGTAGTTGCCTTTGATTTCCTCTTTGTGCCTCCTAAACTAACTTTAAGCGTAGCTGATACCCAATATCTTCTTACTTTTGCTGGTTTACTGGCGGTAGGCCTAGTTATCAGCGAGCTGACCTCGAAAATGAGAGAAAAAGCCATTGAAGCCAGAAGCCGGGAAGCACAAACCACAGCTCTTTATAATCTAAGCCGGGATCTGGCCGGGACACTTTCCTTAGATAAGGCTATTAACATCATTCTTTTACATATCAAGAATATCCTGAGTTGTGATTTAGCCATTTATCTTTGGGAAAGTGAATCGGTAAGATCATGGCATTCTGCTCTCCCGGCCCCCGAAGACGAGCCTGAAAAAGCTGCTATCAGGCAAATCCTTTCTGGGAAAGGCCCAAACGGAATTAAAACTGATCAGTTTTCAAAATCTAATATCCAATATATACCCTTGACTATGGGTGGCAGAAACATCGGGGTCCTTTCTTATTATTTGCCGGAAAAAGCTTATGGGTTAACCACCGAGAAAAAAAAGCTATTAGAGGCGATGGCCAACCAGGCCGCTCTGACTATTGAGCGGATTAAACTTCTTGATGAAAACCGGCAGATTGAGCTCCTTCACGAAAAGGAAAAACTACAATCGGCCCTGCTGCATTCAATCTCTCATGATTTGAGGACTCCGCTGGTATCTATAACTGGAAGTCTCAGCAGCCTTCTGCAAAAAAAGAAAAGACTGGCTCCTATGATCAGACATGAACTGATTGAAACGGCCTATGAAGAATCAGTCCGAATGAATCGCCTGGTAGGCCATCTTCTGGACATGGCCCGAATAGAAGCGGGTGCCCTTCAAGTTCATTTTCGTCCTTGCGATCTCAGGGAGATTGTTGGAGTTGCTCTGGATGAATTAAAAGAAGATCTCGGTTCCCGCCGGATCAAAATTGAAATCTCAAAAGAAATTGGCGATGTGCCACTGGATTTTTTCCTGATGACCAAGGTGATAACTAACCTGATAGACAATGCCGCTAAATTCTCGCCGCCGGAGGCACCGATAGAAATCACAGCCGGGGTTGTTGACGGGCATCTGCAGATCAAGGTAAAAGATGAAGGCTATGGAATTCCGGCTGGTGATCTGGAACGAGTCTTTAATAAATTTTTCAGGGTTGAACGGTCACAACCAATTCGGGGAACCGGGCTCGGCCTGTCCATTTGTCGCGGCCTGGTTGAGCTTCAAGGCGGACGGATCTGGCTGGAGCGCAACGAGGATATTGGGACAACGGCTATCATTGAAATTCCTCTAAAAGAATAAAGTAGTAAACAGCCGTGAAAAATAAATTAAAGAAAAGGCTGAAAGTTCTGGTGGTTGATGATGAGAAACCCATCCGCTGTTTTTTGACTAGAGTTCTGACCAGTTATGGCTACGATGTTTCTGAAGCCGAGAATGCAGCCAGAGCTATTAATCTTTTCTTTTCCTTCTATCCGGACGTTGTAATTCTGGACCTTGGCCTGCCGGATAAAGATGGGATAGAAGTCATCCGGGAAATCCGGCAACAGGCTTCAACACCGATTATTATCCTCTCCATAAGAGAGGATAAAACAGATAAAATTGCTGCCCTTGATGCCGGTGCGGATGATTATCTAACGAAGCCGTTTCATATTGAAGAGCTTCTGGCCAGATTAAGAACTATCCTTCGCCGCTCTGATGCCTGGGTGTATAAAGGCCCCTTGCGTTTTGGCGATCTATCTGTAGATCTGGCCAAACGGCTGGTTGAAGTTAAGGGCCGGCCGGTTCATCTCACGCCGACTGAATACGACCTATTCCAGCTGCTGGTGAGGAATGCGGACAAGGTAGTAACCAACCGCCAGATTCTGAAAGAAATCTGGAACAGAGATGAACAGTTTGAAGGAATTGATCATTTGCTCCGGGTGACTATAAGCAATTTGCGCAACAAAATAGAGGCTAATCCAGAACGTCCTAATTTGATTATCACTGAGCCAGGTGTTGGGTATAGACTCTGTTCGGATATCTGAGGTTCTCTTTTTAACCAAAATATTGACGGTTTTTTGACTTGCCTGCCCGTCGCCCGGGTCTAAAATTATAGACAGATATTATCAGAGAATAGTTATCCCGCCATTAATAAAAAAATCACAATAGTTGTATCTAACAGAGGTTTTTAAAATGCAATTTCTAATTAGAAAAAAACATCCAGTCTTGATAATGAAGAAAGGCCAGACATCTTTATTATCGCTAAAAGAGCTGAATCCAACCCGGCTGCTTGTTCTTGGCTATTTCATAACCACACTGCTCTTTACAGGATTACTAATGCTTCCTATTTCTTCGGCTAATCATCAATCCCAGGGGTTCATAGATGCTCTTTTTGTGGCTACTTCCGGCATCAGTACAACTGGGCTCACGCCAGTTGTTATCAGCCGGGATTATTCACTGTTCGGACAGATCGTACTTATGGCAGACTTTCAAGTCGGTGGGATCGGATATATGGCTATTATTGTCTGGTTGGCGGTTTTTCTGAGGAAAAGACTCTCTCTAAAATTGAATCTGGTGGCCAAAGAATCGCTGGCCGGGGCGAATCCTGGTAATAACCGCTATTTCTTTAGAAATGTCATCGCCCTAACGCTTTTTTTTGAATTAACTTCCGGGTTTGTCCTTGCTGCCTATTGGGCCAGGCAATTTCCCATCCTCAAGGCTATATATTTCGGCCTTTTCCATTCCATTTCGGCTTTTTGTACGGCCGGCTTTTCTTTATTCCCGGATAGCTTGGTTTCTTTTCAAACTAGCCTGCTAATTAATTCAGTGATTAATATCACTTCGCTCTTTGGAGCCATAGGCTTTTTTGTGCTGTTTGATTTAGGTTCTCAGCTCACCGATAACATTAACAAACAGAAGGTCAGAAGACTATTAGCTCATACTCGCCTGGCCATTTTCGTGACTCTTATTGTCCTGTTTTTAGCTACTGTCACCATCTTTTTCTCTGAAAACTGGCCTCAGCCCATGGGATTTTTCCAAAGGTTTGTGAACTCGACTTTCCAAGCAATTTCAGCTTCTACTACCGATGGTTTCAACACTATAAATGTTGGCTCGATGTCGATGACCTCTCTTTTTACGATTATTCTATTAATGTTCATAGGTGCTTCTCCGGGCAGTACGGGAGGAGGAATAAAAACTACCACCTTGGGTGTCCTGGCTTTATCGGCTAAGTCGGGACTCCAAGGTCAGGAAAATATCAATTTCTTTAAAAGGCGGATTCCCGATGAGGTTGTGAGGAAATCTCATCTGATTCTATTTCTTTTTATTTTGGTGATTACTGTCGACCTCTTAGTCTTAAGCGCGACTGAAAAAATTCAGTTTCTACCTATGTTTTTTGAAATTATCTCGGCACTTTCCAATTCTGGATTATCCATGGGGGTTACCTCCAGCCTTAGCTGGCTGGGGAAATTTTTGCTGAGCATGACCATGCTCATTGGTAGAGTAGGCCCGGTAACGATCGGTCTGGCCTCGGTCCGGGGAAAAAGGCAGGCTAATTTCCAGTATGCTGAGGCCGAGGTTTTTGTCGGCTAATTCTGTTTTGTAAACGATAAGAAGCCTATCAATAATTCTAGAGACCATTGTTAGTTCAAACCGACTGCATCTTTTTTAAAAAGACCGGGTCGACCTCGCAGCCCAGCCCTGGTGTTTCCGGTAGGTAAATAGTGCCTTTCTCAACCTTCATCCCGCCAATGACCGGATCAACCTTATGC
>Ga0208695_1002543_pt1 | contig 13105 bp, 16 predicted proteins | sample AD_UKC111_MetaG_FD_184449 | JGI IMG/M metagenome (GOLD analysis project Ga0208695, IMG submission 184449) | Active sludge microbial communities of municipal wastewater-treating anaerobic digesters from Hong Kong - AD_UKC111_MetaG (SPAdes)... | ecosystem: Engineered > Bioreactor > Anaerobic >... | reverse complement strand
CCCCCTTAAAGCTTTATACTTTAAGGGTAGCACTTAATTTGTTAGCTCGACAAGGTGTCCGGATAATTCCGATATGCTGTCCGGATAATTCCGGTATCAGTGTCCGGATGTCGCCGAAATACGCACGTAGTCATTAAGATCTCTGTTTTCCCTGTCCTCGTACTTTATCCCCTTGTGATTATAACCCAGCCTTGTCAATAATTTAATGATCATATTCATGCTTTTACCTCCTGTGTCAAATTCCCTTACTGTAGTATTTTCAATAAAACCACACACCCTTGCTATTGTCATTTATAACCCCTCCTTTCAAAAATTAAAAAAGCCACGGATCTCTACCCATGACTTTTAAAGCGTCTTCATATAAATACAAAGTCACGGGTTTTACGGCCCGTGACTCAAATAACTATTGCTATTTTTCAAATCCCAGGTCGTGATATATAATTTGGGGCACACTGATGCCATATGCAAAACAGACTGTCTCATTTAATACAGTTTTAATCGTTATTACATCCCTTTTCATATTCGCGACCTCCTTTTCTTAACAATTCATATTTTTATCATACAGATATAATTTTTATTACTAATAAAATATACCATTAAATTATCAATTTTGCAATGCTTCCAAATATTACAATTATGTAACGGAGTGTACTCTATTTCTTGATATTGTTTTTATATGCGTATATTGCTGCTTGTGTCCTGTCACTGACGTTTATTTTTCTGAATATATTTGAAACATGGTTTTTTACTGTCTTTTCACTGATAAAAAGCCTGTCAGCGATATCCTTATTGTTCAAACCGTCAGCAATAAGTACAATTACCTCATATTCCCTCTGGGTAAGCTCATTTTCATTCTTAACCCTGGCTCCTCTTGGCTTGTTGAATTCCTTTATCAAATCAGCGGCCAGCTTCGGCTGTATATATGACTCCCCTATATATGCATCCCTAATGGCCTTGAAGAAACTGGCCGAGTCGGAATCCTTGAGTATATAGCCCGAAGCGCCGATTTGCATTGTCTCTAAAAGGTATTCCCTGTCCTCATGTATCGTAAGTATCACAACTCTTGTGTCAATACCGTCCTCCTTAAGCTTCTTAAGGGCTTTTATACCGTTCATTATAGGCATGTTTATATCCAGAAGAAGCACATCCGGTTTAAGCTCTTCGACTTTCTCTATGGTTTCAACTCCATTAGAAGCCTGTCCTACAACTTCAAAATCTTCCTCCAACTCCAGGAGCTGTTTGAGTCCTTCCCTGACGATGGAATGATCATCTGCAATTAATATCCGTATCTTACTCACATTATCCCTCCTCTGCTATACTCAAAGATAGGCTTGCAAATACTTTAGTGCCTTTATTAGGGGCTGTCTTTATATCAAACTTCCCGTTCAACAGTTCGACTCTTTCCTTCATATTGAGCAAGCCATAACCTGCATCTTCTTTTGCCTTCCACAGCTTGTTCTTGTCAAAGCCCTTCCCGTCATCACTGATGAGAAGGTTAACCTGCTTATTGGTGAACTCAACTCTGACAACCGCATTATCAGCTCCGGAATGCCTTTTAATATTGGTCAATGCTTCCTGCACAATTCTGAATGCAGCAAGCTCAACAACCGGCTTTAACGTCTTCGGATCTCCCAAAACCGAAAAATTCACCGATATGTTGTTTTGTTCGATGTAGTTTGAAATATATCTTTGAAGGGTAGGAACCAGTCCCAAATCGTCCAGAGACATAGGCCGCAGATCGTATATGATCTTTCTCACGTCACTCAGGCTGGAACGAAGGAAACCTCTGAGACTGCCAAGCTCCTCCTTTGCTTTCTCCTTATCCATATCTATAAGCTTTTCACATAATTCGGTTTTGATAACCAGATTGGCCATGAGCTGCGCAGGGCCGTCATGTATCTCCCTTGCAACCCTCTTTCTTTCTTCTTCCTGTGCTTTGATTATCTTAATACCCAGATACTGCTTCTGCTTGATATCCTCCATCTGTATCGAAAGGTCCTGCAGCTCTCCGGTCAAATAGCCCATCGCCACTCCAACCTTGTTGACAAGAGATTCAGCTTTGTTTGCAGTGTCTTTTGCTATCTTAAGCCTTCTTTCCAGCTCACTTCTCCGTTGTATAAGCAGCTGTTCCTCCGCCTTTTTCGTCATCAGCTCTACCTGAAGATCCTTTGCCTTATCGTAGGCTCTTTTTACATCCTCTTCCTTGTACTCCTTAATATTCTTGCTCACTATCATAAGCTGATATCTGCATTCCTTGTCAAGCTTTACCAGCATGTCCACCTGATTTATCAGGTCTGCTGCAATTATCCTGATTTTTTCCAGTTCTTCCTCTATCAATTGACATTCGGTGCGGGAGCTCTCAGCTATGCTGAATAATTCACTTCTGCTCTTTTCAATAATATCCACCGTATTTTTTATAATTTCATTTAACCTGTCCATAATAAGCACCTCTTGCTTTCTTCCAAGCTAATCAATACTGCGATATTTGCCTCATATTACTATTATCGCTGAACAATCAGGAATAATTTATAGAAAAGTTTATACTTTTTCGTGTGTTTTATAAAAGTGCGGTAAATGCCGCACTATAAAAAGTATTTAAATGGTGGCAAGCTGTGCCTGTTCCTGCTCATCAAACAAAAAATTCAAATCAAGCATTATAAGCAGCCTATCCCCTTTTTTCCCTATACCGGATATGTATTTTCTGTCAACCCCGGCAATTATATCCGGAGTTTCCTGTATGTCGGCCTCGTCCAATGTCAGTACTTCCGATGCACCGTCGACAATAAAGGCTATCTGCCTGTCCCCTAAATTAACAACAATAGTCCTTCTATTTTCATTTAAATCCTGATCTGATTTATTCGAATTCTCCTCCGGGATATTGAATCTTTTTCTGAGGCTTATCACCGGAATAACATTATTCCTCAGATTCATTATTCCTTCAACAAATTCGGGAGTATTCGGCACATTGACCGGTTCTGCATAATGGCCTATTTCCTGTACTTGCATTATATTCACACCGTATTCTTCCTTGCCCAGCCTAAAAACAACAAACTGCAATTCAGACATAAATATCCCTCCCACAGCTAATTATATCACTAAAGCCATTATTACACAATTCTACTGTTTTTTACATTTACAGCCACAATGGTCATGATGTTCATGTCCGCAGTCATGTCCGTCCTCGGTAAATTTGATTGAATCAAGCTGGTGCCTTACCTGTCCTTTTATATATTCAATATATTTCCTTCTGAGTTCCTGCTGTTCCTGCTTCTCTTCCTCAGTAAGCCCGGACTCCCTGGACTTTTTTGACAGCTGATTTATCCTGTCTATCATTTCTCTGCTTATCATTTTATATCTATCCTATCCTTAAATTTACTATATCAAGTATTTCTTTATGAAGCTTGCGGCCTTCGACAGAAAGCCTCCTGCATTTGTCATGTGCCTCTGACCTGACTGCTTCATCCGCAATTCCGGGAAGGTTGATATTCACATTCAATATCGCCCCTTCCAGTCCTGAAAGTGACATCAAGGCTCCTACCCCCACATCGGATACGGCGTTCTTGTTGCCGTATCTGGCAATATTCCCCTGGTTTTCAAGCAGCCGAAAACAGCATTCTGCGGTCTTTAGGGGAACCTGAAGCGCATAAAGGCTTGCTTCCTGCATTTTTTCCGCCCGCAGCTGCTTCTGTCCTTCGGTATCCTTGGGAAGCTTCATTGCTTCCATGAATTTATTGAAGGCTTTTGTATCCTCGTCAACCAAGCCGGAAAGCTCCTGCTGAAGCGCCTTTACATTTTCGGCTTCCTTCATGAACTCCGCTTTTATATGTTCATCCAGGCTTTCATAATTTTTCTTGCCCACTGAAAGATTCACTACCATCATAGTAAGGGCAGCACCCAATACCCCTGACAATGCAGCTGTACTCCCGCCTCCGGGAGCAGGCTCGCTGCTTGCCAGCACATCGCTGTAATCCCTTAAAGTCATATCCATTAACAAACCCATAAAATCACTCCCATACCTAGAAATCTTGTTATAAAATTCTTCCGCCCTCTACGACTGTTTTTCCGTTCTTTATTACCATATCCACATGGTTTATGCCGAAATGGTATACTATGTATTCAAGATTCGGTGCATCAAATACCACAATATCAGCTTTTTTGCCCACTTCGAGGCTTCCGGTTTCTCCTGCCCTGTCCAAAGCATAAGCTGCATTCAGGGTCATTCCTTTTATTATCTCCTCCGGAGTCATTTTCATTCCAAAGCATGCAAAGGTCATTATGGACTGAAGGTTCTCAGTAGGGCATGTACCCGGATTGTAATCGGTTGCCAGTGCTACCCTGACACCCCTGTCCATCATCTTGCGCGCCTGGGCATACCTGCCAAGCATTAGATAGAAGGAAGTTCCCGGAAGCAGTACCGCCGTAACTCCCGTTTCTGCCATTGCGTTTATTCCGGCCTCCGATGCAGCCAGCAGATGCTCTGCAGAAACAGCGCCCAATTCCCCTGCAAGCTCCGCCCCCTGCAGAGGGACTATCTCGTCTGCATGGATTTTAAGCTTGAAGCCCTGTTCCTTGCCCTTCTGCATTATGACCCTGGACTCCTCGGGAGAGAAAACCCCTTCCTCGCAGAAGACATCCATGAATTCGGCAAGATTATTTTCCCTGACATAAGGCATGACCTTATCGACCATGAAATCGATATAGCCCTGAGTATTTCCCTTGAATTCCTCCGGTACGGCATGGGCTCCCATATATGTAGACACTATATCTATAGGATGAGAGGCATTAAGCTCGGCAGCCACCTCAAGGCACTTGATTTCGGTATCAAAATCAAGGCCGTAACCGCTCTTGGCTTCTACGGTAGTAGTACCATGAAGCAGCATCTGGTCCAGGCTCTTTCCGGATTTTGCCTTAAGCTCTTCCTTTGAAGCTCTCCGTGTGTTTCTAACGGTGCTAAGTATCCCTCCGCCCATTTTCAGAATCTCCAGATACGGCACTCCTTTAAGCTTCAGAGGAAGCTCCTTTTCCCTTGAGCCTCCGTGAACTAGATGGGTATGTGCGTCTATCAGCCCCGGAGTCACCGTTTTACCGGCTGCATCAATAATCCTTGTGCCGGGGCCTTTGATATCCCCGGGAGCATTACCCTCTCCCAGAGATATTATTTTTCTGTCTTTTACAGCCACATATCCGTTCTCAATTACTCCTGCACCTTCTCCTTCGGTACAGCAGACTATTGTTGAAGCATTTATTACCAAGTCAGCTTTCATTCATATCACTCCAATTCTCCTACTGCACTTTCCACTGCTTTTATCAAAGCTTCGGACTTAACCATCTCATCCAGCTTATTCATGTCGGTATACATTATCCTGTCCTCTTCGACAGGCGCAATCTCTTTTCTTATAACCTTATAGGCTTCTGCGGTGCCCTTTCCGAGGCTTACATCTCCCCTGAAGCTTATGGCCTGGGAAGCTGCAAATGCTTCAATCCCCAACACCTTTTGAACATTGTCCAATATAACCCTGGCCTTTCTTGCTGCAGTAGTTCCCATACTTACATGATCCTCCTGGTTTGCAGAAGAAGGTATTGAATCCACACTGGCAGGATGGGCCAGAATCTTATTTTCCGACACAATGGAAGCAGCCGCATACTGGGTTATCATAAATCCTGAGTTCAGCCCTCCCTTTCTTGTCAGAAAAGCAGGAAGATCATTAAGCTGAGGATTTACCAGCCTTTCAAGCCGCCTCTCCGAAACGTTTGCCAGTTCGGATACTGCTATACCCAGGAAATCCATGGCAAGAGCTATAGGCTGCCCGTGGAAGTTCCCGCCGGATATTACCTGGTCATCATCAGCAAACACAAGGGGGTTGTCCGTTGCCGCATTAAGCTCTATGGATACCTTTTCCTTTACATATTGTACAGCATCTCTGCTGGCACCGTGTATCTGGGGTATGCACCTTAATGTATAAGCATCCTGCACCCTTATCTGTCCCTGGGTAGTTGTAAGCCCGCTTCCGGATACTATCCTCAGCATATTTCTTGCAGCTGCCATCTGACCCTTCTGGCCTCTTACCTCATGTACCTTCCTGTCAAAAGCGGTTGTTATTCCCTTAAGCGCTTCAAGGGTCATGGCCGCTATTATATCAGCGTTTTTCAAAAGGTTTTCAGCATCATATACGGCAAGGGCCCCTATGCCTGTCATTACCGGTGTGCCGTTTATAAGTGCAAGGCCTTCCTTGGAAGTAAGCTCAACCGTTTTGATTCCTGCCTTTTCCATGGCTCCCTTCCCTGTCATTCTTACTCCCTTATAGTACGCCTCTCCCTCTCCCAGCATTACAAGAACCATATTGGCAAGAGGTGCAAGGTCACCGCTGGCTCCGAGAGAACCCTTTTCGGGAATCACCGGATGCACTCCCTTGTTAAGCATTTCAACCAGTGTATTTACTGTCTCCAGCCTTATACCGGAAAAACCCTTTGCCAGTGCGTTAGCCCTTAAGAGCATTATAGCCCTTACAGTCTCTTCGGTAAGCGGTTCCCCCAGTGAGCAGGCATGGCTTACGATAAGATTCCTCTGAAGAGCTCTGGTATCTTCCTTTGATATGAATACATCGCTGAATTTCCCAAAGCCTGTGGTAATTCCGTATACCACTGCACCCTTATCCACCAGGCTGTCCACATAATCTCTTGATTTCCGGATTCGTTCCACTGCCTGTTCCGACAATTCGACCCTCCGGTTATTTCTTGCAACATCTACTACATCCTTTATGGTCAAATGTTCACCGTCTATCGGCAAATGCCCCATTTCAGAATACACTCCTTTTTTTTTAAATACTGTCAAATACATTTTATCAGAATTATATTATCAAAGTAAAACAAAAGTTGAACAACATGGATTGTTCAACCTTTCGGGCCACTATTCCCATTTGTTGAAATGTATCTTTTTTTCATCGTAACGCTCGGAAGGCCCTTTTTTCTCCGCAGGATGTCCTACTGCAATTACATTCAGCGGTATCATGTGCTCGGGAATACTGAAAATTTTTCTTATGGCATCGACCCTTTCCTCCTTCGGGTATACACCCAGCCATACCGTCCCAAGGCCCTTGCTCTGCGCTGCAATCAATATGTTCTCGGTTGCCGCGGAGCAATCCTGCACCCAATAGCCCTTATACATCTCATTGTTTAAATTTCCGCATACTATTATGGCCATAGGTGCTTCCAGCAGCATTGCCGAATAGGGATGAACCTTGGTAATCTCTGTAAGCAGCTGCCTGTCATTGACTATGATAAATTCCCAGGACTGCTCGTTCCCCGCAGAGGGTGCCGCCATTGCCGCCTTGAGAAGGTCTTTCAGATCAGCATCCGACACCGGCTCACCGGTATACCTCCTTATGCTTCTTCTTTCCAATATTGCTTTCATATAATCACTCCCTTTTGACTTTGCTCAGCGTCTTTTCCTGTTTCCGCTTCTTGCGTTTCTTCCCTCCCTGCCCGGATTCCGGGGAGGTTTTATCAGGCACTTGTCTCCAAAGCCTATCAGATCTTCTCTGCCGGCTGATTTCAGCGCCTTATATACCAGCCCGTAGTTTGCGGGATTCCTGTATTGTATCAATGCCCTCTGCATTGCCTTTTCCTCAGGGTCCCTGGGTACATATACAGGCTTCATTGTCCTGGGATCAAGCCCGGTATAATACATGCAGGTGGACAGTGTCCCCGGAGTCGGATAAAACTCCTGTATCTGCTCCGGGTTATAACCCATATCCCTTACGTACTCTGCAAGCTCTACGGCGGCGGAAAGGTCCGAACCCGGATGTCCCGACATAAGGTAAGGCACCAGGTATTGTTCCTTCTTCAGCCTTTTGTTCATATCAAAGTATTTTTTTACGAACCTGTCATATACTTCTTTGGAAGGCTTGCCCATATACCTCAGTACTTTGTCCGACACATGCTCGGGTGCCACCTTGAGCTGCCCGCTTATATGGTTTTCACAAAGCTCCCTCAGGAATTCATCCTTTTTGTCGGCAATTATATAGTCATATCTCAGTCCGGAACGGACGAATACCTTTTTTACCCCGGGAAGGGATCTGAGCTTTTTAAGCAGTTCGACATAATCCTTGTGATCCACCTTGAGGTTTTTGCAGGGGGTAGGATAAAGACATTGCCTGTTCTTGCAGACTCCGGCATTAAGCTGCTTATCGCAGGCTGCGTGCCTGAAATTGGCCGTTGGCCCTCCCACATCATGGATGTAACCCTTAAATTCAGGGTCATTAAGGAGCAGCTTTGCCTCTTCGATTATTGATTCATGGCTTCTGCTTTGCACAACCCTGCCTTGATGGAAGTTCAATGCGCAGAAGGAACAGCCTCCAAAGCATCCCCGCTGGGAAGTCAGGCTGAATTTAACTTCCTTAAGGGCAGGTATACCTCCCTGATTCTTATAAACCGGATGATACTGCCTGGTAAAAGGCAGCCTGTGCACATCGTCAAGCTCTGTTTCCGTCAGGGGTGCGGCAGGAGGATTCTGAACAAGGAACCTTTCCCCATGGGGTTGTATCAATACGCTGCCCGTATGATAGTCCTGCTCCCTGTATTGAAACATAAAGGCCCGGGCATATTTCCTTTTGCTGTCCCTAACCTCATCAAAGCTTGGTATCACAGCCGCATCCTGAAGATTCCCAAGCTCTGAGGCTATATATGCAGTACCGTTTATATAGGTTATATATTTAATTTCCATACCTGATTCAAGGGCTTCCGCCACTTGTATTATGGGCTTCTCACCCATTCCGTATATCAGAAGGTCAGCCCTGCTGTCGAACAATATCGACCTTCTTACCCGGTCATCCCAGAAGTCATAATGGGCAAACCTTCTAAGGCTGGCTTCGATACCCCCGATTATTACAGGCACATCCTTAAAGGCCTCCCTTATCCTGTTGCAATATACGGTAACTGCCCTGTCCGGCCTTTTCCCCCGTACACCTCCGGGAGAATACAAGTCTTCTCTTCTGGGTTTTTTACCGGCAGTATAGTGATTGACCATTGAATCCATATTCCCTGAGGACACAAGAAATGCAAGCTTCGGTTTTCCCAGAACCTTGAAGGCGTCTGTATTCCGCCAATCAGGCTGCGGGATTATTCCCACACTGTAGCCTCTGCTTTCCAAAAGTCTGGTTATTACGGCACTGCCGAAGCTGGGATGGTCCACATAGGCATCTCCGCTTACGAATATGAAATCAAGCTGCTCTATTCTTTTCCTCTGCATATCTTCCTTGGAAATAGGAAGAAAATCATCCCTGTTAATCAAAAAATCACCTACTTCAGCGGGAATGTCGAAATCGGCGTATAAATCCTCTTTCCGCCCGCTTCCTCACTTTTTATCAAGGATATCTCCCTGATTTCAATAACTCTGAAGTTTTGAAAATTCAACTTTTCCTCCAGCTTTTCAAAAGGTATTTTGAGTACCAGATCCTGGGCTATTGTTATATGAGGGGTATAGGCTTTTATCTCCTTTTTTATGCCCAGCTTGTACATTCCCTCATCAATGTCCGAATACAATGAGGAGAGCTTATCCAGTTCCCCTGAAAAACCCAGCCAAAGGGCATGGATGCTTCCTTTACCGTCAAAGTATCCGATTTTATCTATGTTCAAGCGGATTCTGCGGTGCTTTAAGGCTATGTCCTTAAGTGTTCTGCCTATGTCCGGTGCTTTGGCCTGCTCAATTTCACCAAGGAACTTAAGTGTCAGGTGAAAGTTGCCTACATACTTGAATCTTCCTCTTTCCGAATTTTCCCGTACCATATGCTGTACTCCCGCAATGCTGTCCTTTATATCCCTGCTGAAGTCTGCCCCTATAAATGTCCTCATAATCAAGCCCTCCTATAGTCAAAGTATCATTCAATCATTCCTAAAAGCTTTTTAAGCATAATTCCGTTTATTACAGCCTGTGCCCTGAAATGGTTGTTGAAGCTGACAAAACAGCTCTGAGATTGTTTGTCAAGCTCCAATATCTTATCCTTCCACTGCTCAAGCTCATTTTCCTTATATAAATAATCATACCTTTCATATGCTTCCTTATGATCCCACCATTTTGTATCGTTCCTTCCGTGAAACCGTATATATGAGATTTTGGAAGTCCTCATTGCCCTGGGATCCAAAAGCCCTGACACAGCCGGCTCATCCACGCAGATATATCCCAGCTGGTTCGCCCGCAGAAACTCCATGGTTTCGTCGTTAACCCACCTGTTATTCCTGAATTCCACCATTAGATCAAAATCAGCAAATCTTTCTTTCAGTCCTTGTATATAGTCCATATTCTCCCTGTTAAAATGGAAAGAATACGGAAACTGCGCCACAAGGCATCCCAGCTTTCCGGCCTGCTTCAGCACATCCACTGCCCCGGTAAAATCCTCATAATCCTTATCCCCCGCGTCCCTTCCATGGGTCATGGACTGATGGAGCTTAACGGTGAAAATAAATCTGTCTCCCGTCTTCTTCTGCATATTATAGAACATAAAGGCATTGGGTATTTTGTAATAAGTGGAATTAATCTCCGTAAAATCAAAGGAGCGTGAATAAATCCCCAATAAATCCCCGGTCTTGGCCCCGGCCGGATAAAATGTCCCTATCCAATCCTTGTAGCTGTATCCCGACGTTCCCACATGTATCATAATACCCCTACCCCCATAAATTGTTTCATCAATGAAAAAAGTATGCAGCCAACCATGTAAATCGTATATTGGTGCATACCTTTATTGTACTATTGCTGTAATAAATAGGCTACATCGTTTTTATCTTTTTTTCAAATCCGCTGCTCTCAATACCTCGCTGTAGATTTCGTCCTCGGTCTTGCCTTCAGCATTAATTACCTTTGTAGTTGTCATCACATCCTCCATGCCCATGAAATTGGAATCCGCACCTGTTACGACAATAGCGTCGAATTTGTTCAGGTTCCTGGGGGATTCCTTGGTATTGTCCTCCAGCACTTCCACAGTGCAATCCCTGCTTTCCAGATACCTTCTGACGTTGTTCAAGGGTTTTTCTATTCCTACTCTATTCATATCAATACCTCCATAAATTTCTTCATATATATTCTCCTCTAAATTTTTACTTTTTATTCGATATCTTCTAATGCCTTGAAATACATAGTTTGATGCAATAGTCCCAAAACTTTGATAATTTTGGGACTGTACATTCAGGCAAATTTAGTCTAAAATGGATTTTGGACATATTAAAAATAGATAATTTTGACTCCATTGCTGATTTCAACCTGTATATTTAATGATGCAGCTTGAAATTTTTGTTTCTATAAGAATTTTAAAGCATTATGATTCAAAGGATGATTCATTTGAAAAAAGCGTTGGTGAAAAACAAAATAAACTATGCAACCTTCATGTTTATTCCCGAGAGTCAATCCAATGTTAAATCCTTCAGAATGCCGGCATGGTTCCCCGTATTTGTTACCATATCCATTGCACTGCTTATTATAACGTCTGGAATAAGTTTTTATGCATTATCCGCACTCAAGCTTCAATACGATGCCAGCCAGAAAGAAATATCGAAGCTCACAGCCATCAATAATTCCCAGAAGTTTGAAATTGAGAATCTGCAGAAAAGTTCTGAAGAAGTACAAAAGCAATTGGCCGAAAATTCCAGAATGCTGGATGAGGTCAAAAAAGCGGTGGGTATTAGTCCCTCCCCTGAAGAGGGCATCGAAGTCAAGCTCGTTTCTCCGGAAGGCAGTTCTCCAATAAGCCTGTTGACAGAGAAATCAGACCCGGATATGTCCTTGAAGCTAGCAAGCATTGAGGCTGACTTTGCTTCCTTAACTGATAAAATTGCAATTCAGAAAAAGACAATAGCTGATTCCATAGCTCCGATAAAAAAACAGCTTGCATATTTAATGGCCAAGCCCTCCATCAAACCTGTGGCCGCCTCACTGACTGCAGGCTTTGGCTATAGAAAAAACCCCTTTACCAGCAGGGGCAGCGAATTCCACAAGGGAATTGACTTTGCAGCCTCCTATGGACAGACTGTTTCAGCAACCGGTGATGGTATTGTAGCCTTCGCAGGCTGGAATGCAGGCTACGGAAGAATGGTGATAATATCCCACGGATATGGCCTCACCACCCTATATGCCCATAACTCAAAGCTGTTGGTGAAGCAGGGGGACAAGGTCAAGAAGGGACAAGCCATTGCAAAGGCAGGCAATACTGGCAGAAGCACCGGAACTCATGTTCACTATGAAGTAAAGCTGAATGGAAAAAACGTCAATCCCGCAAACTATTTCAACTAATCAGAAGAATTGGATGATAGAGTTGGGTAAGTCATTGGATTATGAAGATTGGAGGTAATAAAATGTTTGGCTCAGGCAAAAAATCAATAAACAGTGAAAGATTAGATACAATTATAGGCCGCGGAACAGTATTTGAAGGTACCGTAAATGCAGACGGCACTGTAAGGCTGGACGGCAGGGTGCTCGGAGGCCTTAATATAACCGGCAATCTGATTGTCGGAGAAGAAGGGGCTGTCAAAGGCAACATAAAGACCGAAAATGCATTTGTTGCCGGAGTCATAGAAGGCAACGTAATTGCAACCTCCCAACTTCATATTACCCACACTGCAAAGCTTGTAGGCGATATCACAGTAAAAAACGTCATTATAGATGAAGGTGCCATATTCATAGGCAACTGCAAGATAATAACCGATAATAATTAGAAACAGCGGAAGGACAGGGCGACCCCCTGTCCTTCATTTATTCACTGCATAAGAATTTATACAGCATTGCTTACTACCGCAACAATCCTGTCAAGAGGTATATCTGTTACGGAACCTACCGAACGTATATTGCTGTAGCCTCCACCATATCCTCCGCCGTAGCCGCTGCAGCCGATTGTAGGGCAGCATGGGCTTTGACATGCATTGCCAAGGGCACATCCCGGAGCCGGCCCTATGTGGGTTACAAGCCTGACGAAGCATTGGTTTACAGCAAGTATGACACCTGTAAAACCGCAGCCTGACTGGCCTCCGCTTGTAGTGAATATTGTTACAGTCTCTCCTATAAGGTCTGAGAGTAAGTCAAAGAAATTGCCGTTAAAATTTCCGCCATAACCAATTCCATTTG
>Ga0208695_1002540_pt1 | contig 13121 bp, 10 predicted proteins | sample AD_UKC111_MetaG_FD_184449 | JGI IMG/M metagenome (GOLD analysis project Ga0208695, IMG submission 184449) | Active sludge microbial communities of municipal wastewater-treating anaerobic digesters from Hong Kong - AD_UKC111_MetaG (SPAdes)... | ecosystem: Engineered > Bioreactor > Anaerobic >... | reverse complement strand
CAGAATCCGATTCCCGCGCGTGGGGACGATGTCGAAAATAATGTTGCAGAAGCTGCCTTCGAGATAACCGCTCCAGTTGTTGTGGGCGATGACCGGGCGTCCATCCCGGGTGTAGGAACCTGTGGCAACGAACGCGCTGCAGCGGTCAGGCGATGAGCCGCGCCTTTTCCGCGCATCGAGCCACGGCAGATAGTAGCCCCCCATCTCAATGCTGGCGTTCAATACCACAACGTCCCACAGGTCCAACTTCATGCCGCGCGCACGGAGTCCCTCGGTAATACCCCGCATCTCCTCGCGGTACTCCTGGTCGACGCGAGGCCAGAAGACCTCCCTGGCGGCCTTGCGGATGAAGTCGTAGGATTTGCCGCTTTCGCGAGTCATGCTGAAGCGGACGCGCTTGTGCGCCTCCTGGATCTCGGGAGCCAGCAGGTAGCCGTGCTGGAATCCAATTGTGGCCGGGTCGCCTTCCAGGTGCACGAACAGCCAGCCGTTGTTCTCCGGATTTCGCGAGGACTTATCGAGGCGCGGGTCCGCGCCGAGGGCCGCGACAGCGAGCGCGACGAGCAGGAACGTTGTTTTGATGATTCTCATGGTGAGCCATTCACCGGGATTAGTCATTATAAGCTGATGAAGAGACCAGCCACCGGGGTGCGCGAATCTTGAAGTTGCTATTCGTCACGGCAACGCCGCTAAACATCGTGGAAGGCAGTGGCACATTCGCGGGTATTCACGTTCTGGCTCGAGCGCTCGAGCGCTTGGGCGTAGCCGTAGATTTCGCAACGCCGGGTTCACGCATCGGCAACTTCACGTTGCGCCGCCTGTGGTTCAACGAGTCGCTGCGGCGGCGCTCCCATACCGGCTACGACGCCGTCGTCGGCTTCGATATGGACGGTTACCGGATGGTGGAAAGCGGCATCCCGCACATTGCTTCGATCAAGGGCATCATCGCCGACGAGATGCGCTTCGAACGCGGCCCCACGCGGTGGAGCATGGCGCTGCAGGCGGCCTGCGAAGCGCGGCACGTTCGCCGCGTCCAGGCGGTCATCACGACGAGCCAATACGCCGCCGCGCGGTTGCGCGAGCTTTACGGGATCGAAAAAGAGGTCGCCATTGTTCCGGAGTTGATCGACCTGGCCGCCTGGCGTGCCCTGTTCGAAACCAACGCCGCGCAAGAGGCCGGGCCGCGCTTCACCGTGCTCAGCGTGTGCCGTTTCTATCCGCGCAAGCGGCTCCACCTGCTTTTGGAGGCGGCGGCGATGCTGCGGGGCAAGATTCCCGAAATCGAATTTCGCATTGTGGGCGGCGGGCCCGAACAGGCTGGTTTGATGCGCCTGTGGCGCGAGAAGCGCATCGAGGACACCGTCACCTGGATGGGCGATCTCTCGCAGGCCGCCCTGGCTGCCGAATACGGCCGCGCGGATGTGTTCTGTCTGCCCAGCGTTCAGGAAGGCTTCGGCATCGTCTTCCTGGAGGCTATGGCCGCAGGCAAGCCGATTATCGCCGTGCGGGTGGCAGCCGTGCCGGAAGTGGTTCCGCAAGGATTGCTGGTGGAACCGGAAAGCGCCGAGGCGATCGCGGCCGCGATCACGGAACTGCACCGCGATCCGGAGCGGCGCGCCTCCTTGTCCGCGCGAGGTCGCGAGATTGTGGAGCGCTACGACGCGCCGCGCGTCGCCCGCGTGTTTCTGGATGAGATCGAGCGTGTCACGCGTAGCAGCGGATCTCAAACAGGCGCGCTACCGGATCCCCGTTAGTGGCGGTAACACGCAGGCGGACAGCGCTCACTTCAGCGCTCGGGAAAGTATGCCTCCGCAGCCGCTGGTAGTTGCCGTCAACCTTCGCCACCTCACGCCAATCGCCGGATGCCGGCGCGCGCACGGAAATCGTGTAGTCGCGTACGGTCTCGGGCTGCGGTCCGCGGATTACTCGTTTCATCACGCCGGACTCGCCGCTCAAAGTGAGCACACGTTGGAAGCCCGTATCAAAGGTGAGTTGGATCCTGCCGATACGTTGCGGCGCCGGCCAGGAGAGTTCGATCCACGCCCCATCAGGGCCGAGCTTGCCTTCCCAATGGTGGACGGTCTTCCCCGGAATGTCGCGCAGGAAACCGTCGATGACGGCTGCACCCGGAGCGCCGGCTTCCTCGCTCGAAACAGTGACGCGCGCCTTGCGAGCCAGGTCCGCCGGATCTTCGTTGCGGCGGTTCTTGATGGTCTGATCGTCCTTGAGAAGAACCTGCTGCAGGTCCTGTAGGCGTTGCTGATAGAGCTGCCGCGGAGTGAGGTTCCAGGCGGCGCACAGCGCGGCGGCCGTACCCGCGGCCTGGCCGATGACCGCGCACGTCGCCATGACGCGCGCCGAGGAGAACGCCACGTGGCTGGCGCTGATATTACGTCCCGCCATGAGCAGGTTCGAGACGTTCGCCGAATAAAGCGACCGCAGAGGAATGTTGTAAGCGTCCGGGGGCATGATCTGCTGGGCGGGCTTGAGCGACTGATCGTCGAAGCCGCCCGAGGGATGATCGTCCATGCTCCAGCCGCCGACGGCCACGGCATCTTCGATATCGCCGCGGAGGATATCCCCCTGCGTCAGGATGTGGTCGCCTTCCACGCGGCGGCTGTCCCGCTTTCCTGGGATCATTCCGACCCAGTCGAGCGCCCAATTCGCGCTCTCCGGTAGTTCGCCACTGTTCTTGATGTAATCCCACACTCCCATGACGATGGCCAGCAACTCGTGCCGGATCCTCGCATCGTCGTGAATCGTATCCAACATCCCACCCCACTCGATCCACCAGTACCCGTACTCCCAGGACTTGGGACGCCGCATCCGCAACTGCTCGCGCGTAATCTTACGCGCCCACATCGGAGGCGTGAACGGCATGGGCCTGTCGAACAGACGCGACGTGAACAGGATGCTGCTGCCCTGCGTGTGCGGGTCAACCTGCTCGGGGGCGAGAGATTCGTTGAACTCGGCGCGCGCTTCCCTGCCTTGGCGGATCCGCGCGCCGGCTTCGTAGGCCAAGCGGCTGTCCCCGGTAGCATCGATCGCGTAGCGCGTGCGGATGCGAAAAGCCCGCTCGGTGCGGTCCGAGCGCGCCAATACCTGCTGGATGCGGCCATCGGCGACCTCCGCGCCGCACACGGACGTGTCGAGCAGGAGCTCAATACGGGGCTCGCTGCGCACTTTATCGTACAGGAGGAGGTCCCACAGTTCGAACGAGCGCTGCGGGTTGCGCACGGCGTCTTCCAGACGCAGTTCCTCGATCAGGCCGCTCTCGCGCCAGCCGGGGCGTCCGCCGCTAGCGTCCGCACCGCAGACGTGCATCTTCACTTCGCTGGAGGAATTGCCGCCCAGCCGCGAACGGTCCTGCACCAGGATCACACGCGCGCCGTTGCGCGCCGCCGCGATGGCCGCACACACGCCCGCCAGACCACCGCCGGCCACCACGAGATCGGTCTCCAGTTCGACCGTCTGCATGCCCGCCTCGCCTCCGGCCGCGCGGGGCGCCTGCGTGGTGCCGGCCGGAGCGCCGCTCAATTCGCCGGCGAAAACTATCAAGGAATAGCCACTGCTGATGAAGTCGCGTCGCTGCATAGGGTACCTCGTGTAAGATTACTACTTAGGATTCCTTCGCACACCTGGAGATACCATGGAAAACTTCACGTATCAGAACCCCGTCAAGATCCTGTTCGGTAAAGGGCAGATCGCGTCAATCGCCGGTGAGATCCCCGCTGGCGCCAAGATCCTTGTCACTTACGGCGGCGGCAGCATCAAGAAAAACGGCGTCTACGATCAAGTGAAAGCGGCGCTGGAAGGCCGCCAGTGGATCGAGTTCGGCGGTATCGAGCCGAACCCTCACTATGAAACGTGCATGAAGGCCGCCGAGTTGGCCCGCAAGGAAGCCGTGGATTTCCTGCTCGCCGTGGGCGGAGGCAGCGTGCTGGACGGCACGAAGTTCATCGCCGTCGCGGCCTGCTTCAAAAAGAGCGATCCCTGGAACGTGGTGACGGGCGCTGCCCATGCCGAGGCCGCGCTGCCTCTCGGCTGTGTGCTCACGCTGCCAGCCACCGGCTCGGAGATGAACACCAACGCAGTTATCACGCGCGAAAGCACCAAGGAGAAGCTGCCGTTCTCAAGCCCGCTCATCTATCCGCAGTTCTCCGTGCTGGATCCCGAGACCACGTTTTCGCTACCACCCCGCCAGATCTCAAACGGGATTGTCGACGCCTTCGTTCACACGATGGAGCAGTACATGACCTTCCCGGTGAATTCGCCCTTGCAGGACCGCATGGCGGAAGCCATCTTCCTGACGCTGATCGAGGAAGGCCCCAAGACGCTGGCGAATCCGACCAACTATGCGGCGCGCGCCAACCTGGTGTGGAGCGCCACGATGGCCCTCAACGGTCTCATCGCGGTGGGCGTTCCGCAGGATTGGGCCACGCACATGATCGGCCACGAACTCACGGCGCTGCATGGCCTGGACCACGCGCAATCGCTCGCCGTCGTCGCGCCCAGCCTGCTCAAAGTGAAATCCGACGTTAAGCGGGAAAAGCTGCTGCAATTCGCCGAGCGCGTATGGGGAATCCGCGAGGGCACGCCGGAAGAGCGCATTGAGAAAGGCATCGAGAAGATGCGTGCTTTCTTCGAGAGCGTCGGAGCTCCCACGCACCTGTCGGCTTACGGCCTGGGGACTGAAGTGGCGGCTGAGGTCGCCGGCCGGTTGCAGAAGCGCGGCTGGTTGGGCCTTGGCGAGCGCCAGGACGTAACGCCGGACCAGGTCAAGCAGATCCTGCTGCAGGCGGCGTAATTCAAGCTCCTACACGCCGCGCCGGGCACCCCATAGCTCCACGTGCAGGCGCGGCGTGTAACGGTATCCCTCCCGTTTGCAGATCTCCGCGATCCAACGGCCGCGATCGCGCAGCGTGTCTACGTCCGTGCCCTCGCTCATCAGCACCACGCGATCCGGCGCGGCGCCGGTTTCCGCAATGATGCGCTGAATCTCGACCAGATCGCTTTCCCGCGCAAGAACGAACTTCATCTGATAGTCGTAAGAAGCAATGAACCGCTTCAGGATTCCGGGCTGATAGCGCAACCGTTCGTGAGCCGCCGCCCAGCGGCCGCCATCACGTTCAAGAGGCGTCGAGTTAGAGAGCTTGGGGCTAACGCTCATCAGGTCGCAGGCCACCGGCGCCCACACCGTGCCCGCCGTTTCGATCGTGATGTGCCAACCGGCGGCGCGCAGACCTTCCGTAAGCGGCACGATGTCCGGCGCAATCATGGGCTCGCCGCCAGTGACTACGACGTGCCGCGCCGGGAATTCACGAACGCGTGCCAGGATTTCCTCGACGCTAAGTTCGTCGCCTTCCGGCGCCCAGGAGGTATAAGGCGTATCGCACCACGCGCAGCGGAGGTTGCAGCCGCTCGACCGCACGAATGCCGAGGGCGTCCCGGCCAGCATCCCTTCGCCTTGCAGCGAGTAGAAGATCTCCGAGATTCGCATCAGCGGACGTAATCGAGCTTGTCGGCGAGGCCCGCCTCGCGGAAGCCCTTCTTGCGGAGCAAGCAGGAGTCGCATTCGCCACACGGGCGCCCCTGCTCGTCCGGATCGTAACAACTGTGGGTCAGACCGAAATCCAGGCCCAACTTCGCTCCGAGCCTTACGATGTCGGCCTTCGACATTTGCGCGAGCGGCGTGTGGATCCGGAGCCGCGCGCCACCCTCGACCGCGGCCTTGGTCGCCAGGTTGGCCATGCGCTCGAACGCCGCTATGTACTCTGGACGGCAATCCGGATAGCCGGAATAGTCGATGGCATTGACACCGATGAAGATGTCGGCCGCGCCAAGCACCTCGGCCCAAGCCAGGGCGAATGAGAGGAACACGGTGTTGCGGGCCGGCACGTAAGTGACCGGTATGCCTGGACCCAACTCGGCATCGCTGTGGTGTTTTGGCACTGCGGCCGGACCGGTGAGAGCGGATCCTTCAAACAAGCGCCTGTCAATTGTGGCGACCAAGTGGCGTATGGCACCTAAGGCCGTTGCTACCCGTGCGGCGGCTTCCAGTTCCACGCGATGACGCTGGCCGTAGTCGAACGAGAGCGCATAACATTCGAACCCTTCTCGGATCGCGTAGGCCAGGCACGTGGACGAATCCAGGCCACCGCTCAACAGGCAGACAGCGCGTTTCATGCTTTCTCCAATTTCATGGTAAGCAGGAATCCGATCAGCGGGACGACCGTGAGCGAGGCGAGCACGCGGTGCAGCGTGAAACTATCCGCCAGCACGCCGATCAGCGGGATAAACACCATGCCGGCCATCCCCCAGGCAAAGCCCATCATGAGAGCTGAGACCGTGCCAGACTGCGAGGGAGCTAACTCCTGGGCCATCAACACGTTCACAGGGATTGTGAACAGCAAAATGAGCCCGCCCAGGCAAAGGCCGGCGATGGAAAGCACACCGCGCGTCCAGAAGAACAGCGCCAGAAATGGCACGGAGGCGATCATCGAAATCAGAATCACGTTCCGGCCACCGAAGCGATCCGCCAGGTGACCCCCGAGGAACCCGCCCAGCGCGCCGGCGGCCAGATAGGCGGTGAGGATGTAACTAGCCTTCGCGGGGGTGTACCCGCGCTCCAGGTTCAAGTATAAGGGAAGAAACTGGGTAAAGCTGACCTGCACGGCCGACCGCAGGAATACCAGCAGATACAGGATGGTCAGAGGCCGCGCCACCGACTTGAGCGGCGCCCAATCGAACCGCTCGCGGCTATTCGGATCGCCTGGCGCATCGGGCAGCGTGATGAGCAAGAACATGCTGACGAGCACGCCGGGAACGGCAGCCACCCAGGTGTGGTCCAAGCCCAATCTCGTGGCGATGGTGGAGAAATACGTCGGTCCCAGCGCCGCGCCGAGCGTGCCGGCACTGATGAAGGCAGCCATCCACGCCCCACGGTTCGTCTTCACGCCGTAAGTGACCCTCGAAGATGCCTGGGGATGGAACGCGGCCGTGCCCGCCCCCCCTGCTAACACCATTACGAGCAACCACTTGAAGTTCGGTGCGATGCCGAGAGTCGAGATGAATACTCCGGCGACAGCCGGCGACAACGCGGCGAACAGTTTTGTTCGAAATCGGTCGGAGAGAAAGCCGTACAGCGGCTGCATCACCGACGAGGAAAAAATCAGAGCGCCACCGAGGATTCCCGCTTCGGTGAGAGTCATACCGAAGCGCCGGACCAGCAGCGGCTGTAGTGCGCCCAGTGCGCAGGAATACAGGTCTACGCAAAAATGACCGAGTGAAAGAAGAATCAGAGGAATTGCCAATTTCCCTTCATTATAGCGAGCCGCTCCTCGCGGTCGCCGAAAGGCACACAATCTGATGATGGTACCTTAGGGTTTTCCGACAGGGATCTCACGCGTGCCGCCCTCGGCTCCGTAGATCCGGACCACCTGGGGCCCGCGCGGTTTTTCGGCCTCCTGGGCCGCTGTAGCCGCTGGTACCTGGACCGGGGTCATTCCGCCTGGCATGGCGGCCCGCAACAGGCGGAAACTCCTCTCCAGTTCCGCTTCGTCGAGGTGGAGGCCCATGTGGACCTTTGAACCTTCCACCGCCAGCTGCACCTTCCCCGCGAGCGATGCCATCTCCGGATTGTTGGGCTGCTGCATGGCCATGCCCATCATCATCCGTAGTCCCCCCGCCAGCGCCGAGGCAGATTGCGCGGACTTGGTTACGACGTTCAGTTCGAGTCCCATCCCGTCCCGCAGGTTCAGCCCGAGGTCGTAGCCGGTGACATCGGAGATCATCCTGGCTGAAGGCGCCGCCGAAGCCGGAAACATCCCGGGTGTCACGACTCCGGCAAACCAAATGTCGTTCGTGGCGGCCAGCGAGGCGGCGCGCCGATAGAGCGCGGAGGTCCTCTGCATCGATGCGTCGCGAAGCGCCGCGCCTACCGAGTTCAGATCCCCGATCACTAAGATTCCCGGTTCAGCCAACGCGAGCGCACCACCGGCTCCTCTGGTCCGCTGTGAGACCAGAATCTCCCTGCCCGCCATCATCCGCACCCGCGCGCCCTGGCCCACCAGCGATGCCCGCACTGCGGCCCACTCGAAGCGGCCTTCTACAGCCAACAGCCCTTTTTCGGGGGCCCGCGCCACGCCTTGCGGGGGAATGGGAGCCGAGAGGATGATCCGGTCCACGGCGTCGAACACGTTCATCTGCGCCAGACCCGGCATCCCGGGCATGGCGGCCTGCGACATCGTGGAGCGCAATTGCTGCCCGAGCTTCGAACCAGCCACGCGGCCCCATTCGAGGCCAAGGATGAGATTGCTCTCGGGGTGCGTATAGCGCCAGAGTGCCTGCGCCAGCCCGTTGTCCGGAATGCACATCCCGATCAGTAATAGGGCGATGCCGCGAGCCCCGGCGCGTCGGTGCATACAACCTCCTAGCCGAACCGTACCATCCCGGGAACGTCAAGCCCATCGGTCGTTTCGCCTAGTTGCGCCTAATGACTCTACCTGAGCCGGCAAAGGGCAGTTTGCGGGAACAACCCGTTTCGGCGTAACGTATCAGATTACAGAGGAATAGAAATGCCGTATTGCTGCCAGTGCGGAACCAGCGTCGCGCCAGTGGATGCTTACTGCGCCAGTTGTGGAGCGCGGCAGCAAGGCAGCGTGCCGCCTCCCCCGCCTCCGGCGGGAGGTGGCGCCGCTTCCATGGCACCCCGCACGGCTTCCATGCTCTGCTACATACCTTTTGTCGGCTGGATTGCATCCATCGTGGTGTTGGCCTCGGAACGCTTCCGCCACGACCGCACGGTGCGTTTCCACGCCTTTCAGGGGCTCTACCTCTTCGTGCTCTGGCTGATCGTGGATCACGTGTTGGGGCCCATCCTAGGGTTCGGAGTCATGGGCCATATGCACCTGGCCAGCTTGGCAAAGCTCGGCATGATCGTAGTTTGGGTGTTCATGCTGATCAAGACCGGCCAGGAGCAGTTCTTCAGCCTGCCCATTGTCGGCGAGCTCGCGGACCGGTCGATTTCGGAACAGAAGTAAGATCCGGCAAGCTCAACTATTGCACCGCCAGTTTTACAGTGTTGCTAGCCCGGCGGTCGGCCGCGTCCCCAATCGCAACAGCAACATCCACACCATTCCCCGATGGCGCATCCGCCGGCACGTCGAAATTGATTTGGTACAGACCGCTACAACAGGGGGCCAGACCGCTGAACCGTACCGCCGCCTTCTTCCCTCCGACAGTCACTTCAGGCACCATTGCCGTGTATGAAAGCACGTCCTGCGCCGGCTCCGCTCCGTCAAGCCATGGGGGCGCGGTGTTGCCGAGGCCCGTCACGTAGAGCAGGATCGTCTCATTCTTGCGCGCTGGATTCGCGGCAGAGATGTACGAATAGTCGGCATGGAGGAACGCGCCGGCGCTGGTCGAGTAGTCATAGAAGATCCCAGGGGAGACAGGGGCGGAATTCACGTCCTCTGCCGCGCTCGTTTCACCGTTGACCGTCACCGCCACTCGCGCCTGCCTGCGTGCGAGCAGCCGGATGGGGGCGACGAGGTTTATCTGGCCAGACAGAATAGTGGCGAACAGCGGCGACGGCACACCATTGAAAGTCACGACTGCCTTGCCTAGCGTGAAGGGGAGCGGATAGCTGCCGGCTCGCGCATCTTCCATACCAGGAAACGTCCCGAAGACTGACACGAAGGCGCCCCCGCTGATCGGCGCCGGCGCCTTGGTAAAACCGGCGCCCTCCACTACCCCGCCGGCGAAGATGGAAGTCGCCGCCGTGCCCAGCCGGAGCGTGAGTCGTTCCGAGGAATTCCCGTCTGGATGGAGAACGTCCACGACGGCGCTCGAAGCGCCCTGCAGCGCCGGCACGTTAACCCGCAATCCCTGACTATCGAGGAAGGTGGGGGCCACGGTAACTGATCTGTTCGCCGCGGCGAAGCGAACGGACGCGCCCTCGACGAACGATTCGCCGCTCAGCGTGACGGCACTGCCGGTGGCTGCCGGATTCGGCGCGAGTTCAAGTAGCGTGGGGGAGTTCCGCATGGTGAACTGCACCGGCGCACCGCCGGCCGGAATCGTAGCCACCACCTTGTCCGCATTCACGTCGATCACGCTCACGGTTCCCGCGGCAAGGCAGGTCACATATAGATAGTTCTCGTCGGGATCCAGCATCAGGCTGAACGGGCCGGCGCCGACCGGGATATCCAGCTCCTTTGTGCGCGTCGACAAATCGAGCAGACTCACATTGTTCGAACCCTGGTTGCTCACGAAACCGTACCGGTTATCGAACGTCACGGCCATCGCCACCGGCTGGCTGCCAGTCGGAATCCTCCCAACTTCCTTGTTTTGCGCAGTGTCGATCACCGAGACGTCGTTCGAATCCCGGTTCAGCACATAGAGAATCTTGCTGTCCGAGGAGAACGCCACCGTCAACGGTGACTGGCCTGTGGCGATTGTCCCGGTCAACTCGCCGGCGGCGAGATCCACGACAGAGACGCTGTGGGAGCCGGTATTGACGACGTAAGCGCTTCTGAGCCCCGGGAGGATGGCGAGCTGGTTCGGCATGGCGCCTACGGTGAGCGTCTTGACGACACGGTTCCGGTTGGTGTCAATCAAGCTAACGGTCCCGTCGTCCTTGTTCAACGCATACGCAAATCGCCCATCCGAAGAGATATTCACCTGCACCGGGGTTACGCCCACCGGGATCGAGGCGATCGAAGTCCGGCCGGCGACATCGATGACTGTGACGTCGTTGCTGGTATCGTTGGCAACGTACACGAACCGGCCGTCGGGTGATGAGGTGAGGCTTCCGGGTCCCTGGCCCGCCGGAATCGCCACCAGCGCCGTGTTATCTTTCAGGTCAAGCAGGGTCAGGTTGTTGTCGCCATAATTCGAAACGATCCCGTACCTGTTATCCGGCAAGATCAGCAGTTCGGACGGCTGCCGGCCCGTGGGGATTGAAGCAATCACGCGCCGGGCGCCGGGCGCGAGGTCGATCACCTGGATTTGGCCTGTCTGGTTGTCTACAACGAAGCCCGTATTCTGCGCTTCGATAACCAAGGGGAGCATCAGCAGTAGAAAGCCATATTTCATTTCGTACTCCACAAGCGCACATTGAAACTCAAGCCGAAAGTCACCTGATACCGGTTGCTGTTCAAATCCGCACGCCCCAGGCTCCGGCCGGTATTGACAAACACGGCTACCCCCGGTTTCAACGCCACCGCCACGCCGCCGGTCACGTCTACGCGCGAGCGGTTCAACCCGAGATCGCTGATCAGCCTCAGTTCATTCGTCAGCCGCGAGCCGGAAACGATCACCAGCGGCATGACCCGGTTCCAACGGTTCAACTCGAACACGGTCGAGTCGAAGACGATCCCTCGCGTCAGGTAGCCGGCCATCGAATAGACCCGAAAGTACTCGAAGGACTTCTGGAACACCAACGGAAGGACATAGTTCACGCGGTCGGGCGCCAGGGGGTTGTCGGCGATGCTGGCGTCACCGAGCACTTCGATCATCGGCCGTACCGACACTGCCGGCCGGCGACTTCCTTCGCGCAGCAGTAGGAACTTGACTGCGAGGGCTGAGTCGCCCAGCGCGTTGATCCTGCTCTCCTCGAACTGCGAGCGCGCGTATGAAAATGACCCCGAGACACCGATTCGGTTATTGAGGCCCAGTGCTACATAAGTACTGGGGAAGGAGAGGTCCCGGCCCGCGGCCACCTTGCTGTAGGAAAAGTATTCGCTCACATTCAACACGCCGGGCATCGGAATGTCGGCGTCGTCGTAAAACGAGATGGGCGCGGAAACACGCCGTCTCTCTTGCGAGTTCGCTGGGAAAGTGAAGAAGCAGGCGAGCACCATTAGCGGGCCCAGCGTGCGGTGGATTCCGCTCAAGAGGCACCTCCGTTCCGGGTTGCGCGACGGAGACGCAAGCGCAGGTACGTGGCCGACATCAATATGGTTGCGATCACGCCGAAGGCAGTAATTACCGAAACGAAGGCGTAGCTATAAAGATTCACGAGCACGCCGGAGCGGCTCGCTGTGTCGATTTCCACATCGTGCGCCCCGCGCGGCAACACGATCGCCCACCGCCCGTCGCCTTCCCCGGCGTCCGCCGTTGCTTCACGGCCGTTGATCCGGACGGCCAGCGGCTTTTGGTTCAAAACGAGTACCGCGCGGCCGGGGCTACGGTAACGGACCCCGAGGCCGGTGGGTTTCACGCGCGCATCGAGGAGGTCCGCGCTCAGATGGAGAACACGAGCCGGCAGCCCAGCGCGATCGAGGAACTGAAACCAGGGCCGTTCGAACGCAAGTTTGTAACGGCCGGGCGGAACTGTGACGCCATCGACCCAAACAGCGGGCCACAGCTTGCCACCTCGATAGTAGTCCCGGCCCTCGTAACCCATGAGCCGCACGGGAATCGGGCTATCGACAGCAAACCCACCGCTCTGGTGCTCAACTCGCGCCCGTCCGGCAAGGGCCGCCCCGATCAGGCTCCAATCCTGGCTGGCAACGGTGTATTCGGAATAGATCGCCGCGCGTCCGGAGGCCGATGCAGCAGCGAGTACGGTGAGCGCAAGTTCGGTGCCCGTTGCGCGCGCCGACGGGAGCGTAGTGCCGGCGACGTCACGATCCGGCATCACATTGATATCGAACATCAGGCGGCTGGGATCCGGTACCAGGCTACGGTAGGTTTCTGCGAACCGCCGATAACGATCTGGCGGCTTCATCCAGTGCTCGGCGGTGTCTTCCACCTGCAAAGTGAAATCGAACTCCTTCATCAGCCCAGCGATCCGGCGCGAATTGACACCCAGGGCCGGCCGCACATATTCGCTGTGCAGGTTGTCGAGCATGGTGACGATCACCTCCCACCCGTTGCGCTGCCTTATCGGTTCAAGTTCGCCAAGCACCTTGCGGTGCCACGCGGTTACGATGTCCTCGCGGTATTGGAGGAATTGTTCAAGCGCCTGCGGATTCCGCTTATGGTAGCGTGGCGAGCGCGGATCGAACAGGAGCGCGGGATCGAAACCCGAGCGGCGCACGAAGGCCGTGCGCACGTCCGCGTTCATGGGGACGAACCGGTCCGGCCGCAGGTAGTCCTTGAAGTCGGCGTCGTAG
>Ga0208695_1002538_pt1 | contig 13124 bp, 11 predicted proteins | sample AD_UKC111_MetaG_FD_184449 | JGI IMG/M metagenome (GOLD analysis project Ga0208695, IMG submission 184449) | Active sludge microbial communities of municipal wastewater-treating anaerobic digesters from Hong Kong - AD_UKC111_MetaG (SPAdes)... | ecosystem: Engineered > Bioreactor > Anaerobic >... | reverse complement strand
CAAAGACGGCGTATCAATGGGCAAGATGCTGGTCGGCAAGGCCGCCGAAGAAAAAGGCCTTTTGATAAGGGATAGAAACAGATACCAGGAAAAGGCAGCAGATGATGTGATAATGTTCTGCACAATTGCGGGCATTGCATACAATCTGGCTAAATACAACAAGAACTATCAGAAAATAGACCTTACAGTCAACCAGCCTCTTATAGAATATGCAAGAAATAAAGAAGTTTCTGCAAACAAATATACAGAGAACCTTATGGGCAATATGAAGGTATTATTCTTTAATATATTCAACCCTTCCCAGGTAATATACGAAGTAGTATTCGACATTGAAAAGGTTGTATTGTGCCCCGAAGGAATAGCAGCATTCTTCCAGTATGCGGTCAATGAAGACGGAAGCCTGAAGGAAGAATTCAAGGAAGACATGAAGACAATAGTCTGGGACATTGGTTCCGGTCAGATAAATGTAGCTGCATTTGACGGCTTCAAGGTAGCAGGGGTTAACACCTTTGAAAAAGGTATGTTCGACTGCTACGAAAAAATCTCCCTTATTCTGTATAATAACTTCAGGGACAAGCTGGACAGAAAGCCATACAGTTACGAAGTAGACAACATGATAAGATTCAACAACTCAATACTTAAGGGCAAAAAGGGAGAAGATATTGATTTTAGCAGCATAGTTAAAAACGTATTTGATGTTTTTGCATATGATCTCAGCAAGGATATAAGAGAATTTTCCAAAATAAAGTTTATGGGCGCCTGTGACAGCATAATATTTGCCGGCGGCGGAAGCAAGATACTTTTCGATTACCTCAGCAAGTATCTCAGCAATGACTATATTTGCGTAAAGAGCAACATCGGAGAGTATGACAACGTGGTAGGAAGTATGTACTACAGGATGTACAGGGATGTAAGGTCAAATATTGAAGGGTAGGTGCCGGCTTTTTGATTATTAAACTGTTGGAACAACCAATTGTTGCAATTCATGAAGCGGAAATCACAGGTACGGTTGATGGAGTGATAATCAAAGGCAGCAAGGTCAACTGCATATATCATGGCAATATGGAGGATCATTTTATCATTCCAATTGAAAGGGCAATTATCGGCAGTGATGCCGTCATGATTCCGGATGTAGGAGTCATGTTCATGGCTTCAAAGAATGTAAGGCCTCTCAGGTCGATGATAAATGTGTACAATCTCAAGGGAAAGAGCCTGGGATATCTGCAGGGAATAGAGGTAGACGATCAATTTGTTGCCCGTTACATATACACAGAGGAATACAGAATTGAAATGTCGAAGGCAGTGAGCTATGACAGCGTCTTAATCGTAGACACAGAAGAAGCAGACCTTAAGGCAATTGAAGAAAAACAAGACATTCTGGAGGATACTGAAAATGAAGAAGCTGAGGCTGTCGGAGCTTCCGGGGGTAACTCAGCAGAAGGTACAGAAGCAGTAGTATCCATGGAGATAGGGCCGGAAATTGAATGGGAGGCTGAGGATTACAAGCCGGAGGAGAAGAGTACCGAAAGCTCGGAACTAAGCCTGGTAAAGCCCGTACGCCATGAAGAGGACAAAAAAGACGTTCCCAATGTAGATGCCAAATATGCATACCTGTGCGGCAAGCAGCTCCTGGAGGGCATAGATATTGAAGATACCTTCTACAAAAAAGGAACGATAATCGATGCTGACCTGATAAAGCATGCAATTGGCAGCAATGCAATCGTAAAGGTAATAGTAAACGCAGAGGAATAGGAAGAAGGCGAGAAATCGCCTTCTATATTTTTATCTGGGTTGCATTAAACTTGATATCACTGTAATACGTGGGAAACCAAATAATAGTGGGATAAGAGAAGAGTGGGAAAATTTTTATATTTTGTAGAATAATTCATCCAGATATGTTATTTTAAAGGTAATATTAGCAGTATATTCCAAGGAGGGATCTGCTTGAAAATTACGATAAATACCCCAGGCACCTATATATCTAAGAATGGAGAGTGCTTCCAAGTGTCATGTGAGGACAGGAAAGAAGACATATCAGCCAAAAAGGTTGAACAAATTATGATTGCAACAGCCGCTGCAATATCTACCGATGCCATTCTTTTAGCAGTAGAAAATAATATTGATATAGTATTTTTAAAATATAACGGAGAACCATACGGTAGGGTATGGCACTCAAAACTTGGAAGCATATCGACTATAAGAAGGAAGCAGTTGATGTTGCAGGATAACAAATATGGTTTAGAACTGGTTAAAGAGTGGATAAGTCAGAAGCTTCAGAATCAAAAGGACTTTCTAAAGAACCTATTAATGAATCGAAGAGATGAAAAACGACAAGGCATTATAAGAGACGCAATAGAAAAGATACATGAGTTGCAGGAAAAGGTTAAGAAGCTGAGTGCATCGGATATTGATGAAGCCAGGTACAGCCTTCAGGGCTTTGAAGGTTCGGCAGGAAGGATATATTTTCAGACATTAGGCCAGCTTATGCCTGAAAAATATATGTTCGAAAGCCGTAGCAGAAATCCGGCTAAGGATGCTTTCAACTGTATGCTGAACTATTCTTATGGGGTACTTTATAGCCAGGTTGAGAAAGCATGTATAATTGCGGGACTTGATCCCTATATCGGTATAATGCACACGGATAACTATAATAGACAGGCTCTGGTATATGATATTGTTGAACTTTACAGAGGCTATATGGATGAGATTGTATTCAAGTTGTTTACCGGCAAAAAGATTAAAGATGAATACTTCAATCCTGTTGAAGGTGGAGTATATCTTAATGAGGAAGGGAAAAGGGTATTGATTGAGGCTATTAATAAGACAATGAGCGGAAAGGTCAAATACAAAGGGAAAAACATTGAACTGCAAAACATTATGCAGTATGATTGTCACCGCATTGCCAATCAGATACTGAAGGAGGCATAGCAATGCTGACATGGGTTATATATGATATTGAAAATAACAGAATTAGAACCAGAGTGGCAAAGGTGTGCAAAAATGCTGGGCTTTATAGAGTTCAAAAGAGTGTGTTTCTAGGAACTCTTGAGGATAATGAATTTGATGAGCTTAAACTTAGAATAGAAGGATTAGTCGATTTAGAAAAGGATTCTGTGTATGTATTTCCAATGAATAAAACTGAACTTAAAGTCTGTGGACTAATAGGACAAGCCTTTGACAAGGAGTTGGTAACCGATGCAATCATCTCAAAATTCTTTTAACGAATATGCAGGGTATGTTACCCCTTCTGATATTATTGAATTCCTTTACTGCAAAAGATTTATTTATTATATGAAATGTCTCGGAATCAAGCAAAATGAAGATAGGAGATATAAAGTGCAGTTGGGAAGAAATCTTCATAGTATTAAGGAAGGTACAAATAAGAATTACCTGAGAAAAAAGATTGGCTCAATTAGAAAACTGATAGAAGTACCGCTTGTATCGGAAAAGTACAATATAAAAGGTAAGGTAGATGAAGTGAATTTTCTTGAGGATGGTAGTGCAGCACCTTTGGATTATAAATTTGCCGCTTATAAGGATATCACCTTTAAAACATATAAAACACAAATGATTTTATATTCCATTATGATAGAAGAAATGTTTGATACGTTAGTGAATAAGGGATATCTTGTATACTGCCGCGGTGGTAATGAGCTTATAGAAGTATCCATAACTCCTGAAATGAAGACAGATGCGATAAAAACTCTGGATGATTACAAAAAAGTTCTGACAGGGTATTATCCGACTGCTACTAGGGATAAGGCGAAATGTATCGACTGCTGCTATAAGAATATTTGTGTCAGTTAGTTTCAGTCCTTGTTTTAGTGGAAACTTACTAGATTATGTTTTCATTTCAAAACTTATTTTATGTATGCATATAGAGTGCACTTTTAATATCAAAATTATGTATGAATAATAAAGAAAAATGAGGGCATTTTATTACTAAATTATATTTTCTAAAGGAGAGAATGCTATGGCAGAAACAAGTCAAGGTAAATGTCAATATTGTAAAAGAATATTCTCAAAACAAGGAATGAAGAAACATTTGGATATTTGTGAGAAACGATCGGATAATTTCTTAAAAGTACCTGTTGATAATGCGGAAAGTTATTTTTGCATAAAGATTGAAGGTCAGCATGCACCTGAATACTGGCTTTACTTGGATGTATCGGCAGAAAGAACGACATTGAAGGATCTGGATAAGTTCCTTCGCGATATTTGGCTTGAATGCTGTGGGCATTTGAGCCAGTTCATCATAAATCGTAGGTACTATACAGCATCTCCGGAAAGAAGTTATGATGAATACTCTATGAATTATAAACTGAAGGATATTCTGGAAGTAGGAACAAAGTTTCGACATGAATACGATTTCGGCAGCACTACGGAACTGAATTTAAAGGTTGTATCAAATAGAACAGGAATCAGGAGAAAAAAGAAAATTGAGTTGATGGCAAGAAATATAATGCCTGATATCAAATGTGCTGTATGCGGAAGCAAGGCAACTCTTTTATGTACTGAATGTATGTGGAACAAAGAAGAAGAAGCAGCACTTTGTGATGATTGTGCAGCAGAGCATGAGTGCGGAGAAGAAATGCTGCTGCCCGTATGTAATAGCCCTAGGTGCGGAGTATGCGGATACGAAGGGGGGATGTATGACGAGGATTAACACTATGTGATATGAAAGAGCAATGGAAAGTAGGGATGGAATTTGCTGGAGAATATCAATAACATAGGTTATTATGTAAAAACTATGAATTCGGAGTTGTCAATTATTGATCTAATGGTAAATAAGATAGGTGAGGGCAGTATAGAGTATGTATTGGAAATAGACATTACAGATCAAGGCATTAAAACAGAGATTAAAGACTATTACCGTGAAGTGTCAGCTGATGCACTTTTTTACCAAGCGGGGAATGGATTCTTAGGAGGTGGTTTCAGGCTTGATTTTGACTACGAAAATAAAATTATAAGGGCTTGTCGATTCTGTGAAATCAAAGACAGTTATGAGGCTATAAAGAGTATAATTGCAAAGCATTTGGAAGAGGAAAAGAACAATAAAGGATTTGTACTTTTTAGAATCAATGGTAAGACGCCAAGAGAGCTATTTGAGAACAAGTTTATAGAAAAAATGTATACCACAATGTATAAAAAAATAAATGGAATAAGTATATGCCATATATGTGGTGCACGAAGCGAGGGGTATAATACAGCAATATATAAGTTTTATACGAATGACAAAGATATATATGGGAACTTTGTGATATGCAGAGATTGTATCTCCAATATACTTGTAGCAAAGGACTATATCGAGAACAACTTAAGCAGTTACTGGCTGGGTGGCAATGTCATGTTCCTGCCGAGCAAATACGATGAAAATATTGCTTTCATATACGAAACTTTCAATGACAACGGAGAAACGACCAAGCTCCTCAAACAGCTTAAAGATAGAGAGGAGATGGTATTGGATGCTTTAGGTGGAATAAAGTCTGATACATTAACGGATATTGTATTCTATGAAAAGGAAGGAGAAAAAAGCTTCAACATTTATCATCAGATTCAGGGGGTATTGCCGTCGAGATTTAAAGCCATAGCGGAAAATTTGATATATTATAAGTTAAAATCTTTCTATTCAATATTGGAATATGTAGCTGCAGTAAAAACTGGAATTGATAAGACAGAAACTACAGACAAGGAAAAAATGCGCGTCATAGAGGCTATATTTAAGGGTAGAAAGATAAACCGCAATCTGTTTTTTAAAAGAGCTATGGACGTATATAAAATGCATTGTATGAATGATAAGCACCAATATACAATGCTTACAATAAACAGAATATATAATTTTTTGTGCAAATGTGGGTGCTTGGAAAAGGGGTGGAAAGTAATGCGAGAATACAAAAATTATATCGAGTTGTTTGAAGACAATACTGACTATTTTGACAGCAATGAAAAAAAAGCATGGTTTCTATTAGGGAAAAGCTATAAAGATATGATAAGGGAGCTGAAGAAAAGGGAGCAAAGAAATACGCAGGAGGAAGATAATTCAGAAAAAGATCGGACATCTTTGGAAAAGAACTTTTTCTTTTCCAGAAGATTTAGCTTTGAGGATTTTATTTGGTTCAGCAATCTGTTAGCAGATAAGGCAGTTAAGTATTCAGTAGACAAATGGTATATTGAAGATATGCTTTCAAAAAGTAAAGCATATATGGCCAAGAAAGAAGGTAAATTGTCCCAGGACGAAGCGAAATACTTGTTTTATTGGGGGATGCATTCTTATTTTAAGTTTGATAATGAAGGAACTGAAGGAGGGGAAAAATAATGGCTAAGACAAGAGAATTTGTGCTATATTCTGATGCAACAATGAGTAATCCGAATGGCGATATGATAAATGACAATAGACCAAGGCAGGATGAACGGACAGGCTGTCTTGAAATGTCCGATGTAAGGATAAAGAGATATGTGAGGGATGAATGGGTAAACAGAGGAGAAAAGATATTTGTAAAGCCGGTTAAAAATGATAAGGGAGATTACATAGATTGTAAGGGCGTAGCTAAAAAAGTGATAACAGAGGAAGGTATCAAAGACGCAGACCTGGAGCAAAAACTCAAGGATGAATATATAGATGTTAAACTTTTTGGAGCTGTAGTCACAGCACCGAAATTCAACATTACGGGACCCTTACAGGTAATGTGGAGCAGAAGTATTAATCAAGCTGACATCAAATTTGCACAAGGCACTTCGGTATTTACGTCAAAAGGAGAAGCCAGCCAGGGTACAATTTGGTCAAAATATTTTACTCCTTATGCTCTTTTTAAGACATATATGGTGTACAATGATATGGTTGCTAAACGACAAAACATTAGCGTATCAGAAGATGATATTGAAAATTTTAAGCAGACACTTCTTACAGGGATAAAGTCCTATAAAAGTACTTCAAAAAACCAGATGCCTAGATTGCTTGCAGAAATAGTATATAAAGATAACTATATTGACGGAGAAATGGATTATATTCGGATTGAAAAGAAGGTTTCTGATTTAGAGCAAAGGGGGATAGAGGATTTTGCTTTTGATTTGAGTCCTCTGGTGAAGTATTATAATACAAAAACAGAACATATTGAAAAAATAAACATATACCAACATGAAAAAGTGGTACTTGCAGGAAAACCGAGTGAATTCAACTATTTTGAGATATAGCAGGTGAAATACTATGAAATGTTTGGTATTTACAGCGGAAAGCCCATATGCCAGATTCCGCAGGCCTTATACAACCACGTCAGCACTAACCTTTTCTGTAATGCATCCTATTGCCATAAAAGGGATGATAGCAGCATTGATGGGTATAGAATATGAAAATTTGTATGATTATACTGCGAATATGAGAATAGCAATACAGGTCTTAAATCCTGTACATAAAGATATGCAATCTTTTAACCTTATTGCGCAGGCTAATAATAATAAAGCTCCAAGTTTTCAATCGAGAGTGGAGTTTCTGAGAGACGTCAAATATAGAATTTTTATTACCGATGACGAGAAAAAGCTGTTAGAGCTGAAGAATGTAATGAAGAGCCATGAATTTATATTTACTCCTTATCTGGGATGCAGTGAGCATATTGCGAAAATAATGTATGAGGATATACTTGAATCACGGCTGATTAATAATGGGCAATTTGCAGATACGATTGTACCGGCTGAAAATGTGCAAATTGATGAAAACACTGATTTTACTATTTATGCTGATCGGATACCAGTTGGAAACAATCGTGATAGGGAATACACAGAGTATCTCAAGGTGATGTTTTCAAACCAAAGGCTCGTCGTAAGAGGTCTTATATTAAGTAGAGTTGGTGAATATTATGTCTTTTTCTTATAAACTTTATTCTCATTATGGAGATAAATTCCCGGATGGTCGGCTTCTGGTCGACCATCTTAAGGGTGTCTCAAAGATTGCCCTTGATATCCATAGACAGCACGGTATAAAGGAGGACATTGAAGATGTAATTAGAATAATATGCATGTGCCATGATTTTGGCAAGGCGAGCCGCTTTTTTCAAGATTACCTGAAGGAAAAATATTATGGAGAATTGAAAAATCACGGAGAAATATCGGCTTATTTTACTTATTATATGCTGCCGGAAAAATACAAGCTGTTGGGCTTTATCTGTGTAAAAAGGCATCATGGAGATATGGATAACGGGGCAAGCATGGTTTCTGGAGATATCGTAATGCTACAGAAAATAGCTAGTGGGATGGAAGATAATATAGAAGAACTTAACCATATTTATGATAAGGATATCAGCGAGTTTTTCAGACTTATAAAAGACAGAAAATTTATAATGGACGTTAAATTCCGGTTTGCTAAGATGTCTGGAAAGTTTTCGATAGAAGATATAATATGGGTGGAATATATATGGTCACTGCTTCTGACAGCGGACAAGACACAGCTTATTAGAGGTACTGCTTATGAAGGCAAGGCTATTTTCAAAGAAGAACAAATCAGGAGCTATAAGAATGAAGTAAGAAGACTACTGAAGGAAAAGAATCCGGGAATAGAAAAGACAAAGATATTTTCCATACGGGAAAATATTTATAATGAAATAATTGAGAGGATTAATGAAGCAAATATTACCCAAACACATAAGTTTTCTATTAATGTGCCTACAGGGACAGGTAAAACTCTTGGTGTATATGGTGCAGCTTTTGCTCTTATGGAAAGAATATATAGAGAGAATAATGGTAAAGTAAAGCCCAGTTTGATTTATTCTCTGCCATTTACCTCCGTTATTGATCAGAATTATAATGAGCTTGAGAAAATTATGGAATATAATGATATTACTAATTATGAGGATTTGATATTAAAACATCATTCAATGACTGAGCTTAGGTATAGAACTTCCGAATCTGATGAATACAAGGACTATGATGCTCGGTTTTGTGTTGAGAATTGGCAGAGTACGATAATTACTACAACCTTTGTGCAACTCTTCAATACTATTTTTAAAACAGGAGATAACAATATCGGTAGCAGATTTCACAAATTAGCAGGCAGTGTAATTGTGTTGGATGAAGTTCAGGCGGTAGCCCCGAAGTTTTATAAAATAATCGAGGCATTTTTTGATGTGCTGTGCAAAAAGCTCAATACTTACGTCATATTGGTTACTGCTACCAAACCTATATTGCTTGAAGGGATGGAGCTTGTAAAAAACAATGAGAAGTATTTCAGAAGCTTAAACAGGATAAAGATTGAAAATCACACAGATAAAAAAATAAGACTGATGGAGTTTCATAAAATTATAGAGAAAGATGTAAAAAGCAATGAAGATAAAAGCTTTTTAATAGTTATGAATACCGTAAGATCTTCTTTAGATACAGTTAATTATCTAAAGAAAAAATGTCCGAACAGAAAGTTCTTTTATCTTTCAACCGAGATTTATCCCAAAAGGCGACTTGAAATTATTAATACAATAAAAAATAATAACATGGATAAATTTGTATTGGTTTCAACCCAACTTATAGAAGCAGGAGTTGATATAGATTTCGATATTGTTTATAGAGATTTTAGCACTTTAGATTCTATTAACCAGACGGCAGGACGGGGGAACAGGAACGGAATGGGCGTAATGGGGATAGTCAAATTATATACTCTTATTGATGAAGATAATGGGGATAAAAAGTATTGTAATTATATTTATCCATTAAGCTTGCTTGAAGTTACCCGTAATATAATTGAGGGCAAAAAGATAATCAATGAAAGTGAAATATTTGAAATTAACAGGAGATATTTTGAGGAACTGAATCGAAGGAAAAGTGACATCAAATCTGAGGACATGGCTGAAGCTATGAAAAGATGGGATTTTAAGAAGATTAGAGAGTTGTTCGAACTAATTGAGGATAATCAAGAGCGCAAGATTGACCTGATTGTAAATATAAACGATGAAGCACAGGAATGTATCGATAGAATTATAGGGGGAGATTTAGAAGAGCAGGAAATGATAAACTGCTGGAGAAAATTGAATCAGTATAAAATATCTGTAAACAAGAAAGAACTTAAATATATTAATGATATACCATATGAAAAGCATAATATGCGCGTTATTAATAAAGACAGTTATGATATTGACTTAGGAGTGAAAAGGGAGAAGTATCGCGTGACCTAGGAGGAAAAAAGATGGAGTTGGATTATACTTTGGTAAAATTCAAAGATGTAGATTTGAAGATAAGGGAAGGCGTAAAGCTTAGAGGCTATTTTGCCCGTAAATATAAGGATAATGTCATTATGCATAATCATAAAGATGGAAATTTTATTTTCACTTATCCTAAAATACAATACAAGGTCATCAAAAATATGCCGTATATATGCGGTATAGCTGAAGGGGCAGGAATTGCAGCAAGAGTAGGTATCGATACGGATGAGATAATGATTGATAGTATAGATTTAAACACTTACGAAAAAGAAATTATGAAGTGTAAGGTTAAATTCGGGCTTGAAACAGACTATGTAGAATATAGTTTTCTCACTCCATGGGTGGCATTAAACCAAGAGAACTATATACGATATAAGAATTCAAACCACATTCAAAAAGAAGAAATATTGAAGAGAATATTAGTAGGTAATATACTATCAATGTCAAAAGGTGTGAATTATACTGTAAGAGAAAGAATTAATGTATGGTTTGATTTGAATGAGGTATATGTAAAATTTAAAAATATTGATATGATCGCCTTTAAGGGCATATTTAGAGTAAATTTTCAGATTCCTGATTATTTAGGTCTTGGAAAAGCTGTATCACGTGGCTTTGGTACAGTAATTAAGATAAAGTAAGTTATGTGGCTGAAGAATTATCGAGGTTCTGAGCTCGAATAGCTTTTAAATATTGAATATAAAAGATTACAAAGGATTGTTGATAATATGAAATGTCAATATATTAATGACATTAATGACAAAACAGGAGAGAAGAAGCAATTAATAATGCTTTCTAAATATGAGAAAAATATAGAGTTATCAAAACATACAGAGTTTTTTGCTGTGTAAGACCGGAATCCACTGAAATAAGGATTGAAACTTGATAATCAATTCCGCAACATCCTTTTGAGCAGTAGTGTAAGACCGGAATCCACTGAAATAAGGATTGAAACTCTGTTCATATAGTTCCCTTGGCATCACATAATAGTGTGTAAGACCGGAATCCACTGAAATAAGGATTGAAACTCGTGTTCAATTTGGATGGATCTGCAACGATTGAGGAGTGTAAGACCGGAATCCACTGAAATAAGGATTGAAACCTCTCTATTTGCGTCTCTTCATTCAAGCACCACAGGTGTAAGACCGGAATCCACTGAAATAAGGATTGAAACCCGCAGTTAATAATGATTGCATCCTTGAAGTTCAGAGTGTAAGACCGGAATCCACTGAAATAAGGATTGAAACCAGTTAATAGTTGACGATATCGGCTTGAAAATCAGAGTGTAAGACCGGAATCCACTGAAATAAGGATTGAAACTGTTCATTCAACCACTTCCCAATATTGGCATTCTATCGTGTAAGACCGGAATCCACTGAAATAAGGATTGAAACATCATAGATGTGCTTATTGCGGTTTACCAATTGAAGGTGTAAGACCGGAATCCACTGAAATAAGGATTGAAACATTAAGAATCTTAAGGAAGCAAGCCCGAAGGATACCGTGTAAGACCGGAATCCACTGAAATAAGGATTGAAACGTTATGTGGTTTATGCGTTTTGTCAGGCTGTCAAAGGTGTAAGACCGGAATCCACTGAAATAAGGATTGAAACTATTAGATAGTATAGAAATATCTGAATAAGCTCGAGTGTAAGACCGGAATCCACTGAAATAAGGATTGAAACTCAAGCTTTTTAGTAATACGGTTTATTCTTTTGGTTGTGTAAGACCGGAATCCACTGAAATAAGGATTGAAACCTTTTATACTATCGGATAGAAAAAATTGAAAGTTAAAGTGTAAGACCGGAATCCACTGAAATAAGGATTGAAACTTGCTTATTAATATTCTTATAATCAAGTATTATCAATGTGTAAGACCGGAATCCACTGAAATAAGGATTGAAACCTATTATAGTGCATACATAATCTTCCCATGGATAATTGTGTAAGACCGGAATCCACTGAAATAAGGATTGAAACGACCACAGGCAATTATGGGCGGTGAGATAACCAGTTGTGTAAGACCGGAATCCACTGAAATAAGGATTGAAACGTGACCCTATTTCTACCGTGAATTTTTCATGGATGGAGTGTAAGACCGGAATCCACTGAAATAAGGATTGAAACTCATCTGCCCACTGTGCAACCCAACCTCTAAAATTCTGTGTAAGACCGGAATCCACTGAAATAAGGATTGAAACCTATATTCTTCCGGCATATCCAGCCGAAGTTGCACCGGTGTAAGACCGGAATCCACTGAAATAAGGATTGAAACTTAAAGGCATGTTTTTTAAGTGCATCATTAAGTGTTTGTGTAAGACCGGAATCCACTGAAATAAGGATTGAAACAGAGTTTCGCCGCTGCTTCCTGTGATAGGAAATACTGTGTAAGACCGGAATCCACTGAAATAAGGATTGAAACATTCAGTTAATAATAATTTCTTTGCTTGGTCTGTGAATTGTGTAAGACCGGAATCCACTGAAATAAGGATTGAAACTATTATGTTTTAATGCATATTCTTTTTTGCGTTTATGTGTAAGACCGGAATCCACTGAAATAAGGATTGAAACTCTTTGATAGTTAGTTGGTTAATCCCTTCGCCATAGGTGTAAGACCGGAATCCACTGAAATAAGGATTGAAACTCTTCCTGGCAGGGCTTTTAACTATGTATTCTTCTTCGTGTAAGACCGGAATCCACTGAAATAAGGATTGAAACCTATCGCAATCAATGTATATTCCTTCTAATTTACAGGGTGTAAGACCGGAATCCACTGAAATAAGGATTGAAACTAAACTTGTACACAGAAGCAAACGGAACGCTTGAACGTGTAAGACCGGAATCCACTGAAATAAGGATTGAAACTGCCTGTTCTTTCGGATAGTTTGTCTATAAAATCAGCAGTGTAAGACCGGAATCCACTGAAATAAGGATTGAAACTACATGCCT
>Ga0208695_1002537_pt1 | contig 13127 bp, 5 predicted proteins | sample AD_UKC111_MetaG_FD_184449 | JGI IMG/M metagenome (GOLD analysis project Ga0208695, IMG submission 184449) | Active sludge microbial communities of municipal wastewater-treating anaerobic digesters from Hong Kong - AD_UKC111_MetaG (SPAdes)... | ecosystem: Engineered > Bioreactor > Anaerobic >... | reverse complement strand
ACGAAGAGTTTGAAACACAAGCCAATGCGTTACGTGAAACATTGATAGAAAAGTTGATGAAAATTTTGATCAACAAGACTTCTACTGGTGTGAAGGACTTTTTGGGTACCGATATTATACCCCGTAACAGCAAATTTACCGTTGAGCGCTTGCGCGAAATAGATTATACTACGGTTCAACTTGGAAAATGGACAAGCGATGCTCATACAAATGATTTGGTGAACAGCTTGATTACCAATTTTTTAAGAAAGTACAAAGAGTTGGATGCCCAGCTGAAAAGGCAAAAATTCAACATTACCATTGGAGATGATTTGCCAAGTGGCATTATGCAAATGGCCAAAGTTTATATAGCCAAAAAACGTAAAATTCGTGTTGGGGATAAAATGGCAGGTCGTCACGGGAATAAAGGTATTGTTTCGCGGATTGTACGCGAAGAAGACATGCCTTTCCTCGAAGATGGAACGCCTGTTGATATTGTGCTCAACCCGTTGGGTGTACCTTCGCGTATGAATTTGGGTCAGATTTTTGAGAGTGTTTTGGGTTGGGCAGGCAAGGAATTGGGAGTTCGTTTTGCAACACCAATTTTTGATGGTGCCACGCTCAACGACTTAAATGCTTGGACAGACAAAGCAGGTTTGCCCCGTGCAGGTAAAACTTATTTGTATGATGGCGGAACCGGAGAACGCTTCGACCAACCTGCCACAGTAGGCGTTATTTACATGATGAAACTGGGACACATGGTGGAAGATAAGATGCACGCTCGTTCTATTGGACCTTATTCTCTGATTACGCAGCAACCTTTGGGAGGAAAAGCTCAGTTCGGCGGACAGCGATTTGGAGAAATGGAAGTTTGGGCACTCGAAGCATTCGGTGCTGCCAATATCCTGCGTGAAATTCTTACCGTTAAGTCGGATGATGTCAATGGTCGTGCCCGGACTTATGAAGCAATCGTGAAGGGAGATCCAATGCCTACTCCCGGAATCCCGGAATCGTTGAATGTATTACTTCACGAATTACGCGGTCTGTGCTTGAGCATTAATTTGGAATAGGGAACGTTAATTTATCATAACGTTCATTCCTATCCAAAATTAATTTAAAATTGTCAATTTAATTAAATTGAAATAAAAAATATGGCTTTTAAAACTGATAATAAAATAAAGAGCAATTTCTCGAAAATTTCTATCGGATTAGCTTCACCCGAAGAAATTTTGAAATTGTCTCATGGTGAAGTACTCAAACCCGAAACAATCAACTACAGAACTTACAAGCCTGAAAGAGACGGTTTGTTTTGCGAACGCATTTTTGGCCCTGTAAAGGACTATGAATGTCATTGCGGAAAATACAAGCGTATTCGATACAAGGGAATTGTTTGTGATCGTTGCGGGGTAGAAGTTACAGAGAAAAAAGTTCGTCGTGAAAGAATGGGACATATCCAACTGGTTGTTCCTGTTGCCCATATATGGTATTTCCGCACTTTGCCGAGTAAAATTGGCTATCTGCTGGGAATGTCGAGCAAAAAACTGGAATCGATTATTTATTACGAAAAATATGTGATTATTCAGGGAGGCATTCTTGAAAATGGAGACAATATTGCCACCGGAGAACTACTCACCGAAGAGGAATATTTGGATATTTTGGATTCGCTGCCAAAAGATAATCAACAACTGGAAGACACCGATCCCAATAAGTTTATTGCTAAAATGGGTGCAGAAGCCATTTACGATCTGTTGAGCAGAATAGATTTGGATGCGCTTTCCTATGAATTGCGTCATAAGGCCAACACCGATACTTCTCAGCAGCGTAAAGCCGAAGCTTTGAAACGTTTGCAGGTGGTGGAAGCTTTCAGAGCTTCTAAAAATAGAAATCGTCCCGAGTGGATGATTGTGAAGATTGTTCCGGTTATTCCTCCTGAATTGCGTCCGTTGGTTCCGTTGGATGGCGGTCGTTTTGCCACTTCAGACCTAAATGATCTTTATCGTCGAGTAATTATTCGCAATAATCGCCTGAAACGTCTGATTGAAATCAAGGCACCGGAAGTAATTTTACGCAATGAAAAACGTATGTTGCAGGAAGCTGTGGATTCGTTGTTCGACAATTCGCGTAAAGCAAGTGCCGTGAAGACCGAAGCCAACCGTCCTTTAAAATCACTTTCCGATTCATTGAAAGGGAAACAGGGACGTTTTCGTCAGAACTTGCTGGGAAAACGTGTTGACTATTCGGCTCGTTCAGTTATTGTGGTAGGCCCGGAATTGAAAATGCATGAATGTGGATTGCCCAAAGATATGGCTGCCGAGCTTTACAAACCGTTTATTATCCGAAAACTTATCGAAAGGGGAATAGTAAAAACTGTAAAATCGGCAAAAAAAATTATTGATCGCAAGGACCCTGTTATCTGGGATATTCTGGAATATGTAATGAAAGGACATCCGGTTTTACTTAACCGAGCTCCAACATTGCACCGACTGGGAATTCAGGCATTCCAACCCAAACTTATCGAAGGGATGGCCATTCAATTGCATCCTTTAGCTTGTACGGCTTTCAATGCCGACTTTGATGGAGACCAAATGGCCGTGCATTTACCGTTGAGCAATGAGGCTGTTTTGGAAGCTCAATTGTTGATGCTGGCTTCTCACAATATTTTGAATCCGGCCAACGGAGCTCCTATTACTGTTCCTTCACAGGATATGGTATTGGGATTGTATTATATTACAAAACCTCGACCAAATGCTTTGGGTGAAGGTTTGATATTTTATTCTCCCGAAGAAGCAGAAATTGCTTATAATGAACATAAAGTAGATATTCATGCTCGCGTAAAAGTTCGTACCAAAGATTTGGACGAAAACGGGAATTCGGTGGAAAAACTGATTGAAACCACTGTTGGACGAATTATTTTCAATAAATATGTTCCGGAAGAAGTTGGCTATATCAACGAATTGCTTTCAAAAAAATCCTTGAGAGACATTATCGGCAGGGTTATAGAAACTTGTGGAATGGCGCGTACGGCTCATTTTTTGGACGATATCAAGGAATTGGGCTACAATATGGCCTTTAGAGGCGGACTTTCCTTCAATTTGGATGATGTGATTATTCCAAAAGATAAGGAAAAACTTATTGAAGAAGGCAACAGGGAAGTGGAAGAAATTCTGAATAACTACAATATGGGATTCATAACCTATAACGAACGTTATAATCAGATTATCGACACTTGGACGCACGTAAATTCCAAATTGTCCGATGTGCTGATGAAAGAATTGTCGAGCGATAATGATGGATTCAATTCTGTGTATATGATGCTTGATTCGGGCGCGCGCGGTTCAAAGGAACAGATTCGTCAGTTGTCGGGAATGCGTGGTTTGATGGCAAAACCTCAGAAATCGGTATCGGAAGGTGGACAAATTATTGAGAACCCGATTCTTTCCAACTTTAAGGAAGGACTTTCGGTGTTGGAATACTTTATCTCCACGCATGGTGCCCGTAAGGGTTTGGCCGACACGGCACTTAAAACGGCTGATGCAGGGTATCTGACTCGACGTCTGGTCGATGTTGCTCAAGATGTAACCATTACTGAGGAAGATTGCGGAACATTGAGGGGCTTGATTGCTACCGAAATGAAAAATAATGAAGAAGTAATTTCTTCTTTGTATGAAAGAATTTTGGGACGTGTTTCCGTTCACGATATTTATCATCCGCTTACCGGAGAATTAATCGTATCTTCGGGAGAAGAAATTACGGAATCACTGGCCAAAAAAATTCAGGATTCTCCTATCGAACAAGTTGAAATTCGTTCCGTATTGACCTGCGAATCCAAAAAAGGAGTCTGTGCAAAATGTTACGGACGAAATTTGGCAACAGGAAGAATGGTAAATATTGGAGAAGCTGTAGGTGTCATTGCTGCCCAGTCAATTGGAGAGCCGGGAACTCAGCTGACACTTCGTACCTTCCATGTTGGAGGTATTGCTTCAAATATAGCTGCCGAATCAAAAATTGTACTTCGTTATGATGGACGTCTCGAATTTGACGAACTTCGTACCGTTCAGCCCTCTGATGATCAAAGCTATCGCGTTGTAGTAAGTCGTTTGGCCGAAATGCGCGTTGTGGATCCTAATACGGGTATTGTGCTTACTACCATGAATATCCCTTATGGATCGAAATTGTATGTGAAGGAAGGAGATATTTGTACTAAAGGTCAGCTTATTTGCGAATGGGATCCTTTTAATGCGGTTATAATTGCAGAAAACGAAGGAAAAATCGAATTTGAAGATGTAATCGAAAACGTTACTTTTAAGGTTGAAACCGATGAAGCTACGGGACTTCGAGAGAAAATTATCATCGAATCGAAAGACCGAAACAAAGTTCCTACAGCTCATATTCTGGATAAGGATGGCAATATCTTGAAAACTTATAATTTACCGGTTGGAGCACACATTGTGTTTGAAAACGGTGATTATATAAAAACCGGTCAGATTCTGGTAAAAATTCCTCGTGCTGTTGGAAAAGCCGGAGATATTACCGGTGGTCTTCCTCGAGTTACGGAATTGTTTGAGGCTCGAAATCCTTCTAACCCTGCCATTGTGGCTGAAATTGATGGAGAAGTTACTTTCGGAAAAATCAAACGTGGAAATCGTGAGTTAAGCATCACTTCCAAAACCGGTGAAGTTAAAAAATATCTGATTCCTCTTTCAAAACAAATTCTGGTACAGGAAAACGATTTTGTTCGTGCAGGTACGCCTCTCTCTGATGGCTCGATAACGCCAACCGATATTTTGCAGATTAAGGGACCTACTGCCGTTCAGGATTACATTGTCAACGAAGTTCAGGATGTTTACCGCCTGCAAGGGGTGAAAATTAACGACAAACATTTTGAAATTATTGTTCGTCAGATGATGCGCAAGGTTGAAATCATTGAACCGGGAGATACCCGTTTCCTCGAAAAACAGGTAGTTGACAAAAATGATTTTATGGAAGAAAACGACAGAATTTGGGGAAAGAAAGTTATTGTGGATGCGGGAGATTCTCCTACTTTGAAACCCGGCCAAATTATTACGCCCAGAAAGTTGAGGGATGAAAACAGTATGTTGAAACGGAAAGACTTGCGTCCGGTTCAGGCTCGTGATGCCATTCCGGCAACATCCAATCAGATTTTGCAGGGAATTACTCGTGCTGCACTTCAAACCAACAGCTTTATGTCGGCTGCTTCTTTCCAAGAAACAACAAAAGTGCTGAACGAAGCTGCCATTAATGCCAAAGTGGACAAGCTGGAAGGCTTGAAAGAAAACGTTATTTGCGGTCATTTAATCCCTGCAGGTACTGGACAGCGCGACTTTGAAAAAATTGTTGTCTATTCCCGTGAAGAATACGAAAAGAAAGTTTTTGCACGTAAAAGCTTAATTGATGTTGAAGAAGGAGAAGTGGTGGAAGAAGAAAACAATTAAAAAAATTTTTAAGTTTTTTCGGAAGGCAGGGCTTTTTTGCTCTGCTTTCTTTTTTTCAGAGGGATTGTCTTTCTATTGGAACAAAATGACAATAAATGTTTTGGCTTCATATAGGATATCTAAATTTACAAATCATTAATTATTACGTTATTAGTTTTTTTGATTAGCGCGTTAATGTTTCATTTTGAAGAACATTCGAGTAAATATGGGATGTTATTCATTCCGTTCGGTTGTTCAAGTTGGCAAGTCAAAAATCAATCAACACAACGAAAATAGCTTCTATATCATGATAAATTGAAATAATTGACAGACAAAATCAAATTTTCAGCGTATTTTTATTAATTTTGTTATGCCTATTTCAAAAATATATCATGAAAAAATTCCTCACTATCCTTATTTTTTGTCTGACAACTTTTGGTATAAGTGGTCAAATCGGAATTTTTTATTCTACCGATAAGGATATATCAAACAGTCTGATCAATTACATTTATCAGGATAAGCGAAATTATCTTTGGATTGCCACCGAGGATGGGTTGAATAAATACGATGGCATTAAGTTTACGGTTTACAAAAATGAGCCAAAGGATTCAACTTCGTTAAAAAACAATTACGTCCGATGTTTGTTCGAGGATTCTAAAAATCGCTTCTGGGTGGGTTGTATCAATGGGCTTCAGCAATTCAACCGTCAAACCAATCAGTTTGACGACATTAAACTTTTGTCGGCAAACAATCAACTTCTGAGTACGCATATCACTTCCATTATCGAAAGTAAGGATGGAAATATCTGGATAAGCACCTCCGGAGAAGGCGTTTTGAGAATGACCAAAGACCGGGATAAAACTTTTCGAAGTGTAACTTACCTCAATTCAAAACTTCTCAATCAATATTTAACTTTCATTTTTCAGGACAGTTCCGGGAAATTCTGGATTGGCAGTGAAAACTACGGGCTGAATTTGTACGATCCCGATAAGGATAAAATGTATGTATTTAGTGTTCAGAACAATAAAATCGGGAGTAATCAAATTTCGGCCATTTCAGAAGACAACAAAAAAAATATTTTTGTTGGAACCCTTTCCGGTGGCCTTTATAAATTCAATAAAAATGATTTTTCGTTTATTTCGATAAAGGATGCCAATGGAAATAGTAACCAGCCGGTGAAAACCATTTTCTTAGATAAAAATAATCGCTTACTTGTAGGCACAGATGGGCAAGGGTTGAAGACATACAATTATCAAAAAAATCTGCTGGAAGATATGGAAATCAAATCGGCTCCTTTTGATTTTTCCAAAACGAAAGTGCATGCCATTCTTCAAGACAGAGCAGGGAATTTATGGTTTGGACTTTTTCAGAAAGGCGTTTTCCTGGTCAGAAACAACCCTTATGCGTTTAATTATATTGGGCACAAATCTTTCAGCCAGAATTTAATTGGTTCCAATAGCATTGCTTCCATTCTTCAGGACAGAAATAATGAACTTTGGGTAGGCACCGATAACGACGGAATGTACAGGCTTGAAAAAAACTTCAAAAATTCTGTTCATTACAATCCTCCTGCCGTTCCCAATATTGTTTCTTCTATTGTGGAACTTGACAATGGAGAAATGTGGCTGGGTTCTTTTTCGCAAGGACTGGCCAGTTTCAATAAAAATACCGGGAAAAGCACCTATTTCAATAATATTCCTTCCTCTTTTCAGTACAACAATCTGGCAATTAAAATCAACTGTATGATAAAGGATCAGAATGATAATCTCTGGATTGGAACACATGGCGGAGGATTATTTGTTTTTGACCCTTCTACGCGTAAATACATAAAACATTTTGGCAGCGATGTAATTTCGAATGACTGGATCAGTTCTTTGTTCATGGATCAGGATCAAAGAATCTGGATTGGAACTTATAAAGGTTATTCGATAATCGATCTGAAAAATTCAAGAATACTCAATCATCAGTCTGCAATGCTCGAAAATGCTGTAATTTATGTTATAACACAGGATGAAAACGAAAATATGTGGATTGGCACAACCGAAGGATTGTATCTGTTGGATAAAGAAAACAATATACTTAAAAAATATACCACAGAAAATGGTTTGCCTAATAATGTGATTTGCGGCATTGTGGAAGATAGGCAAAACAATCTTTGGATTAGTACCCATAACGGCTTATCGAAATTTAATCGAAAGGAAAACACGTTTATTAATTACTATAATTCTGATGGTTTACAGGGAAACGAATTTTATAGAGGTGTGTTTTTCAAAAGCAATTCCAATGAAGTATTTTTCGGCGGCATAAGTGGAATCACTTATTTCAATCCATTGGAAATCAAGGAAAAACGTGAAAAATTGCAAATTTATCTGATCGCTTTAAATATTGGCGACAGAACCGTTTTTTGCAACAATACCGCTAAAACAAAAGGAGCATTACGTTTTATCTCAGATTTGGATACGCTGCATTTGGATTACAAGGATAACATTTTCAATCTTGAATTTTCAACTTTCGATTATGGAATTCCTGAGCAAATTTCCTACCGTTATAAGATGGAAGGATTGAACAACAACGACTGGCTCTATACGGAACCGGGAGTGAACAGAATTCATTTTACCAATATCAATTATGGCACCTATAAATTAAAAGTTTCCGCATTCGTTCACGATACTTTTTCACCGGTGAAGGAATTGACTATCATAATTTCTCCTCCATGGTATCTTTCGTGGCAAGCCATTACGCTTTATGTAGTTGTGTTTCTTTTGATTTTGTATGGGATTTTCAGATATATTCGCGACAGGATAAATTATCGGCATGAGCTTCTTCGACAAAGGCATCAGGAAGAAATCAACGAAGCGAAATTCCAATACTTTACCAATATTTCGCATGACATCAGAACGCCAATGAGCCTTATTATCAGTCCTTTGGAAAAACTTATGGCAGGCGAATCCGACTCGAAAAAACGTAATATTTATCAGATCATGTATCGGAATGCCAACCGGATATTGCGTCTTATCAATCAAATGATGGATATTAGGAAAATTGATAATGGCCAAATGACCATGAAATTTCAGGAAGTGGATATTGTAGCTCTTATTGATGATTTAATGAAAACTTTCGAATACAATGCCAAGAAGGATCACATCGATTTTAAATTTATTCATGAAGAAGAAAAGTTAAACGTTTGGATAGATACAAGTAATTTTGATAAAGTAATGATGAACTTATTGTCCAATGCTTTTAAATTTACGCCCGCCAATGGAAGTATCACCATTACTTTAAAAACATTTTACAACACAAAAAATGAGTCGTTTTTAAAAAATTATTTTGAGATTGTGGTCGCCGATACAGGCACTGGGGTCAGGGAAGAAGACAAGGAAAGAATTTTTGACCGATTTTATCAAAGCGACAACAATGTTTCCAATCAAAAAAACATGGGAACAGGTGTCGGTCTTCATCTTTCACGTTCTTTAATCAATTTAATGCATGGAATTATTTTTGTCCGAAACAGAGAAAACGGCAAAGGAAGTGAGTTTGTGGTTCAACTTCCGTTGGGTAACAAGCATTTAGCTCCTCAGGAAATAGTAATTCACACTGATCAAATAGATGTTAACCATGAAAAAATTAATGAAAAGCCGGTAATGGTTTTTGATAAGGGTGGAAATTCAAATGAAACGAAAATTAAGTCTAAAACCAAATTTCAGGTGTTGATTGTTGAAGACGACGATGAAATACGGAATTATCTGAAAAACGAGTTGTCGTCCACCTTCAAAATTAAGGAAGCCACCAATGGGAAAGAAGCACTGAAACTTGTGTTTGAAAATAACCCGGACGTGGTGATAAGTGACATTATGATGCCCGAAATGGATGGCATCACTTTGTGTAGAAAAATAAAGACGAATCTCAATATCAACCATATACCGGTGATACTGCTCACGGCAAAAACTACCGATAGCGATAAAGCTGAAGGCCTGGATATTGGAGCTGATGCTTATATTATCAAGCCTTTCAATGTGGAACTGCTTACAAAGCAAATTTTAAACCTGATCGAAAACAGAAATCGTTTGGAAATAAAACCTTTGGAAAAAAAGGAAATGAAAGAGCTAATTTCTCCCGAGCCGCTTCCTTCATTTGATCAACTGTTTTTAGAAAAAATAGTAAAAATTATAAGGGAAAATATTTCAAATTCCGATTTGAATGTCGAATTCCTGGCCGATCGCATAGGAATGAGCAGAGTTCAGCTTTATCGCCGCATTAAGGAACTGACAACACAATCTCCGAGCGACTTTATTAAAACCATACGCATCAAACAGGCTGCAGAACTTTTGGCCCAACAAAAAGCCAATATATCGGAGATTGCCTATTTGGTTGGCTTTTCCAATTTGTCTCATTTTTCCAATTCTTTCAAGGAATTTTATGGTGTTTCGCCCAGCGAATATGCTTTCAGAAACAGAAACACTGATCTTTCCTGAACCGTTTTTTAAAGTTTACAAGTTGTGCAGACGATAAGTTACAACTTTTCTACTTAATTAATTTTCCATATAAAAATTTGATATACAAATAATTACATTCAATATATTCAATTCCTTGTTAACAACTTAAATATTTTTATTTTTTTAGAAAGTTTAGAAAATAAAAATATGGAAAATTATTAAAATTGCGCTCGTTATTGGATAAAATTTTAATAATGAATTATCAAAAAAAGTGGAGGAATTTTTATGTTGAATCAAACAAAACTTTTTAGTCTTTTTGGCGCATTTTTCTTGACTTTTATTTGTTCTTTTTCTCTTTCAGCGAGCACTTCCGACAGTGTTTTGCTTTACACTCCCTACACAAAAATTTCTGTTTCTCCAGGTCAGTCTGTCGAGTATTCCATCGACGTGATAAACAACAGTCATCATCTTTTCGATGGAGAAATAAGATTGTCGGGCATACCCCGCTCGTGGAACTATTCTCTGAAATCCGGGCCATACAATATCAATCGTATTGCAGTATTGCCTAACGACAGGAAAAGTTTGACTTTAAATGTAGAAGTGCCTTATCAGGTCAACAAGGGAATCTATGCTTTCCGAATTTCGGTGGGGAATTCTCTCCTGAATCTCAGAATTAACGTTACGGAAAAAGGTTCCAGCGAAACCGAATTTACTACCGATCAGGCAAACAGACAGGGAAATGCTTCTTCTACATTTTCTTTCAGGGCTACACTCAAAAACCGCACTGCCGAGAAACAAATGTATGCTTTGCTTGCTGATGTTACAAGAGGCTGGACAATTAGTTTCAAATCGGACTACAACCAGGTAACTTCCGTAGAATTGGATGCCAATACCACAAAAGATATCACCATAGATATAAAAGCGCCTGAAGAAGTCGAAGCCGGCACGTATAAAATCCCTGTTCGCGCCTTGACAAGCTCTACTTCTGCCGACCTTCAGCTGGAAGTGGTCATCACCGGTACCTACCAAATGACTTTGACAACGCCAACCGGACTTTTGAGTGCAAAAGTGAATGCCGGCGGCGAGAAAAAAATTCAATTGGTCGTTAAAAACACAGGTTCCTCAGAATTGAATGATGTTCAAATGAAGTCGGAAAATCCTTCCAATTGGGAAGTAACTTTTCAACCTTCGAGTATTGCAAAACTTTCTCCGGGAAAAGAAGCAACCGTTTACGCCATTATCAAAGCCGATAAAAAGGCTATACCCGGCGATTATGTTGTCAATATGGAAGCCAAAACGCCTGAAACAAGTTCCTCCATTTCTTTCAGAATAATGGTACAAACGCCTATTGTATGGGGATTGATAGGTACGTTAATTATTTTGGCAGCTATAGGAGGCGTGGTTTATTTGTTCAGAAAATATGGAAGGAGGTAAAATATGTCGAAAACGATCATCGAACTGGTTGATCTTACAAAAAAATATCGATTATTTACCGCTGTTGACCATATTAACCTGACGGTAAGAAAAGGAGAAATCTTTGGTTTCCTCGGTCCGAACGGAGCCGGGAAATCAACCACTATCCTTATGATGCTGGGATTGACCGAACCGACTGAAGGCTCTGTTCGCGTTTGTGGAATTGACCCTGAACGTCATCCATTGGAAGTAAAAAGACGCGTTGGTTATTTGCCTGAAGATGTTGGGTTTTATGACAATCGTGACGGAGTGTTCAATCTGATATACACTGCTCGACTCAACAGTATTCCCGAAGACGAAGCCAAAACACGTGCTTTGGAGTTGTTGCAACTGGTGGGGCTGGAAGATGCTGCCAAAAAAAATGCCGGACAATATTCGCGGGGAATGCGTCAACGACTTGGACTGGCAGATGTATTGATTAAAAATCCGGAAATTGCCATTCTCGATGAACCAACTTCGGGAATTGATCCACAAGGTGTAAATTTTTTTCTGAACCTAATCCTCAAATTGCGTGATGAGCATGGGCTGACAGTTCTTTTTTCTTCACACAATCTTCATCAGGTTGAAGAAGTTTGCGACAGGGTGGCAATTTTTAACAGCGGAAAATTACAGGCAGTCGGAGATATCGAAGCTTTGTCCAATCAGATATTTGGTGAATCAGGTCATAGTTTGGAAGAAATTTATAACTGCTTTTTTGAAGGAGGAACCGAACAATGATGGATTTTAATGTTACATCAATTGGCCGAAAGCTGTTCAACAATAATGGAGAAAACAGCCGTTATTCGATGAGTTTGAACAGAAAGAAAGTTCAACATCCTTTTTGGGTAATGGTATCGAAAGAAATTTCCGATCAGGTGCGTAGTTGGAGATTCATTATACTGGTAGCATTGATTGCGCTTACTTGTTTGGGCTCGGTTTATACGGCTCTTACTCAGTTCCCCAAATCGGCGGGAGCAAAAAGCAGCGAAGATATATTCTTTTTTCTCAAACTTTTTACCCTTTCGGATGGAACATTGCCTTCTTTCACTGTGTTTATCAGTTTTCTCGGTCCTTTGCTTGGTTTAAGTTTGGGTTTCGATGCCATTAATTCCGAAATGAACAGAGGCACATTAAGTAGAATTTTGAGCCAGCCTATTTATCGGGATTATATCATCAATTCCAAATTTTTGGCTGCGCTCAGCGTAGTCAGCTTCCTTTTTGTAACGTTGGGATTGCTGGTGGTGGGTGCAGGTTTGATTTTTCTGGGTATTCCGCCTACAGTAGACGAGTTGTGGCGGGTAATTTTCTTTGTTTTGCTGAGTATTGTATATGTTGCCTTTTGGCTGAATTTGTCCATATTTTTTTCCATAATTTTCCGACAACCAGCCACTTCAGCTTTAGCAGGAATAGCGGTATGGATTTTTTTCAGTATTTTTTACAATATGATTATTCAGCTCATAGCCAAAGGAATAGCACCGCAACAAATATATTCCGAACAGCAGGCGGTAAATTTTCAGAATTTTGTTTTGAATCTGATGCGCTTAAATCCGAGTCAGTTGTTCAGTGATGCCACCGTAACCCTGTTGATGCCTTCAGTAAGAAGTTTGGGTGCTTTGACGATGGCGCAGGTGGAAGGAGCGATTCCTACACCTTTGCCTCTGGGTCAGAGTTTGTTGATGGTGTGGCCGCAGGTAACCGGATTAGTGGCCGGAACCATTGTGCTGTTTGCCATCAGTTATTATTTGTTTATGAGGAGAGAAGTCCGATCGAGATAATTGCTTCGGGTATAGACTAAAAGAGTTTGTACCCGTTTCCTCCTTTCAGACTATAC
>Ga0208695_1002536_pt1 | contig 13129 bp, 10 predicted proteins | sample AD_UKC111_MetaG_FD_184449 | JGI IMG/M metagenome (GOLD analysis project Ga0208695, IMG submission 184449) | Active sludge microbial communities of municipal wastewater-treating anaerobic digesters from Hong Kong - AD_UKC111_MetaG (SPAdes)... | ecosystem: Engineered > Bioreactor > Anaerobic >... | reverse complement strand
TACATTAAAATACAAATGGACAAGAAAAAGATATTAGTCTTTGGTTCAAATGGAATGCTTGGTAGCTATCTCTGCAAAATGTTAGACAGTAAGGACTACGGAGTAATCAAAAATGATAGAACATCAGGAGGAATAGATATAACCAATAAAGACCTTGTACACAAAATTGTAAAAGAAACAAAACCTAATTTTGTAGTAAATTGTGCTGCATATACAAATGTAGACAAAGCAGAAGACGAAAAAGAAATAGCATTCCAAGTAAATGCAGATGCCCCCAAGCACATTGCTCAAGCATGCAATACACTAAACATCCCCTTCATACACATCTCCACAGATTATGTATTTGGAGATGACAAAAAAGATGGATATACCGAAGACTACGCACATTTCAATCCTCTCAATGTATATGGAGAATCTAAACTCCAAGGTGAATTGAATGTCCTAGCTTCAAAACCAGATTCATATATATTTAGAACCTCATGGCTATTTGGTCCAAACGCTACTAATTTCATAAACAAGATAACTAAATATGCAAAAGAACTTCCAGAACTAAAAGTTGTTACAGATGAAATAGGGTGTCCAACATATGTAAAAGATCTAAGCCAAATAATTCTCTTGGCAATCAATAGTGATATACCATCGGGAATATACCATGTATGTAGTTCAAACTCTCTCTCAAGATTTGAATTTGCTAAAGAAATACTCTCTCTACAAAATATCACTACTCCAATCAAAGAATGCAAACTCCAAGATTTTCCTAGGAAGGCTAAAATCCCACACATATCCATATTAAGAAATACAAAGCTAAAAGAAGCAAGAACTTCCTCAGAAATGCTCAAGGACTACTTCTCAGAAACATAATACTTGTATTTGTTTTTAAGAATTGATATCATTTCCCAAGAAATGTTTAAAACATACGGTGCTAACAAAACAAAATTACTACTAATTGTCTTCACGACGGAGACATTCTAGTGCTTTTCCCAAGACTCAATCTAAATTAATATCGCATGAATTATGGACTCTGAGAAAGAAATATCAAAATTAGAAGCTATGAGACACTCTGCCTCTCATGTATTGGCACAAGCAGTACTAAAGCTATACCCTGATACAAAGCTAGGTATAGGACCTGCTATTGAAAATGGTTTTTACTACGATTTTGACTTCAGCGAACCAATAACTAATGAAGATTTACCAAAAATAGAAAAAGAAATGAGAAGGATAATTAAACAAGGATTACCTTTTACTAAAATAATGATGAGTAGAGAAGATGCTGAGCAATACCTCAAAAAAACAGGACAAACATACAAACTCGAACTACTCAATGACCTAGAAGGAAAAGAATTCAGCTTCTATATAACAGGTGAAAATGAGTTTGCTGATCTATGTAGAGGTCCTCATGTGGAAAATACAAAAGAAATAGGCGCTATCAAACTTACTAAAACTGCAGGAGCATATTGGAGAGGTGATGAAAAAAACAAAATGCTAACAAGGATATATGGAACTGCTTTCCCAACAGAAAATGAATTAAACACCTTCCTCAAACAACAAGAAGAAGCTGAAAACAGAAATCACAGAAAATTGGGCAAACAACTAAAACTATTTGCAATAATCCCTGAAATAGGGCAGGGGCTTCCAGTATGGCTTCCAAGAGGATATGTGATGAGAAGAATCCTCGAAGACTATATGTTAGAGCTTGAAAGAAATGCAGGCTATGAACATATATTAAGCCCACATATCAATAAAGAAACACTTTTTAAAATGTCAGGACATTTGGATTTTTACAAAGACTCAATGTACGCTCCAATCGTTGTAGAAGACGAAACTTACTACCTCAAGCCTATGAATTGCCCAGCTGCAATGATGGTATACAAACTTGAAACAAGAAGTTACAAAGATCTTCCATTAAAACTTGGAGAACTAGGAACTGTGTACAGATATGAAAAAAGTGGCGAACTTCATGGACTACAAAGAGTTAGAGGTTTTACACAAAATGATGCTCATCTATTCTGTACTCCTGAACAGTTAGAAAGTATCATAGAAGAGACACTAGACCTCCTTGATATATTTTACAAAGATGTAGGATTTAAAAAATATACATTTAGACTCTCTATTTCAGACTGGGAAAAGAAAGCAGATAAATATGCAGGAACAAAAGATAAATGGGAACACACAGAAGAAATCCTTAGAAAAGTTCTAACTGATAGAAATGTCCCATTTGAAGAAATACCAGGAGATGCTGCTTTCTATGGACCTAAAATTGATATCCAAGCTGTAAATGTGTTTGGAAAAGAAGATTCTGTATCAACAATACAGTTGGATTTCAACCTTCCAGAAAGATTCAACATAACCTATGTTGACGAAGATGGTAAAGAAAAACAACCATATGTAGTTCATAGAGCATTAATAGGCTCATTTGAAAGATTTATGGCTTTCCTCATAGAACACCATGGAGGAGACTTCCCACTTTGGTTTACTCCAGAACAAGTATATATAATTCCAATATCAGACAAGCATGCCCAATATGCTCAAAGTGTCTATCAACAACTAAAAAATGCTCAATTAAGAGTAAAATTAGATGACAGAACTAAGAGTATGCAATCTAGAATACGAGATGCTGAAAAATTAAAAATCCCGTATGTGGTAGTTGTAGGAGATAAAGAAATAGAGACAGAAACTGTTTCTGTAAGAGCTAGGAGAAATAAAGGAAGTGGATTGATGAAAGTTCAAGAGTTTATTGATAAACTAAAAGAAGAGATAAGAACAAAGGATTCATTCTCTTCGGAAAATATATAATTTTTTACCATTAAAATAATTAAATGGCCTTTGAAAACAACACTGGTTCTGGGAAGAAATCTACTCCAAGAAGAAATGAGTATATCCATGTCTCACAGGTACAATTAATCAATGAGCAGGGAGAGAATATTGGAGTATTACCCACATACAAGGCACTAGAAATGGCAAAAGAAGCACAATTAGACCTAGTAGAAGTTGGACCAAATGTTAACCCTCCTGTATGTAGAATAATGGATTTTTCAAAATACATGTACATACAAAGCAAAAAAAGTAGGATGAATAAAAAGGGAAAAGTAAAAGAAACAAAGGAATTTAGATTTACTCCAGTCATAGATACAGGAGATATAGAACACAGGGTAAAAAGAGCAAAAGAATATTTAGAAAAAGGACACCCAGTAAAAATAGTAATGGTTAGAAAAGGAAGACAAAACAAAGAACAAGCAATGCAAGTTTTTAATGAAATATTGACTAATTTCACGGATTATAGTAGTATCGAGGCCGAACCTACCGATGAAGGAAATCGGATATTTTTGACATACAAACCGAATGGCAAGACAGAGAACAAATAAAACAGCAAAGAAAAGAGTAGTTTTTTCAAATCCAAGAGGAAACAAAACTCCAGTTGTTATGTACAAGCAAAGTCATCAGGGACACCTAAGAACTAAGAAATCATCTCGAGCAAAGAGAAGACAATCTTCAAATGCAAAAGTTCATCCTACAACTGCTAGAAAATTGGTTAAGAAAATTGTTAATATATAGCTAAGATACTATGAGAGTAAAAAGAGGAACAACAAGAAGAAGAAAACATAATAAAGTTTTGAAATCAACTAAAGGATACAGAATGAGCAAACATACTCTCTACAGAGTAGCTCATGAGTCGTACATGCATGCAGGAAACTATGCGTACAGGCACAGACAAAGAAGAGCTGGAGACTTTAGAAAGATTTGGATTGCAAAAATAAATGCTGCATGTAGAAATAATGGCACTACATACAAAGATTTCATAAACAAGCTCAAAGTTAAGAATATAGAACTTGATAGAAAAGTACTCGCTGATATAGCACAGAACAATCCTACTGTTTTCTCCTATATCATAAAATCGCTTTAGTACGATAGTTTCAATACATTCCCATATCCCCATAGTATTGATATAATGTTAACGTACACTATTGATTAGCAATAGTCGTATGATCTTTAACATATAGTTTCAATCAAGGCAGGATACAAAAAAGGAGGAAATGTGAACATACAATTCAGTGAAAAGTCCGAAGAGAAAATCAAAATGATAAAGTATTACTGTAATATTCTTTTTGAATCTGAATATTACAAAATGGCCAAAAAAGACAACTTGCATCGGATAGACCATTCATTTGATAATCTAGACATTGATATCGCTATGATTCAGGCATACACTAGATTCCGCCGTCCACAACCAGCAAATCCACCAAATACACCATTGGCAACTGTATTGGCATTAGCCTATCAATGTAGGCAAGCAGAAATTATGCGTGAAATCAATGCCCGTATTATTGTCTTAGAAAAATATCTCCAATATGACCAAGCTGTCTTTATGCTAGTTAGAATGGACTACATGGATTTTGCGGTAGATCCGGGAGAAATCTTAGGATATTGTCTGTTTCAATCTCTCACAAGTCTGTCACAATATGATTATGTAAGCATAGGAGAATTAGATCTAGAATCTAAATTTCCACTATCTCATCTGTTCTCAAAGATAAATGTCCTTGCATAAAATCAACACTAGAAGCTATATGTTAAGTAAGTGGATATAACCGATTTTGAATGCTTCAAAGCTTCAGTCTTCTTTCTGGTTATATCCACTTAAATTATTTCTCATCATGAAATTTTTGTAGTATACTCATCTAAATGAAGTTCACATACCCAAATCTACAAGATATATACAATAAAATACTCAACGATTCGGAGTTACCATATAACCAGCTAAAGAACAAATACTTCAGCAAAAAAACTGGCATTATAACCTTAGCACTATCTAAAATATCTGAGTTACCAAAAGAAGAAAAGATAGAATATGGTAAACAGGTGAATATGCTTAAAATATATGTACAAGAACAGTTGGAAAACAAGCTTAAAGAAAAAAACACATATTCTGTAAAACAAAGAATAGATCCTACAGCACCATTTGATGTAAATACTCAACCACAAAGAAGACCTCACATATTTGAAGAAAAGGGGTCAAAACATCCACTTACAGCAGAAATTGAGAAACTAGTAAAAATATTCCAAAACATGGGATTTGATGTATTAGAAAGCAGACAAATAGATGATGACTATCACATGTTTGAATCTCTGAATTTTCCAAAAGGACATCCTGCAAGAGATATGTACGACACCTTTTGGACAGAAGATGGATATGTTCTTCCAGCTCATACATCAACAATGCAGAATAGGGCTATGAAAAAATTCGGACCTCCACCAATCTCCGTAATCATGCCTGGCCGATGTTTTAGAAACGAGGCAACAGACGCATCTCACGAACATACCTTCTACCAAATGGAAGGTATATACATAGATAAAGGGATCTCCGTCGCAGATATGAAGGGAACCATAAAGACATTTCTTGAAACATACTTAGAAACACAACTAGATGTACGCATACAACCATCCTTTTTCCCATTTACAGAGCCAGATTGTGAGTTTGTCATAAGCTGTCCATTCTGTTCAAAAGCTGGATGCAGTGTTTGTGCCTACTCTGGGTGGATTGAAATAATGGGATGCGGAATGATACATCCAAATGTTCTAAAAGAGGGAGGAATAGACCCTGAAATATACTCTGGATTTGCATGGGGCTTTGGAGTTGATAGGTTAACTATGATTAAATTAGGAATTAATGATGTCAGACTACTTAGAGAGTCCAATCTTAATTTTCTAAGGCAATTTTAACACTATGAAAATTACTACAAATCTTCTTAGACAATTTGGGACAATCCCAGCATCAGATAATGAGATTGTAAGATTGATAAAAGAACATATAGCAGAAGTAGAAGAATATCACGACCTAGCTACTGATTATGAAGGCATAGTAATAGCACAAATAACAGACAAGAAAAGCCACCCAGATTCTGACAAACTTGCAATATACAAAATATGTACTGGCACTCAATCAGACATACAAGTTGTAGCAGGAGACAAGACGCTCCAACTAGGAGATAAAATAGCGTACATTCCAGTTGGTTCCACAGTCCCATACTCCATATACACAGAAGACAAGCCAGTAAAAATAGGAGTGAGAAAACTTGGTGGAATCGAATCAAATGGAATGATGGCTTCCCAAAGAGAACTAAACATAGGGAGTGATCATACTCAAGTCTTTAAACTACCAAAAGACGCTCCAATAGGGGAGTCTTTTGCAAAATATTTTGACCTAGAGGATACTACAATAGAGATAGAGAACAAAGGTTTAACAAATAGAGGAGATCTATTTGGAGCTATCGGAATATCAAGAGAACTAACAGCAATAACAGGAAATAAATTTATATCTCCTAAATGGTTTACAGATTACACAAAAGATTTAAGGCCAGAAGAAAATTGCCTGAAGGTACAAATTACGAATAACGCAGAGATTTTATGCCCTAGATATACTGCTATTGCAATGGATAATATTAAAATTACAGAATCACCAATAGAGCTAAAGGCTACACTCATAAAATGTGGAATTAAGCCAACAAATAATATTGTAGATATTACAAATTACATATCATTGTTATTTGGTCAACCAATGCATGCCTTTGATTATGACAAGATAGTTTCCAATGATCCAAGCAGTAAAGATTGTGCTAATATTCAAATTAGACTTGCTCATGATGGTGAGAATATTTTAGGACTTGATAATAAAGTGCATACTCTAAATGCCAATACTGTAGTTATTGCAGATTCTACTAATCCAATAGCCATAGCAGGCGTAATAGGTGGAAAAGATACAGAAGTTGATTTTAGTACCCATAGGATCATTTTTGAATCAGCAAATTTTGATAAGAATAATATCAGAAAGACCTCCATGGAATTGGGAATATTTACAGATGCATGTACTAAATACAAGCACTCTTTAGATACAGAAATGACACTACCTGCACTTAAAAAGGCAGTATCTATGGCAAAGGAACTAGCAGGAGCAAAGATCGCTTCAGAGCTTATGGATATCTATGAGGTTCCCTTTGATACTAATCAAACAATTAAAATAGATATGGAAAATCTAAATATTATTGCGGGTATTAACTTCGAAATTGATGATGTGAAAAACATTTTAGAAAACCTTGAGTACAGGGTAACTCAGCAAGATGAATCTACCTTAATAGTTTTTGTTCCATCATGGAGAAGGGATGTGGTTATCAAAGAAGATTTGTATGAAGATATTATCAGAGTATATGGGTATAACAAGATTGAGGCTAAGCTACCAAAGAAACAAATAATGCCACCAAAATCTAACAAGGTGTTTGAATTAAAGAAAGCAGTGAGAGAAATTTTAAGTGATAGAGGAGGGAATGAAATTACAACATATAGCTTTGTTAGTTTGAAAAATTTTGAGGATTGTAATCTAGACCCAGATAAAGCATTTAGGTTAGTAAATGCTCTCTCCCCAGAGCTATTCTTAATGAGAACAACAATATTACAATCTGTTTTGCAAAAATCTAAGGAAAACATACTAAGAGGTTTTGATAAGTTTATTCTTTTTGAGGAAGGAATTTCTCATTTAAAAGGTTTAATTGATGAAACAAATGTTCCAGAAGAGGAATGGATGCTTTCATTAGTTATTGCTAACAAGGATAAAAGTGACTACCAAGGATCACCGTATTACGAAGTTAAAAAATATGTTGATGACCTATTTGCCTATCTCGGTTACAATATTCCTCGATATACCTTAACTGCTGATGCTCTTGAAGAGTCAATGCAACCAAGGATAAAGGCTATGATTCAAATGTTTGATCCTAATGCATCTGCCGTCATATCAACGGGTTCTCAATCTTTTGGAGTTATGGGAGAGCTTAGAGATAGCATTAGAGAGTCATTTAAGCTTCCATTGAATACTTCTGCGTGTGAATTTTCACTCTCTTTTCTAAGTGAGCAGAGTGGTAATGCAAGAGCATATAAAGATATTCCTATTTATCCTCCATTCTCAATAGATTTATGCTTCAAAGTAGATAAATCAATATTGTATTCAGATATGTACAATGAAATTGAATTTGTCATAAATAAAAGAGGATACTTTGGAAGTGTTGAATGTTTAGATATTTATCAAGAGAAAGAAGAGGAGTCTAAAAAGAAAATTACATTTAGGATAAAAGTGAGTAGCTATGAAGGCACATTTACTAATAAGCAAATAGAAGCAGTAAAGGAAGGAATTACAAAAAGTTTCTTCAGGAAATTTAATGCACAAATTGTCTAGGAATATCTCTTCTATGGTGTTGTAGTCTCTTGTTCTTGCTCTGTTGGATTTTGTATATCAGCTGGTTTTACATTGATTTTTACTGAGCTTGTACTTGTTTTTCCTCTATTATCCTTAGCTGTTACAACTATCTCTGTATCACCAACAGTAGTGCCTTCTGGAATTATGTAATGAATTAAATAGCTTCCATCAGCATTTAATGAGGCTTGGATATTCTTTCCTCCAAAAGTCACCTTAAACTCAGAGATACTCTCCAAGTATCTTACACTTCCAGTAATTTCAACAGTACTTCCTACTTTTGCTTCGCTAGAAGGAGATGGAGCTGTTATCTCAACTACAGGCGCATTATCTTCTCCTAATGGAAGAGGGCACACTCCAGTTTCTGGAGTCTCAAACAAATATACTGAATCTGGAAGACTTGTAATATATTTTTTGTAAGCATCAAACTGAAGAGTATTTTCAAGCTTCGTGGACAAAACAACTTTTTTAGTTACAAGATCATATTTCTTTGCTGCTTCCAAATTAGATGGAATCAAATTATTTGATTTACATACTTCAATCGTTTTTCGATTATCCACTTGAGGAGCTTTCCCAGATATATATAATGATGGTTCTTTATTACATTCAACACCTTCTGCTGGAGTAGCACCAGTATCTGTACACACAGTTGTTGTCATGACACCAGCTGGCCTATTAAACGCAAATTCAGAATATGTGTTAATTACTCTCTTAAAGAATGAATTAGCTAACCCTAAGGAAATTGTCGAAGCCCAACCATTAGGCATAATTTCACCATTATTATTCCCATTCCATGCTCCAACAACTAAGCTTTGATTATACAAAAATGCATCTAAATCTTTAGGCCCATCGGTAGTTCCCGTTTTTCCGCATACTTTTTTCCCATTTATATAGAAGTAAGGATCTGCATATCTATCATGAAATCCCTGCATATCACAAGCCATCCAATTCACCAAATATGCCTCTCGCTCATCGATAACTCTAACACCATCATTCTCCTTATACTCCTTCAAAACATTCCCCTTGTTATCTACAACTTTAAGAATTGATGTAACATCATGCTTAACCCCACTATTCGCCAATGTCGCATACGCATTTGTTAAATCCAAAAGTCTCATCTCTGCTGAACCCAATCCAAGACTTAGACCATAGTTCGCTTTAGAAGATATGTCTATTCCAAGCTTTTGCATCAATTGAATATATCCATCTATTCCACCAAGCTGCAGAGTATACACAGCAGGAGTATTCCTCGACTGAACAAGAGCTTTCCTTGCTGTCATTAAACCAGCATTACTCCCATCCCAATTCTTTGGATCATATGTTCCAAATGTAATTTCAGGTATATCTGGAGTCTCCGTCCAAGGACCATACCCTTTTGATATTGCGTTTAAATACACGAACGGCTTCACTGAAGAACCCATCTGACGCTCACTAGTAGTAATATTTACATTTCCATCAACTCTCGGATCAGTTGTATTCCAATAATCTACAGACCCAACCATAGCAAGTATCTGCCCATTTTTAGGGTTCAATACAACCATTGCAGCATTATTAGCATTAAACGCCTTAGATGATTCAACACTCTTAACAACTTCCTCCTCAGCTATGGACTGCAAAGACGAATCCAATGTAGTAGTTACCCTAAGCCCACCTCTTTCAACCCTCTCTGCTCCAAATTCTTCCTCGAGAAGTTGCTTAACATAGAATACAAAATGAGGGGCATTTATATCTATCTTTTTAGAACTGTATACCAATTCCTCTTTCCTTGCTGCATCTATCTCTTCCTGACTTATACCAGTAAGATTTTTATGCTTCTCAAGCTGATCCAAAACATACTGCTTCCTAACTTCCGCCATATCAGGATTAGTCCCATACAGTGGAGAATATATCCCAGGACTTTGTATCAATCCTGCAATTAAAGCACTCTCAGCCAAATCCAACTCACTTACATCTTTATCAAAATATGCATTGGCTGCCGCTTGGAAACCATAGTTAACTCCACCCAACGGTATTTCATTCATATACATCTGCAATATCTCATCCTTTGTAAATGTTTGCTCAACCTGCATAGTAATCAAAACTTCCTGTATCTTCCTTGTATATGTTTGCTTGTATGCATCTTCCCCAAGAACATCGTAAAGAATTGTATTCTTAACCAACTGCTGTGTGATGGTACTTGCCCCTCTAACAATCTCTCCATGCGTAAAATTCTGTATAAAGGCTTTAATTATACCAAGATAATCCAATCCTTTATGCTGATAAAACTCAATATCTTCAGCTGCCAATAATGCCCACTTCGTATGCTCAGGGATTCTATCTATTGGTACAAACTCCCTATTCTGATCCTTATATACTGTATACAAAAGCTTCCCATCTCTATCGAATATCTGTGTACTCTCATCAGACACTCTCTCAACAAGTTGATCAGGAGATGGTAGAGATTTTTGAATACTTCTCAAATACAAACCTACAACTATCAACCCAACACAACCCAAGAAAAACACCAATCCTATGAATATATACAAAATTTTCTTTGCCTTTTTCTTAGAAGACTTCTTACTTCCTGCCCCAAATACTGCGAATCTTTTACTTCCTTTATCAGCATGATTTTTCTTTGTCACATCAGCACCATATTTCTTAAAATTCTTGTATCTATCTAGGTCTGTAGGACCGAAAGTCTTCGGCATACTCGAAGAAGAATTTCTTCTGCTTAATCCACTTTTTTTCTTGTTGGTGAGACCAAAACTATATCGCATACACTGTATTATGCATCAATCATATCCTCAAATCAACAATTAAATATCTTTCTGAAAACACCTGTGTATCCATTCAAATGATGGTATAATTCAAGAATGACAAAGAAAATACAACCGAAAACTCTAAAAGGTTTTAAAGACTATTTTGCACAAGATGTAGAGATTCGAGAATATGTAAAGAGTACATTTAGAAACCTCGCAGTAATCTATGGTTACGAAGGTCTAGAAACTCCATCTTTAGAATATTCAAGCCTCATACTTGGAATAAGCGGAGAAGAAGCAGAAAAACTCTATTACAGGTTTAAGGACAATGGGGGAAGAGATGTAATGCTCAAATATGAGCTTATGACATCAATGTGTAGAGCCGTAGCTCAAAATATAAATAACATACAGATGCCATACAAACGTTACCAGATTCAAAATGTATGGAGAGCCGATAATGTTCAAAAGGGACGCTTAAGAGAATTTACTCAAATGGATATTGATATATTAGGATCTCAATCCTTGTTTTGTGATGCAGAGATATTAGAAATTGGCTTAAGGTTTCTTCAAAAGCTCAATTTTAACAAATACATTGCAAGAATTAACAACAGAAAAATACTTGCCGGTATATTAGATTATCTAGATATTCCACAAACCTACTTTGATGGCTTTTATACTTCAATAGATAAATTAAAAAAGATAGGGGAGGAAGAAGTAGAAAAAGAATTGGTATATGTAAGGAATATACCAGAACAAAAGGCTAACAAAATTATGGAGATATTAAAACTGAAAACTCTCGATGAATTAAAAGCTAATGTAGGAACAACTAAAGTAGGGGAAGAGGGTATAATGGAGACCACTGAAATTTTTTCAATATTAAATAAAACAGATCTTCCCACATCCTCATATATCTTTGATATCACACTAGCAAGAGGATTAGCATCATATACAGGACCAATCTGGGAATACGAAATAATCGATAATAATATAGGATCAATAGGGGGAGGTGGAAGATATGACAAAATTATTAGTAGATATATAAATCAAGATATATACGCGACTGGAGTTTCTTTCGGTCTAGAGAGAATACAAGAAATCTTAAAGCAAGAAAATATGTTTAACATTAAGCTTAATAATTGTAATGTTCTAGTAATACCAATGGACTCTAAATCACTAGAATTCAGCATACAAACTGCACAGAAACTAAGAAATAAGGGGATAAGAACAATGATATATCCTGAAATTAGGAAACTAAGTTCTGTTTTTAAATATGCAGATAAAAAAGAGTTTCCCTGGGTAATAGTCATAGGAGAAAATGAAACAACCTCAAAATGTATACAACTTAAAAATATGCGTACAAAACAACAATTCTCCGTAATTACAGAAGAAGCAATTAAAATAATTTCAACTCAGCAATAATTTTGTAATCTTCCATAGGTATTATTTTAATCATATGATCTCTTCATATGAGAATATATCTATATTCTCAATGGATAAAATTTTCATCAGAGCAATCAAACAAGCAATTAAACCAGACCTTCTTAATATGACCGATTCCCAAATACTAGTCATAGATGAAAGATACAGTATTGCACTCCACAATACTCTAAGTTTATATCAAAACTACAAGAAAATTCATATTGTAGAAAATATCTCATATGAAGAAGTTACCAAACTCCTTTCCTCAAGAGACAACTATATACTTCAACATCCAATTAATAAGGACTTACTAAACGGAATAATTTGCAGTCTAGCTATAAATAATAATATTCTTCAATATCATGGTATTAAACTAAACAAAAATGAGAATTACCTAGAATACAAGTCATGCAGAATTACAATGTCTCCAACAGAAATTTTGATATTAAAAGTAGCAATACAAAATGAAGGATTCTGTAATATCCAAGATGTAAACAGCTATTCAAATCACCCAATATCAAAGTGTTACTTGCAAGTTATTATAAATAGAATAAACAAAAAATCACAAGATATTACAGGATTTAGGATTATGAGAAATAACCATGGAGTAGGGTACAGAATAATAGCTTAACTTCCTTTAGTATTATATTTTCTTCTTCCAAGCAGAAATTTTGTTCAAAGCCTCCATAGGAGTTAAGTTATTAATATCTAACTCTTTGATTTCTTTTTCTATTTTCGA
>Ga0208695_1002534_pt1 | contig 13155 bp, 18 predicted proteins | sample AD_UKC111_MetaG_FD_184449 | JGI IMG/M metagenome (GOLD analysis project Ga0208695, IMG submission 184449) | Active sludge microbial communities of municipal wastewater-treating anaerobic digesters from Hong Kong - AD_UKC111_MetaG (SPAdes)... | ecosystem: Engineered > Bioreactor > Anaerobic >... | reverse complement strand
TGCCCCGCACCCGCAGCAGATTGTAACCATGGAAATGAAGAAGCCGGTCGAAAGGCATGATATATTGAGAAGGGAGAGGAAAGACGGTGAGTGAGGGAAAGCATAGAAAGCCGCTTGTAATCGGAATAGCAGGGGGAACCGGGTCAGGAAAGAGTACGGTTTCAAAGGCTATTACGGACAGCATACCGGGAAAAAATGTAGCTATTATCGAACAGGATTGCTATTACAAGGACCAAAGCCATCTGCCGGCAGAGGAACGGGTTAAAGTGAATTATGATCATCCCCTTGCTTTTGATAATGAACTCCTGATTGATCATGTGTTAAAGCTGATAAGCGGACAAGCTATTGAAAAGCCTCAGTATGATTTTACCGTGCATAACAGGAAAAAGCACACATTGAGAGTTGAGCCCAAAGATGTAATACTTCTGGAAGGCATTCTTATTCTGGATTCTCCAAGACTCAGAGAGTTAATGGATATTAAGATTTTTGTAGATACGGACGCTGATGTCAGGGTTATAAGAAGAATAGTAAGAGATATGAGGGAAAGGGGCAGATCTCTTGAGTCAGTGATTACCCAATACCTGAATGTCGTAAAGCCTGCCCACAATGAGTTCTGTGAACCTACAAAAAGATACGCGGACATAATTATACCTGAAGGGGGCTACAATAAGGTGGCAATAGATATAATGGTGACAAAGATCAAATCGATTATTGACCGGCAGCTGTGATTTAAGCTGAAGTGAATAACCTCCCACAATCTGACAATACTAAGAATGAGGGAGGTTTTGTTATGACCGGAATTATGAAGTTCTTCAGAAAAAATGCTGTACCGGAGTGCAAGAAGGCAGAGGAAAACAGGAATATGGAGCTTCTTACACTGCCTGGTACAAGGCTTTATAGAAAAAACAACTATGAACTCATTCATAGGAAAAGACTTCAGATAATGGGTCTTTTATTTATTGTGGCATATGGGCTTCTCCTGTGCAGGCTTTTCTACATCCAGGTGTATATGGGTAAACACTACAGTGAGAGAGCTGTGCGGCAAAGGATGGTTCATATACCCATTTCCACAAATAGGGGAATAATTTATGACAGGAATATGATACCTATTACTGACAGAGAAGCCAGGAAAGTGGTTATTGCATATCCGGATTATGTGTATGATAAGAAAACGGCTATTGAGACCATTTCCAAAGCATGCGGCATTCAGAGGAAAGATGTTGAAAAAAAGATGGAGGGCTCGGCAGATACAGCGGAATTCATATGTGAAACCGAGCAGAATGAATATTTATCTTTGATTGAAAGCGGCAGGATACGTGGTGTCATTGCTGTGGAAAAAAGGTTGAGGTACGCAGATGACAATATCGCAAGGCATGTAGTGGGTTACATAGGGAAAACGGACAAAACAGGCCAAATGGGCGTTGAAAAAAGTATGAACAGTTACCTTGAAAGCAGAGGCAGTGACAGTATTGCAGCCGTAGTGGACAGCGGAAAGAATATCATACGGGGGCTGGGCTTCAGGAAGGTTGAGGCGGCGGGAGACGGTGTAAGCTACAGCTTGAAGCTTACCCTTGATTATCATATTCAGAACATAATAGAAGCCGCAATGGAAAAAAATGACGTCGAAGGCTCCATAGTGGTAATGGACGTGAAAAACGGTGATATACTGGGCATGGCAAGCAAACCTGATTTTGACCAGGGCAACGTGGACAAATACCTGAAAAGCAGCGGAAACGAGCTGATAAATAAATCAATTTGGCAATTTGACCTGGGTTCAATATTTAAGACTGTGGTGGCTGCAGCTGCCATTGAAGGAGGGTATGTGAACCCGGAAGACAGGTACAAATGCCAAGGCTATGTAGATGTGGGCAACAGCAGGATAAAATGCTCCACCCACAAGACTCATGAAGACAGAGAGATTAACATGAAGGAAGCTTTTGCCCTATCCTGCAACAGCACTTATATACAGATCGGTACAGCTGCAGGGGCTGAAAATATACTGGAAATGGCCGGGAGGTTGGGCCTTGGACAAAAACTATGCTTTACCATTCCGGAAGAAAAAGCAGGTTACATACCGACAGCTTTAGAGGACGGCATAGGGAATATATCCATCGGACAAGGGAAGATACAGGTTACACCCCTGCAGGTAACATGTATGATGGCTGCCATAGCAAATAACGGCATCAGGAACGACCCTCAGATAGTAGATTCTCTTATTACGGATAAGGGCTTGACAGTCAAAAAGCTTGAAAGGTCAAGGCCCCAAATTGTGCTTAACCCCATAACCTCAAAGCTGTTGAAGGATATGCTCCATGAAGTCACAGTTACAGGTACGGGAAAGCAGGCAAATATGGATGAATACGGAGGCAGCTGCGGCAAGACCAGTTCAGCCCAGACGGGAATAAATGAAGGAGAGGTTGTTCACGGCTGGTTTGCAGGCTTTGTTCCCTATGAAAAGCCTAAGTATGCCATAACGGTATTCATATATAACGGTCAGTCGGGGGGCGGTGCGGCAGCTCCGTTATTTAAGGAGGTAGCTTCAAAAATCTTGACTGCAGTTAAAAGATAGATTCACATAAAATTATTTATGTTATATACACATATACAGGCACACATTCGGAATGGAAATCATATAATTTCAATAGGCGAAGTTTTCCATTGTATGAACCTTGTACGTGGCAGACTTCTTTAAAATTCGGAGGTGTGCTTCTTTGCTGCTCTTTTTAGCCTCTCTTATTGTTTTCACAATCAAGGACCTATGCCTGTTATTCGGTTACATTCAGAATGTGAACTCATTTCCGCAGCCCCTTACAACTGAAGAGGAGCAGTATTATCTTGAAGAGTACAAAAGAGGCAATGAAGATGCAAAAAATATACTGGTAGAGCGGAACCTCAGGCTTGTTGCACACATAGTGAAAAAGTATGTAAATACGGGAAGAGAAATTGATGATTTGATATCCATAGGAACCATAGGCTTAATTAAGGCAATAATAACCTTTGATGAGAGCAAGGGGACAAGGCTCGCAACCTATGCTGCAAGATGTATTGAGAATGAGATCCTGATGACTATAAGAGCCTCAAAGAAAACAAAAACTGAAGTGTCTCTTCATGATCCGATAGGAATAGACAAAGAAGGCAATGAAATCAGTTTAATCGATATTTTGGGAAGTGATTCCGACATAATACTGGATGAGGTGGAGCTTAAGATTCAGATTAAGAAGCTTTATCAAAGAATGGATACGGCATTGAAAAAAAGAGAAAGGCTGGTCATAGAACTGAGGTATGGGCTGCTTAACGGAATCAGCAAGACTCAGAGGGAAATAGCAGATATGCTTGGAATTTCAAGGTCATATGTATCAAGAATCGAAAATAGGGCAATCAAAAAGCTGCATAAAGAGCTTTACAATGAAAACGGGTAAGAATAGAATAGAGGTACGGGGTTACGAGGTTGCGGGATTCATGCAGCATACATCTAAAATGTACGATTGAGGGAAGATATGAAAAACAGGCTTAAACCGGATATTTATTTGAATTCGGTATACGAATTGGATATAGCTTCATTGAAGGAACATGGAATAAATGCAATTATAGTGGATATTGACAATACTTTGGTTTCATGGAATGCAAGAGAGCCTGACGAGAAGGCAAATGAATTTGTGTGCAGATTGGGATCGGAAGGCTTTAAAATCTGTATATTATCAAATAATTCAAGAAAAAGAGTGGAAGAATTCAATAAATGCTTGAACCTTCCTGCAATTCACAAAGCAATCAAGCCAAGCAAGATTGCCTTTAGAAGAGCTATGAAGCTTATGAGGTCTGAACCGGCCGATACGGCAGTAATAGGGGATCAGCTTTTTACTGATGTGCTGGGTGGTAACCGCCTGGGGTTGTTCACCATACTTGTGTCACCAATAAGTGATAAGGAATTCATATGGACAAGAATTGTCCGGAAGCTGGAAAAGCGAATTCTGAGGAAATATAATCAAGCAAATAATAAGCGTTGATAAATCAAATAAAATCATGTGAGCATTTGCAGGATTTTTATTATTATTGTAGAATGATATAAATTGAAATAATTTGGTAAAGGCTTCATTATCAGTGAAGCCTTTTTTGGGATTAAAGCTTTGCTTTCTTATAATGATATGGATGAACAGGCAGAAGGAAAGCCAGGAAGGGTTATTGATTATGCACGGTTTGACTGTAATATCAAGTATCGCTTTTACAGCTGTTTCTGTTTTGCTCGTAAAGCTTTTGGAGAGGAAGATCGGGGCGGGTACCGGCGGCAAAATAGGCTTAAGCTTTGCGGTACCTGTATTTATTCTATTTCTGACTGCAAATATGTATATGATAAATAAGAATGCTGAGGGAAGTTATTTGATACTGAATGTATTGCTTCTGACGGCTGTGGTTTCTTCTTATCAGGACATGAAATACAGAGAGATAGAGGATGAAATACATATTGCAGCTTTGGGAGCAGGACTAATGGGTCTTGTGATTAAGGGCTTCCAGCCCTTGGATGCATTTTTGGGGCTGCTGGCAGGAGGAGGAATACTCTTATTGATAGCAATATTGACAAAAGGCGGAATGGGAGGAGCGGACATAAAGCTTAATGCTGTTTACGGTACAATACTGGGATTGAGGCTTTTGGTGCTTTCACTTGTAATTGCATTTGCAGCAGGAGCATTGGCAAGCCTGCTGCTGATATTGTTCAGGATAAAGAACAGAAAGGATGTAATACCTTTTTCCCCTTTCCTGTCCATTGGCGCTCTGACCGCATTTGTTTTCGGAAAAAGCATTGCAGGCATATATCTTGGCTTTTTTTAGGGATAATTAATAAGGAGGACTGGGTATGTATAAATTAAAAAACTATATGGAGGATTTGGTATCCAAGTGTACGGATGAAATTTTAAAGTCTATGGATATCTGCAAGTGCGATAAATGCAGGCTGGATATAATAGCACTTGCTTTGAACAGCCTTCCTTCAAAATACGTTGTATCTGCCAAAGGAGAGTTATATGCAAAGGTTAGAGAATTGGAACAGCAGTTTGACATAGATGTTGAGACTGCCATAGTAAAAGCTGCAGTTTTTGTTTCCGAGAACCCCAGGCATAGTAATGAGGAATAAGTGCAGGTGCTGTTTTGAAGCTGTGTGAATGTATGAGAAAATTGGATATACTATTATATATGGCAGAAAGGGCATTTAAATAAACTGCTTAAGGAGCGTAAAATGATACATTTCGGACCATCGGGTAATTCAGATATTTTTTACGAGCAAGGCTATAAAAGCTCCCTTGACATGCCTGCCTGGCTTAGGAATATGGGTTTGGACGCTTATGAGTACTCCTGCGCAAGAGGTGTGAGAATAAAGCCTGATATGGCGGAACAACTGGGAGCTGCAGCAAGAGAAAACGGAATCACTTTGAGCGTACATGCTCCGTACTATATAAATCTTGCATCAGAGGAGCCCGACGCTGTTAAAAAATCCATCAATTATATTATTGACACCTCAGTCACAGCAGAGTTGATGGGAGCTATGCGTGTCGTTTTCCACCCCGGCTCTTTGGGGAAGCTGACAAGGGATAAAGCCTTTGAAAACATCCGGAGTAATTTATTCAGAGTATTGGAAATAATAAATAAGAAGGGAATCAAGGTTTCCCTTTGCCCTGAGACCTTGGGGAAGAAGAATCAAATGGGGACATTGGATGAGATAATGGAGCTTTGCCTGCTGGATGAATTACTAATACCGACTGTTGATTTTGCACATCTGCATGCACTTGGTTCAGGCTCACTCAAAAAAAAGGATGATTATGAAAAGGTATTTGACAGGATTTTCACTGTTCTTGGGGAAAAAAGAGGCAGATTGATGCACATGCATTACAGTAGGGTAGAATATACGGAAAAGGGCGGAGAGAAAAAGCACTGGTCCTATGACGATTTTGAGTATGGCCCTGAATTCGAACCACTTGCAGAGTGCCTTATAAAATATGGAATTTCCGGAACAATTATCAGCGAGTCAAGGGGTACTATGGCGGAGGATGCTTTGAAGATAAAAAAAATTTACGGCAGATTGTCAAAGGAAAACCTGTACGCTTTGGAAAAATTATGTTAATATTATATTATTCGCAGCAGTATGAGTCTTCAGTATCAGGTTTTGTAAGAGTTAAATATTAAAAAAAAATACATACACGGAGGGATATGATTAATGATATCAGCAGGTGAATTTAGAAAAGGTCTTACTTTTGAAATGGATGGACAAATATATACAATTGTAGACTTTCAACATGTTAAGCCTGGAAAGGGTGCTGCTTTTGTAAGAACAAAGATAAAAAATATTATAACCGGAGGAGTAACTGAAAGGACATTTAATCCTACGGATAAATATCCAAAAGCGCATATTGAAAGAAAAAGCATGCAGTATTTATATGAAGACGGCGGACTGTATTACTTTATGGATAATGAAACCTATGAGCAGATACCTCTTAACCATGATCAGGTAGAGGATGCAATTATGTATCTGAAGCCTAATGATACAGCCAATATAAAATTTTATAAAGGGGAGGCTTTTTCAGTAGAGCCGGAGAACTTCGTAGAATTGGAAGTAACTCAAACAGAGCCGGGTTTCAAGGGGGATACCGCTACAGGAGCAACTAAGCCGGCTACCGTAGAAACAGGCGCAACTGTTTACGTTCCTTTGTTTATCAATATTGGTGATAAAATCAGAATAGATACAAGAACAGGGGAATACATGGAAAGAGTATAACCCTAATGCATATAGTAGTCGATACTGGAAAGAATACTGAGAGCATATAAAAATTAAGGAGGAGTACATATGGAGTATCTATACGAAAGAGTAGCCTATCTTAAAGGCCTGGCGGAAGGGATGAAGGTAGATGAGTCAACAGATCAGGGCAAGTTAATCACTAAAATCATAGATGTACTAAGTGATTTTGCAGATGCCGTAAATGAGTTGAATGAATCACAAAATGAGCTGGATGAATATGTTGAAGCAATAGATGAAGACCTTTCAACATTAGAGGATGACTTGTGCTATGACGAAGATGACGAAGATGAAGAGCTTGATGACGAGGAGGACTATGACTATGTTGAGGTTGAGTGCCCTCATTGCAAGGAATTTGTTTATCTTGACGAAGACCTTGTAGAAAGCGGCGAGCAGGTCATATGCCCTAACTGTCATGAGCCAATCGAATTTGAATGCGAGTGCGGCTGCGATCATGACCAGGAATAGACAACAAAAGAAACTGAATTATAACCCGATTGAATCCAAGTATTCAATCGGGTTATTTTTATTTATCCTATAGTAATTATTTCAAATCAGTTGTCATATCTATAGTACAAATTAAGATTTGTACAAAGGACAGATGTTTTATGAAGGATGATATTAAAATACTTGAGGTACTGGAATATTTGCCAAAGCATATAGGAGCAATGATAGTGAAGCTCCCGGAAAAAATACTTATAGATGCGGAAGAAATCCGATTGAGGCTGGCAAAGCCCTTATGCGTGGCAGGGAGCAATGCGGAGCTATTCATTGCCGCGGATGGATATGCCGTATCTGCGGCAGAAGAAGCGTATTTTGTAAGCGAGGATGACTTGAAGCGTGCGCTTCAGTTGACATGCAACTATTCATTGTACTCGGTGGAGGAAGAACTGAGAAATGGTTTTATAACGGTAAGCGGCGGCCACAGGGTGGGGGTATGCGGCCGGACAGTAGTTGACGGCGGCAAGGTAAAGACTTTGAAGGACATAAGCTACATGAATTTCAGAGTAGCAAAACAGGTATTAGGTGCTTCAGACAAAGTATCAGGCTATTTGATACAGCCTCCCGACAGCATATACAACACTCTTATTATATCACCGCCCCAATGCGGCAAGACAACATTGCTGAGAGACTTGGTCAGAAAGTTCAGCAGCGGAAGCAAAGACATACCCTTTAAGGGCATGAAGATTTCTCTGGTGGATGAACGCTCTGAAATAGCTGCATGCAGCATGGGTATACCCAGAAATGACGTAGGGATAAGAACAGATGTACTGGATGGGTGTCCAAAGGCAGAAGGAATTATTATGGTCATAAGATCAATGTCTCCTGAGATAGTGGCTACTGATGAAATAGGAAGGGCGGAAGATGCAGATGCCATAACCGCCGCAGTCAATGCGGGAGTGAAAGTCATAACTACAATACATGGAAGTAATATAACTGATTTTCTAAATAAGCAGGATCTTAAACGTATTCAAAAGGGAGTTTTTGAAAGGTATGTTGTCTTAAGCAGGAAGAAGGGTGTTGGCACCCTTGAAACTGTCTTGGACGGAGAATTTAATGTATTGTTTGAAAGAAGCAAAGAGCATTTGTAAATGAGGGGATAGAGTTGATGCTTAAGATTGTCGGAGGCCTTCTGGTGATTTCTGCAAGCGGATTATTAGGGATGGTTTATTCATATAAATTGTCATTGCGATACAGAGAGCTTGCAAATCTCAGGAGATTAATGCAGATGCTGGAAACAGAAGTGACATATGGAGCTACACCCTTGCCTGCCGCACTTTTCAGTGTATCAAAAAAGGCTGAGGGCCCAATTGGCAGCTTTTTTTACTGTATCTCCCGATGCCTTTCAGACAGAAGCTTTTACACTGTAAGAGAAGCATGGAATGACTCGGCTGAATCGATTCTTACACAGTCTTCATTGAAAAGGGCGGACATAGACCTCATAAAGAGCTTTGGAAGCATATTGGGATGCTCCGACAGGGAAGACCAGAAAAAACATTTCCAGCTTTTTTACCTTCAGCTCAGTCATCAAGAGGATGCGGCAATGGAGGAAATAAAGAGAAGTGCAAAAATGTACAGAAGTCTCGGTTTTTTATTGGGAATTGCAGTATTTGTAGTATTGGCATAAATACCGATGAAAGGGGCGATAGAATGGATGTTGATTTGATATTCAAAATAGCGGCTATAGGTATAGTTATAGCGGTTCTGAACAGAGTTCTAAACCAGTCGGGAAGGGAAGAAATGGCTATGATGACTACTTTAGCGGGAGTTGTTGTAGTGCTTATGATGGTAATAAGCCTTATAAGCAATCTTTTTAACAGTGTAAGAACAATGTTCCATTTGTAGGGTGATTTTATGGATATCATGAAAATCGTTATGGTAGGTATAATAGCGGCATTGCTTGCAGTAGTCCTGAAGGAAGAAAAGCCTGAAATGGCATTTGCAATAAGCATTGTCACCGGACTCGTGATATTTGTGTTTGTAATAACCAAGCTTAACTCCGTTATGATGGTACTGAAGCATTTTGCAGCTAAAGCCAATATCGATGTATTATACTTCTCAACAATACTTAAGGTTATTGCAATAGCATATATAACGGAATTCGGCGCCCAGATATGCAGGGATGCCGGAGAGGGTGCCATTGCCTCAAAGGTTGAGTTTGCGGGGAAAGTGCTTATTATGGTTATTGCGATACCCATACTTGCGGCACTTATGGATATAATGATAAAAATCATACCTTAAGGGGGATATACATGGGAAAAGGCATAGTATTTATTATGATAATCATTCTGCTTTCCTTATGTGCCGTTAACTGCGATGATACACAGGATATTCTGCAAAACCAGTTGGATAATCTGGACATAAGCGACATAGAAAAGTTTGTTGATGATATCAACAGGGAATCTGAGGGCATGCTGCCCGAGATTGATGTAAGGGAGATGGTATTGGGCCTTTTTAAGGGCAATACTCTTAATAGCATAAGAGATATGGGAAAAGGTATTGCAGGCTTGTTTTTCAAAGAAGTAATCAGCAATTTCAGTCTTATGGGCAAGCTTTTGATACTGGCTATTTTTTGTGCTATACTTCAAAACCTTCATAATGCTTTTGAGGAGGATTCCATCGGCCGGTTGGCATATGGGATATGTTACATACTGATAATTATTCTGGCTGTAAAGAGTTTTAATGATGCAATGCTTATAGGAGTTGATACCATCAATAAAATGACAGGCTTCATGCAGGCTCTGCTGCCTACATTGCTTGCATTATTGGCTGCGGTTGGAGGGATTTCTTCTTCAGCTGTGTTCCAGCCTTTGATGTTTACATGTATCGCTCTTATAACAACATTTATTAAAGTATTTGTCATGCCTGTAATACTTTTTTCGGCAGTTATAAGCATATTGAACAATCTGTCTGATTCCGTCAATATTTCCAAGCTTGCATCGCTGTTGAAACAAATTGCGGTGGGAGCTTTGGGTTTGGTGCTCACGGCTTTTACAGGAGTATTGACGGTACAGGGCATAGCATCAGCGTCAATAGACGGTGCGACAATAAGGACTGCAAAATTTGCGGTGGACAACTTTATTCCCATAGTTGGGAATTTCCTCTCCGAAGCCTTTGATGCGGTTGTCAGCTGCTCACTGATACTTAAGAACGGAATAGGGATTGCAGGGTTCATTATCCTGCTTCTTATATGCAGTTTTCCCCTTATAAAGATGTTTTCCGTTGTATTGATATATAAGGTAACAAGTGCACTTATCCAGCCGATTCTTGACAATCAGATAGTACAGTGCCTGAATGATATGGGCAATGCAATGCTGATTCTTCTGACATGTGTTTTAGCAGTAGCTGTCATGTTCTTCATGGCACTTACGGTTATCATGGGAGTCGGAAATATGGCGGTAATGGTCAGGTAGGTGATTTTATGGCTGACTTTTTAAGGGACTGGATCATAAACATAACGGTGATAATCATTTTTATAATGTTTCTGGATACTATAATTCCCAATAGTTCCATGAAACGTTATATAAACGTAATTGTGGGTCTTATGATTATAGTAGTTGTAATAAAGCCCTTTGTACTGATAAAGGATTATGCAGACAGCTTCAATACGAAGTTTCTTGAAACTTCAAGCTATATAGAGCAAAGCGGCTTCGCGGCAGACAGCGCGGAAATAAGCAGCTTCCAGCGGCAGATGGCAGTGGAAATCTTTGAAAACAACCTGAAAAAGCAGGTTGAAAGGATTGTTGACAACATTACAGATTCAGATTACGAGGAAGTATCGATAGATCTTCGGCTGGAGAAGGATTTTGAAAGTAAGGACTTCGGTGAAATAAAATCGATAGAGGTTAGTATAAGCAAAAGGCCAAAGGAGGTAATAGAAGTTGACAGGATAAGAATTGCGGGTAACGAGGATACGGAAGTTAATAAAAATGTAATTAATAAAGACAAAGTTGAATATAATTTGAATAATAGCAGAATAAGAAGTGAGATTAGGGATGGGATAAGCAAAGCTTTGGGAATCAGTGAATCGATTATAGGGGTTGAGGTAAGGCAGTAATAATGCAAGGGAGGAAATACTATGAAATTACTTGAGTGGTTGATGGATAAATTAAGAAAAGCGAATTTTCAAAAGCTGAACTTTTCAAAAAAGACCACTGCAAATCTGATTATCGTATTCTGCTTGGGGCTGGCTCTAATTCTAATTGCTGATTTTTACAGGGATATCAGGACGGATAGGGCATTAGAGGAAGGTATTTTTAGTGAAAGTACGCAGGAAGATATAGGAACTTCAGACAACAACGCTTCTGACTATGTCAGAAGATTGGAGACTGATTTGGCTTCAATACTCAGCAAGATTCAGGACGCAGGCAGGGTTTCGGTAATGATTACTCTAGAGAGCGGAGCAGAGATAATTCCTGCAAAGGATGAATCAACCTCTGACAAAGTGACCAATGAAAAGGATACAAGCGGTGGAACACGGATAATAAATGAGAAAACAACGGATGACAAAGTCGTATTTACTGCCGCTCAGGGAGGCAATTCAAAGCCTTTGATAATAAAGGAGATAAACCCGGAAGTAAAAGGTGTAATTGTAGTAGCCGAAGGCGCCAAAGATTCAAAGGTTAAGCTGAAAATTTCCCGGGCGGTGCAAACAGTATTGGATATTCCCGCCTATAGAGTAACGGTATATGAAAGAAATTAGTATTAAATATAAATTCAGGGAGGTATAATCATGCAAGTGAAGAAAAAAAATTTAATAATATGTTCAATGATAATACTGCTTTTTGTTGTCGGGTATGCATACAACAGTTTTACTTCCGAAAGGCTGACTGATGCAAATCTTGACCTGGATGCGCAAGTAGTCGGAACAGGTGAAATGCAAGGTGACAGGATGCCTGCTGATACGGCGGGAACAGAAGAGGCGGCGGGGCCGATAGTCATAGAAGACAGCGGCGGTGAGGCTGTAGAAACAACAGCAGCTTCCTTCTTCTCGGAATACAGGATTGAAAGGGATAAGAACAGAAGCAAGGAAGTAGAAATGTGGCAGGATATAATAAACAGTGACAAGGCTGAAGAGAATTTCAAGAATATGGCGCAGCAGGAGATTGTGAAAATCGTATCCCTTACAGATAAAGAAATGATAATTGAGAATCTCATAATTTCCAGAGGTTTTAACGATGCACTGGTATTTCTTACCGATGACTCTGCAACAGTCATAGTAGAAGCCAAGGAGCTTACTTCCTCAAATATTGCCCAGATACAGGACATTGTAGTAAGAAAAACAAAGCTGGATCCCAAAAATATAAAAATAATGAAGAAAAACTAAGGCGCATTCTATGAACCATAGATTATGCCTATCCTAAAAGTATGGAATAAATACTATAATAATGTATAATATAATATTGGCAGATACATATATTTGTAAATAGATTCGGATTTTGATATAATTGTTCATAGAATCTACAAGGGGGTGCAGTATTTGGAAAAGGAGATAAAATTGGATAAGTACGGTAATGTTAAGATTGCGGACGATGTAGTTGCAATAATTGCTGAAATAGCTGCCAGGGAAGTCCAGGGGGTATATTCCATGAGCGGCGGGATAGCTGACAGCATAACAGAGATACTTGGCAAGAAAAACCCTTCAAAAGGGGTTAAGGTTGAAGTAGGCGAAAAAGAAGCTGCCATTGACCTATACATAATAGTTGATTATGGTGTGAGAATACCTGATGTTTCCTGGCAAATACAGGAGAACGTCAAGAAGGCTGTTGAGACAATGACCGGCCTGACTGTGGTGGAAGTAAACATTCATATACAAGGAATAAATCTGGATAAGGAAAACAAAGAAGAAGAGAATCCTGAAGGAAAATCCAAATAGA
>Ga0208695_1002533_pt1 | contig 13159 bp, 11 predicted proteins | sample AD_UKC111_MetaG_FD_184449 | JGI IMG/M metagenome (GOLD analysis project Ga0208695, IMG submission 184449) | Active sludge microbial communities of municipal wastewater-treating anaerobic digesters from Hong Kong - AD_UKC111_MetaG (SPAdes)... | ecosystem: Engineered > Bioreactor > Anaerobic >... | reverse complement strand
GTGTGTGATTCACAGAGATCGTTTCAATTCTCGGTACATTTCCTCGGACTTAAAATCCTGCTCCTGAATATGCTCTTTCATAGGATCATATTTTTCGATCACTTCATCCCAAAATGGGGTCTTTGAACTGAGCTCAAAGAATTTATCGATGGGTGGTTTTCCTATCGATCCATGGACTCTATCCCAGTTATAGTAATGCTGCCATTCTTGTAATCGATCCTCCAAATCGGGTTGTTTGATGTTGACTGTCGAATAAAACTCTTCCAGGTCCGTTTTTTGAGCCCGTTCCACTTTTCCATTCAGGTGCGGTGAGCGCGGTCGTATCGGCCGAAACTTAATACCCCAATCCATCAATGTCTCTTGTACTTGATAGGCAAAGAACTCTCTCCCACGATCCGTTTGGATCCTTTGAATGGGAAAAGGCATCTCTTCTATCAGCTTTTCGAGGAATTGAAGTGTGTTCTTGGCGCTTATCCGCGAAAAAACGGCCACCACTTTATAGCGAGTACAGTCATCCACGGCAGTATATTGATAGATACCTGGACCAATCTTGCAGGTATCCATCTGAACCCGTTCTCCTGGCAATTCACATTGGTATCTTTTCACTTCTTTATGCCGACGGATTTTCTTTAGCGGTTTTACTCGGAGTTTTTGCAGAACCTTTTGTATGGTAGATAGCGAGAGAGAATAGTTGTGCTGCCGCTCCAACTCACTCTGGATACGACGCGCTCCCAATTTTCGCTCCTGACGTAGCTCGAGGATCCATTTTTCATGCTGCTCTAGAACCTTTTTCGAAGGAGTATGCTTTGGGCGTTTGGATTTGCTTTTCAGCCCTTCCTCACCCGACTCTTGATACCGCCTCCACCATTTTCGGAGCGTTGACCTGGATACTCCACACTTACGACAGACCAGGCCGGCATCCTTCGTCTGTTCGTAGAGCTTTACCCAGACAAGTCGTTTCTGCGCTTCTTTTTCCATTCTGGCATTTTACCGGAACATGGATTTGTATTCAAAAAATGGCCAGCCGCCATCGTAGTAGTGGCTGTGGAAAAGTGGACAAGAGCGAAGCGGTGTCCACTTTTCCACAGCCGGACGTATAATGTTAAAGAGAACTCATTGAAACAATGTTAGTGAATCATACAAATAATGGATACCTCATCTGGCGATACTTCGTAAGCAGCATCTGGTATCGTCTAGCAGCTCACGTTACTTGACCCGCAGTAGTCTTTTCTGAATGTCATAATTCGGTCTCACCAGGGACGATTTTATGACTAAAGAAAGAACGGAAGCTTTCATTAAGTGGTTGGACGAAGAGCTCGCCAGGAATCACCTGACGGATCATCAACTGGCTAAATTGGCGAAGATGTCGCATTCTGTGTTCAGTAGAGCACGGAAGGGATTTCTGCCAAAATGGCAGGCATGCGCAAAGATAGGAAGCGCATTGCATGTGAATCCTGTTGTGGTTTTTATAGCGGCCGGTTTGATTCCACCTACTCCAGACCTGGACACGGAATTTGAACGGTTGAAACATATATACGGCTCAACTTCACCTAACTACCGCAAAAAGATCGTGAGATTGGCCGAGATTGTAGTTGAAGAGGACTAAGTTATTTGGGAGTCTCTTTTCTTCTTGATCTATCGGGCCGGAAAATCCAGCCGTACACATCTTCCCGGGTCCAACAGTCAACCCAACCTCCTTCACCCAAGGAGGTTTATTTTGTTTATGGATTGCGGGAATCCGCAATCAGGCGCCGAATTTTGCGGGAATCCGCATCGATTCTTGCGGATTATCCCAGTTATCGATTTCAAAGGGCGCGGATAAACTTGGCGAGTAATTCCAAATCCACTTTGAGAGGTATAGAAATGACACTCGCTACTGTTGCCTATCGGATTTCCACGGATGTTTCGTTCGCTGAATTGCTGCAAATGAATGCAGAAGAGACACTCCGGCAAGCCGGCATCACCCTGGAAAAGGCCGAGAAAAAGGCTCTCGAAACTCTGCTGGCGCTGCCAGAATCCATTTCCAAAGCAGGCAATTACATGCTCACGACCGAACCCTGGGCTGCCTAAGCGATGGATGCAGAAGCTCTGATTTGCGACCGCCTGGCGCTCGCGCTGCGGCGGATCGATCTCGCGCCATCTTATCGAAATTTGCTGTTGTCGGTTGGGCAAGATTACCTGCAGATGCAATTTGATCGTTTTAAAGCCAGCGAGCCGCCCGTTTGTCTTCCTTTTTTGTGTTGCGAGGCAAACGGAGTCAATCCCCTCCGCGCAGTCGGGGTGACCACTTCCTGGTTTCTGCTTCAAACCTCTGCGCATATGTTGGACAAAGTTGAGGATCATGAGCCTGCGCTTCCTGGCTTATCTCCCTACGGTCAGGGGATTTGTACCAACCTGTCGACCGGGATGATGTTCGTCGCCGAATGGATTCTCAACCATCTCGAGTTAGATTGCATAGATGCCGGCGCAGCCTGGGATATCCAAAGGGCGTTTCACGAAACCGTCCTTTCCGTATGTTCGGGGCAACATCTTGATCTCTCTGTCCCGTTGCCAGATCTGGCAACTTGTTGGGAAATTGCGCAAAAGAAATCCGGTTCGGCCTTTGGCCTGGGCTGCTACGTCGGCGCACGCGTTGCGACCAATCAAACCGATCGACTTCTGCATTTCGACAAATTCGGAACTGCCGTTGGGACAATTGTACAGATATCGGATGATCTAAAGGATCTTGAGGCGGATGCCATCAAACAGGCAGGAAACCACACTCTCAGTCCAATGGCAAACGCCTACTTGAGCTACCTGGGCTTGAGCGGTCAAGATCCCATTTACTCGGGGTTCGGGCCAAAAGCACAAACAGATTCGCTACAGAACAGCCTGATCCTCTATCTTAGGCTGGAAGCGATGAAGTACGCCGAAATTGGCAGGAGTGAACTCCGCGCAATACCGCTAGCAAAAGAGCCTCACGAGAGAATCCTGAAAATGCTGAACTATTTATCCTGGTTAGGAGTGGCTGTAAATTGAAAAAAGCCTTGCTTGTGCTTCTGCACGGAATATCGGTAATTACATTGGTCTGGATCGGATGGTCGGTATTGCTAGCCGTGCAGAAGCCAAGCATTGGCGCCTATTGGGGTTATCGGTCCGGCGTCGTCTATGATGTCGACGCCGGACATCCTTCATCCAAGACATTCCAAATTGGTGACAGGATCATCTCGGCTGGCGATAAATCGGCAGCGGATTTATACAAATTGACGAGAAATGAAATTGATCAGACAATCCGGATCGATGTTGAGCGCGATGGCCAGTTACAGAATTTAGAGGTCCAGGTCACCTCATCAAGTTTTCGAGCTATCCTCAATCGTATACCAGCGTTCCTTGTCGCATTAGGTTTCTGGGTTATGGGTAGTTATGTGCTGGCCTTCAGCCGGGCGCGTGTCCAATCGATCCTCTTTTTCCTGGTCAGCCAAAGCGCGGTGATTTCACTCACGTGTGGTGCGATCAGCACTTATGGCCCCGATTGGACGAGGGCTGGGTTCCACTGCGGCGTCCTTTGGTTGGGGGCTTTGGCCGTTCACCTTCATGTGGTATTTCCCGTCAAGGTTCGAAAATATAGCCCCAGGGCAGGATACGCCTTGGGGGCAGCAAGTATTCTGTTCTGCTTTCTAAATGTTTGGAACTCATTCTTTGGCGTCGAACTCATCCAGACCCACGTCTTGTCAAATATTATCTTCACGATATTTGCCATCGACATGCTCGCGGTAATTTATCTCCTGACCCGCTCGTTCAGAAATGCCACGACTGTGCTGGAACGATACCAGGTCGGGTTGATCGTTCTGAGCGGCCTGATCGGAATCATTCCCGTGATTACTCTGGTCATCGTCCCGCAAGTGATTAGCGGGCATCCCGTCGTATCGTTCGAATTGGCTTTTCTTGCATTGTTAACTCTGCCCTTAGGTTATGGTTTTGCGATTTACCGCTACCGACTGGTCGGCGTAAAAGACACCATTAACCGGGGACTGGCAATTGTTCTCGTGGGCTTGCTTCTAACCGGCATTTATTCGCTTTGTTTTTCACTCACATCAACGTTTATTTCACCATCGCTGACCCAATCTCCGGTCTGGGGGCTGGTCACGACCGTCATCCTTGCTGGTTCCGCGGTCAAACTTTATGGCGGCCTGACCCGCTTTGTAAACCAGCTCCTGTATGGTGGATGGTACGATTTCCGCACCGTAGTCGAACAAACGAGGCACTCATTGACCACAACCGAGCAAAATCAAATATCGATCGGGGCATCCCTGATCCAGGTGATTGGGCAATCCATGCGTCTGGAAACGGCCCATCTTATCTTGCCCGACAGGATCAGGTTTACGTATGAACACGACCTTACCGTCCGGACAGAAACGCTACCGGATGACCAGAAATGTGATCTTGGCGATTTTGAAGCACTTTTTACGAACAAACCCAACGATTTTCTGCCCTGGAAACAAGAATATGCCGCTGCCTATCCATGGGCCTCGAAAAATGGGGGCCATCCAACACACGTGGTTCCCCTAAAAGGAGACGACGCCCGCTTGTCAGGTGTTCTTTTACTTGGTGTAAAACGGGATGGAGAACCGCTGAGCGCGCCCGATTTTGAAATTCTGAAGGTCGTCATCCACCAGGCCCAGATGACTCTAGAGAACGCAAAGCTGTTGGAAGAAGCCCAAACGCATTTGGAAAAGATAAGCCGGCTCCACCGGCAAGTTTTGCGCGGCCGTGAAGAGGAGCGCAAGCGATTAGCGCGCGACCTGCACGATCTGGTCATCCAATCGTTAGCCGGCCTGAATTACCAGATGGCGGGGATTCGAAGCCAATTGGACGGCGCGCAAACTGATAATCTCGTGAAAGTGCAGACAGAAATTCAGGAGATGATCGGCGTGTTGAGACAGATTTGTGATGATTTGCGTCCACCAACGCTTGACGTACTCAATTTCTTTGAAGCCATACAGTCCAAAATTTATGAAGTTGAAGAAAACGCTGATTTCAAGGTTCGCGTTCTCATCGAGGGAAATGAAAACCAGGAAATGGGCGAGGATGTCAAGCTATGCATCTACCGTTTGGTCCAGGAAAGCCTGATCAACATCTATAAACATGCCCACGCTGATCATGTGGAGGTGTGGGTCAAAGTCACATCGGAACAGGTTTCCGTGATGGTAACGGATAACGGAAAGGGTTTCACGGTGCCTGACCGGCTGGAGCTTTTGGTCCCGAATCGGCACTACGGTCTGATAGGCATAAAAGAAATGGTTGAAGCTGTGAATGGTTGTTTGTCGATTTCATCGAGCCCGGGCCAGGGCTGCATTCTGTCCGCCCAGGTTCCAATTTAACAACTTTATCGGAGGTAGATTTGAGAACGCGTATTTTGATAGCGGATGATCATCCGATTTTTCGCTCCGGCTTGAAAGCCGAATTGTCCCGTCATACCGACTTTGAAATCGTGGGCGAGGCGGTCGATGGCGACGAGGTGATTGCGAAAGTGAATGAAGCGCCGGTTGATGTGGTGATCCTGGATATCAGCATGCCAGGAACCAAAGCCGTCGAGGTTATCAGACGCCTGGGAAAATCCCATCCCGAAATAAAAGTATTGGTGCTGACGGCTCATGGGGATAAAGGTACTGTTACATCCATGCTGAAAGCCGGCGCGCACGGCTACGTTTTGAAGGAAGAAGATCCATTCGTAGTCCCAGAAGCGATCCGTTCTGTTATTAAAGGCAGAAATTGGGTAGGCCCTTCCGTAGCAACTCTGATGATGGGAAAATTTCGCGATAATCCATCGCAAACGAATTCCGGCGTTCTGACGGAAAAAGAATGTGAAGTAATCCGGCTGATTGCAGATGGATTAACCACAAAAGATATTGCTTCACGCCTCCATATGGCAGAGCGAACCGTCGAATTCCACATATCCAACATCTACGACAAATTAGGAGTTACTACAAGACCCAGCGCGGTTATTTGGGCTCAAGAACACGGCTTACTTTAGTTGAGACGAATAACAAACTCAGGCCCCGGCTTCTTGCCGGGGCTTTTATTTTCCTGTCGTTTTGCGGGTTTCCGCAATGAAAACCGTTTTTTTGCGGGAATCCGCAACATTTCTTGCGGGTTTGGACAGCTAGCAAAATCGATGCCCGAATCTATAATCTCGTCCGGTTGAAACGAGAAAGCTTTACGCCAAAACCACTACCCTACTCATCGAGGAATCCATGAACGATCGTGTTTTTGATATCGACCAGGTACTGAACACCAAGGTATCAGGAGTGTCCGAGTCACTGCATAAACTTGCGGACCAATTTGATCAAGAAAATGCAAACCTTAATACATCTCATCTGAAGGCAATGAGCGTAGAGCTTCAGCGGATCGCCTGGAGTTCGCTGTTCGTCAGCACAACGATCGAAAATGTGGTTGACGCAATGTCAACAAGCGTTATCGCGCCTAACGGCAACGACCATACCACACTCCTTCGCCAGATCGACGGACTGCATGTAGCAGTGAAGTATCTGGCTCAAAGTGTGCGTTCTGTGCAAGCCAGGCGGGTGGATCAATCGGATCAGGAGCGAACAATTGATGAAGCGCTGAAGCAATTTGCTGAGAAGCTCTTGGAGGTGGCCGGTGAATGCAAATGCGCCAGATGACAAACCGCAAAGCCCCCGGGCAGATCGCGCCTCACAGGAGAAAATCCGCGAGTTTTGCTATGAGCTGGCTTTAGCACTCCGGAGGATTACCGGTAAGGTGGTTGAAAACGATCTGGACTTTTTGAGCGATGAGAAAGATCATCCAACCGACACCCAAAATGAAACACCATCGGTAAATAAAACAGACGATTAGGATAGACTGACCATGTTGGATTTCATCCCAAACAGCCTGGATGATTTGAACAAGAAAATCCAGGGATACGTAAAAGAATTGAACCGGCCTGATGGATCGGAAATGGCAGGGATTTACACGCGCGTGTCCCGGATCGATCATCGCGCTCACGGCTACTCGTTGGATATTCAGCCGGATCGCTCTGAGGAGTATGCCAAAACAAAGGGTTGGCAAATCTACCAGGTGTACGAAGACCCGGCTAGAACCGGACGGAATAGCCGCCGGCCTGAACTGCAGCACATGATCAATGACATCAAGGCCGGGCGCATCACAATCGTGGTTGTCCATCGTCTGGACCGTCTGTATCGCAACCTGGAATCGCTGCTGCGCTTTCTGAGAATGATCAAGCGTTATCGCGTGCGCCTGGTATCGGTGACCGAACAGATTGATACCGATAACTGGTGGGGGAGACTGGTGCTTTACGTTCTTGGCGCGCTGGCGGAAATGTACATCTGGCAATCTTCCGCCCGCACCCGGGAAGCTAAATTGGAACGAGTGATGCGCGGATTGTCCAATGCATCCTTTCGCTTCGGCTATTGCAATGGCCTGTGCTCAACCTGCACCGATCCGAACGGCAAAGATTACTGCCCACAATATGGCAAACCGGATAGAGTCGAAAGTCAGCGCGGCCGGATCGCAGTTCCCCATCCAGTCGAAGCGCATGGGGTTCGACTGGCGGTCAACCTGTACGCCCAGGGAAAGAGCGATCTGGAAGTTGCCGACGACCTGAACCGTCACCTGTTCCGTTTACCAGATGGATCTATGATCCATTTCCGCACCAAGGGTCTACCAAACCAGAAAAAGCCTGGAGCTTTCAGTAGAGATAGCATCCGTGTGATTATTCGAAGCCCGTATTACGTTGGTCTGGTTGCGCACTACCCCACTCGGCCATTGGATATGGAAGACGACCCGGAAAACCCCAAGAAACGCAATACCAGCGTTGCCCTGGAAAACCGGCGCAATCCTCAGGTTCTGACACAGGGTGTTCATGAACCGCTCTATTCTGCTGATTTGTGGAAGCGGAATATGCAACGCCGCCAGGCCAAAGCGAATACGCCAACAACAGATCGAACAAGACAACATCACGAATATCTCTTAAGCGGTATTGGTCGCTGCTGGGTATGTTATGAACACGGACATCATAAGGTTGGTCTGCGGGGTTCACTGGGCGGAAGCCAGAACCAATATTATCGCTGCGCGGTGATGCTGGACAAACGGAAAGGAAATTCCAGCAAAGTGGTATTAGGGGAAGTTCTAAAAAATGACGGCATCCAGACCGTTGAGGATGAGTACTGGCGTGAACTGGTCGATGCGCACGATACAAATCTGAGAGCAAAGATCGCTGAAGCTCAAGTCGACCACCTGGTCTCCCTGTTTTCTATCCCTGAAGCCTGGTACGAGACAATCGCCGCCTATTACCTGAGTGATGATGGGATGGCGGAGTTTGAACGGGAAAGCTACAACTTGCGACAAGAACTGAATCGGGCGAAGGAACTGTACTCCAATGGCTTTATTAGCCTGCCCGATTTCCAGGAAAAAGCATTGACGATCGGTAAAAATCTTGAGACTTACCAGCCCACTGCGCAGCCAGAAGCGCGCGAAATCATTAGTTTATTGAAGGAGTTTCCAAAGATTTGGGAAACCTTCAATATGACCGAACGGAAAAAGCTGCTAAAGGTCATGTTTCTCTCTATTTACTTTGACCCAACTTCCAAAATTCGGCTCATCCTGGCCCACGAACCTTTTGACAAACTCTTGCCAATCCACCAAGAAGCAAGACTGATTTCCAACAATTAGCTGGATCCTCAATTTTCCCAGTTATCAACCTAAACAAGCCCGTGTAACAACACAGGAGGATTTGCTATGCCTATCGAACGACAACTCGCCTATAAATTGTATACCGACAAAGTTCATCGGTTCTTTGTAACCGGCGGATGGGAGCCGAATGCGCCAGAAGTATTCTTTGGCTCCGATGCGTCATCCACTCAAACTGCATGGAAAGATGCCGTAAATGCCCTATTGAACGGTAATTTTCATTGGGCCATGGGCGTGGCACCCCAAAGGCCCTCATTCGAGCAAGAGACGGTTGCGCTGTGGTCAAACCAGGCTCCCGAACTGACTGAAGAACTTGTACAAACGGGTGCTGTAGTTTTTTTAGGAAGTTATCGCGGTAATTTCAAAGGCGTTCATACTTCAACTCATGAGGGCCTGATGATTGATAAGAATGCCTCGATGCTTTTAGGTATTCGGTTGGGCCGGAAGAATTTCATTACACCTATCGAGGCACTTCAGCAAATTGAGACACATGTAGGTTTTGAAATTCCACCGGAAGTTTGCTATGCCTTTTTAATGGCATGGTATGCAGTAGCGTCTCCGAAGAACAAAGCTTTTTTTGACAGCGATTTATATCGTTCCGTTGTTTCGCAGGCTGTGTCATCAGGTTGTTCTGCAATTTCGCGACTTTTCCCTTATCGGTCATCCCAAAAAACCAGTGAGGATCCCTGGCAGAACGGAATGATTAAATCGGCAGCTGATCACCTTATATCACTTTCAGATCGGTATCTTTCAGATCCACATTCTTTTCCGGTGATCAATATGGTGAGTTCTGACAAGATGCTGGATGCCATTCAGAGGCCATCGGATATAGCTCGGGTAGTTATGGAAACCGGACGCAAATTCGTTCGGAGTGGTAGTTGGCTCTCATCACCAGAAGCCAGGAGAATTGCAGAAAATGGCTCGCCTTCCAGTTTCTACCCTTGGGCAGCCATTGCGGCTGCCGAGTCTGTGATCGGTATGCCTCCCAGACTTGATCTGGGGTACGGGGATATTGCTTTTGGTAATACAGGTCTATTGCCATCTAATCCATTGAATCAGATTTACTCATCAGGCCCTTTCGAAGACGATGAAGAATTGGAAGCTATTTATCACTCCTTGAAAAACGAAATTGCTTCAGAGGTAACGCGCTCAAGATTTTTACCCCAGGCAATAGAACTAAAAGTAGGCGGAATCCCTGCAGAAGCAGCGAAAGCATTAATTGGAAATAGGGCCAGGATAAACAGTGTTTTCGATATCGGAGTGGATCTAAACCTCTCAGATGACACAAAAATCATATTGAAAACAGTCGCTGATCATTTCCGCAAGGAAGCCGAAAAGGATCCGCAATATGCGCCATTCGGCTGCTTTAGAATACCTTATCCTCCTTCACTCGATCGAGTTTTATCAGAAGAAGGGGTATTTAGAACAGATGGAAACGAAGCCACTTGGATGTCCCACCTACTTGTGGCGCAATTATTAAAGTATCCTGCCTCTGAATTCATCCCCAAAGGTTATGATATTTTTGCATACCCGGATTGCTTATGGGTTCGATCTTTTAATTCCGCTGGTGAAAGCGGATACGTTTTTCAATGGCGACCGGACCACCCTTTAAGAGGTCTCCTATTTGCAGAAAATCATAAAATTTTGACTGATGCCATCTTATCGGGGATATGGCACGACCTAAGAGTGTCCGGGGGTGAAGCTTTCCTCTCAAAACGCCCCGCGAAGCCAAAATTATCCCCAGGGCGAACCAGTAATTCGAAGAGACACCGCCATAGCATTCGTAAAAACGTGCGCATTTTCCCGAGAATCCGCGGACGTTTGTTAGAACTGGACGGAGATCTGGAATGGGGGTCCGAAAGTGATCGTGAGACTATCCAACGCCAGATCCATGGTGTGAGTGGTCATATCCGGCTGTTACCTCAAAGTTGGAAACCTAGTCAATCAGCAAAAGCGAACGCAGCAGAGTATGGAGTAGTTTTACCGGAAAATAGCCAATTAACTTTCGTTCGACCACATATCCGCGGACGGGCATCCGAAGAGAATGGATTGAAACCACAATCGATCATCAAGGCAAAAGCTTTAGCCACGCTTTCCGCACTGGAATTATAGAAACCACCTGCTACAAGAATATAGAGGAAGCGCCGGGTAAACAAGACGCTTCTTCTATGTTGTTAAATGACGATCAGCATAGGACTTTTCGCCGAATTCACATTCGAATTTGGTGACCTAGATAAAAACTATCCACTTATATTGAGTCCGCAAGACATTAATCGAAATACTTCTTCAGCAAGGTCAACATTGCATCTGTAACTTCTCGACGGACACCTGGCTCAGAAATCTTTGCCACAGCAAGAGCTACTTCTGTCGCTTCTGGGGGAAGATTAACCGCATCGACCACACTAACATCAAATGCTTTCAATGTTGGCCAGCCGGCCAAATGGAGTATCTCGTTAGGGTTGACCCCAAAGTGATCGGCCAGCAAAATGCAGATATGCATCTGAGGTTTTTGACCTGAAAGGATACGCCGGATCGCCTGATGATCCAGTCCAGATCGAAGGGATGCCTCCCGATAACTCTCATTATGTTTCTTGAGCAGCTCTTTTATTCTGGCGATCAGCAGTTCAGGATCAAAAGTGGCGTGGATCGCTTCTCGACGAGCTTTGGCAATTGGTTCTTCCATGGATTTCCTTAATAGAACAAAATAACGAACTATGGGGTACAATTACATAACATCAATTCCATTATAGCATTAGGAGTCTCTATATGGAGAAAGATAGGCTAAGAGCAGTTGGTTATCGTCGGGTTTCCATGCGGGAACAGGTAGATGGTCACAGTTTAGACGCACAGGAGAAGAATATTCGAGATTATGCAAAGCACAATGATTGGGAATTGATTGAAATTTATACCGACGCGGGTATTTCCGCCAAAAAGGACAGTCACCGCCCAGCTTTGGCTCAAATGATGCAGAACGCAGAAGCCGGGAAATTCGATGTGGTGATTGTCGATAAGGTAGACCGCTTCTATCGTCACCTGGCTGGCTTGTTAACCGCATTGGATGAACTGCGCGGCTTTGACGTTTCCTTTGTTTCGGTACAAGAACGCCTTGATTTTACATCCCCTTGGGGCAAACTCATGCTCACCGTTTTGGGCATCCTGGCCGAAATTTATCTTGACAATTTACGTCAGGAAACAATCAAAGGGAAACGCCAAAGAGCCAGGGAAGGGTTATGGAATGGCTTTGCTCCTTTAGGGTACTGCCGTGGGCTTTGTGCCGAATGTACCGAACCAAACGGAAAAGATTACTGTCCGGAATATGGTACACCGAATAAAACCGATGGCAAACGCTTGATCGTTCACCCCATCGATTCAGAGGTGGTGAAGCTCATCTTCAAATGGTATCTCGAAGGCAACACCTCCTTCATGGATATCGCGGATCGGTTGAATGACTACACCCTTACTCTTCCGGATGGTTACTCTGTAAAAATTCGGCAGCGTGGTCATCCGGGATTTTCAAATCCGGGTGCTTTCACGAAAGATACGGTGCGCAATACCATGGTTCGTGTTTTCTATATCGGAAAAGTTCCATACCTAAGCTCCAAAAAGCTGGGCAGCCGGCATACGAAACGAAGCGAATTGGGGGAAATGGAACTCTTCGATGGGAAACATCCGGCGATTATTTCATCGGAAGATTTCCAAAGAGCTGCTGAACTTCGGTCTCTAAATGGATTCAATTGCAAGAAAAAGGGAGAAAGAGGAGTTCAGGTCTACCCTCTGACCGGATCCCTTTTCTGTGGTTACTGCGGTTCCACGGTGCGCGGCGTTTCTTCCGAAGGACGGCGATACTATCGAGATTCCGCATTGATTGATCGGACGCATACCTGCCAACAGAAATCAACTCGAGCGAATGAGCTCGAGTTGCAGCTGTTGTCATGGATACGAGACAACAGCTACAACTGGCAAAATTCGCGCGAAATCTATGATCAGCACCAAAAAGAGCTGGATGCAGAGAGCAGAATGGAACGAGCGAAGGAACTGTACATCGCTGGTGAAATCACCCGCGAAATGTTCGCCGAGGAGAAAAATAGGTACGAAAAGACCTTAAATAGCTTGCAAAACACCAATATCAATGCTACAATGACATTGGCCCAGGCGATTCTGACAGGTGTAGAGGCCTGGGACAGCACTTTACCAACCGAAAGAAAAAAGCTGCTCCGGACGGCCATCCGGGCAGCTTTCATCCGAGGCGACGCGTTTGTGGCTCTTCAACCAACGGAAGCGTTTTCACCTCTTGTCGAACAAAAAAGTTGTAGCTGCGGAGAGGGTGGGATTCGAACCCACGGTGACGACAAGCGCCACAACGGTTTTCGAGACCGCCCCGATCGGCCGCTCCGGCACCTCTCCAATTGCGCAGGCTATTATAACCGGGTTTTGATTAAAGCTCAACCTC
>Ga0208695_1002530_pt1 | contig 13172 bp, 7 predicted proteins | sample AD_UKC111_MetaG_FD_184449 | JGI IMG/M metagenome (GOLD analysis project Ga0208695, IMG submission 184449) | Active sludge microbial communities of municipal wastewater-treating anaerobic digesters from Hong Kong - AD_UKC111_MetaG (SPAdes)... | ecosystem: Engineered > Bioreactor > Anaerobic >... | reverse complement strand
GCAATCTGCATGGCAATATTGAAAGTGCTCAGTATTTTTTTCAACTGTGATGTTGATAATGTATAGGAAGATTCTTTAGAAAGATCGATAGATGAAAGAGTATTTAAAATAGAGGAAGCATCTATTGACCAGGTATCAAAATCTGTCACATAATCAAAAATCCTGGAGGTAATTTCAATAAGTGCAGCTTTATTAATTACTATTTGAGAAACCAGATTCATAAGTTCATCAATTCGAGAAGAATCAACCCTTAAAATTGTAGAGACTCTAGAAATAGCTGCATCTTTTGAGGAGATTTTTTGATCTATAATATTATCTTCTTCAATATTTCCATCATTAACCTTATTTTCTTTTGTTTCTGAAGATATTTGTGAAGAAAATTTTTTCTCTGATGAAGAATTTTCAAAGGGAACATCTTCTGCTTGATTATTCTTTGATTTTGTGCTTTCCCTTTCTAAAATAAATCTGTTTTTAAGAGCTTTAAGATCTATAGGTTCTATCTTTATAGATGTAACTATATCTGGTATATCGATAAATCTTTTTATACTATCTATGTTTTTATTTGTAACAAATAGATATGAAGATGTTAAAAAAGTCTTATCAGAATTTAATTCATCAAGAGATGGAAAAGTTTTTAATATTATACCGATATCTCTCAATGAAGAATAAACCTGCAAAGGGCCAACTGAAGCCATAGGATCTGTAGAAGAAAAATTAACAACTGCTTTATAAGCCATATATCCAGGTTTTATTTGATTGATAAAAATATCTACTTCAGACTCAAGTATATCTAGATCCTGATTTACTACATTAGTAGATGTGGATTTTTCATATTTTTTATTATCTTTAACATTATCTTTTTTTATCATTGATATCAGTTTATCTTTAACACTATCAACAGATTGCGAATAAATACCCCCTTCACTTCTTGCTTTTATCATCCTATCAAGTATATCTACACCTTCTAAAATAGTATCTATTTGCTCAGAATTTATTTTATAGGAAGGATTATTTCTTATAAAATCCAGTGAATCTTCGAATATATGAGCAAAAGATGCTATTTCCTGCAAATCAAGAGAACCAGAAGAACCTTTTATTGTATGCACAGCTCTAAATATGTCATTGATATTTTCAATTTTGGAATTATCTTTCTCAATCTCGAGAATAGAATTTTCCATGAGTTTAAGAAGTTGAAAAGATTCTTCAAAAAAATAATTTAAAAGTTCATTCAAGCTTTCATCATCCATAAATCCCTCAAAAATAATCTTTATGCTTTTTTTAAAACATAAACGCAGAGTTATTAACTCTTATGCAAAATATCATATATAAACTATATTTTGTCAATTTAATTAGTTTTTTTCTATAGGCATAATACTAGCCTCTTTAACTTTAAATTTATTTACAAGAGATTCTACATTTAAAATATTTTGTTTGTTATTTTCAGAAATTTTTTCAACATGTGCTATGGCTGAATTAATCTCGGCAAATCCTATATTCATTTCAGAAATAGATGCATTAACATTTTCAGTTATATCATTCAATTTATCTATGTCTTTTTTTATTGATTTGTTAAGATTTAGCATTGATGATGAAAAGTTTTTTATTCTGGTTGTTATTTCGCTAATCTGTTTAATAGCTTCAAGAATTTGAACAGAACCATTACTCTGCTCATTTAGTGCACTTTTAATAGTATCTTCCTGCTGTTTAACAACTCTGGATAATTCATATATTTTATTAAATATGACAATATTTTGTTTTGAAGTTTTGGATATATTATCTATAGATAACTTTATATTTGATAGCTTTTTACCGATCTCTTTTCCCTGAATCATAGAGTTTTCAGCTAATTTTCTAATCTCACTTGCAACAACTGCAAAACCTCTTCCAGAATCACCAGCATGAGAAGCTTCGATAGCAGCATTCATAGCCAGTAAATTTATTTGATCAGCAATTTTTTGTATGGATTCAGATGCATCAAAAAGTCCTTCGGAATTTTTCAATATTTCATCTATGACCACACTCAGATTATCCATCTCTTTTTTACCATTTTCAGAAGCTTTTAACAAATCGTTTACAGAAATATCGTTTTTCTCGAGAATATTCGAAATAGATTGAATATTTCTAACCATCTCTTCTATTGAAGAAGAAGACTCAATAAGTGAGGTAGATTGATTTTCAATCAATGAATCCAGTTCTTCAATACTCTCAAGCATTTTAATCACTGACTGACCAACATCTTTAAAAAAACTTGTTTGATTATCAACTAACTTTTTAATACTGTTGGTATTTGAAGTAAGTTCATTAACAGCTGTTGCTGTTTGAGTCATACTCGACGAAAGACCACTGCCAGTGCTTTTCAAATTCTCTACTGCTCCTATTATTGATGAAACAATATCATTCAACTTTTCAATAAATAGATTGAAATTTCGAGATAAATCACCTATTTCATCGTTGGTTTTTATATTTATTCTTCCTGTTAGATCTCCTTCTCCCTTTGAAAGCTGGATAAAAAATTTATCCATATTTTTTAAACCACCGGTAAAAATGTTTCCAAGAATTGTTGCAACAAAAAAAATAAGTATAAAAGAAACCAGCATAACAATTATAAGAATTCTTGAAATGTTATACATTGGTGCATTTAATTCAGTTTCATCTATAGAAGCTCCTACAGCCCATCCCTTTGTATAATTAATTTTAGAAAAAATAAATACTTCCTTTTTTTTATCTGATTTTTGAACAATAAAGGAACCATTTTGATTATTTTTAAAATAATCAAAAAATTTATCTATATTTTTATAGCCTTTTTCCTCTAAATCTGTGATTTTTTTGGTCATTATATAATCTTTATCTGGATAAGCAACTATAGTTCCATCAGAACCTATAGACCAGCTGTAAGAGGAACTGCTAATCTTTAAACCATTTACTATCTCGGTAAACTTGCTTAAAGTAACATTTGCAGCAATTAAACCAACTGTTCTGCCTTCTTCATTAGTTACCTTATGTGCAATTACGAATACCTGTTTTCCTGTTGATTTTGATATCAATGGATCACTGATAAAAAAGTCTTTTCCATTATAGATAATTTCTTGAAAATATTCTCTATCTTTAATATTGCCACCACCTTTTAAAGTTGTGTAATATGAACCATCAAGAGCTGCAAAAAACATAAGCTGAAAATTGGGATCAAGTTTATCTGAAAGATAATCTGTCATCCTGTTTGCAATCGTTACATCACCAGTCTTATATTCAGGAATACTTGTCAATACTTTTACTTCCGAGAGGAGCCCAGATATAAAATTCTCAATGGAATCGGCTCCTTTAAGAATAATTTCATTGCTTAATTCAGTGATATAGGAATTTACATTTGTGCGAAAATAATTAATTATAAAAAAAGTAAGAAAACCCAGTATTAACAAAGCAAGAACTGAAAATGATAGAATAAGTTTACTTTTGATAGATTTTGGCATATACTCTCCTGAAGTTAGATTTTAAATCGCTTATTTTGCATTTTTTTAATAAAGCATTTATTACTAAGAATAATCTAATTATTTAAAAAAGCAAAATATTACTATTTTATGAAACATTATAAAAATTATTATTTATATATATAGAAACTATAAAAAATGCATATTCACCGGCAAATTGTTTTCATCGCTATTCAATAGCATCTATTATAATAACATTGTTAAGTTTATTTCTGGACTTTTAACTTTCGACTATATTAATAAAGATATTTTCCTGAATTTCGACTTTATACTTTAGACTGTTAAGATTAAATGTATTATAATTTCTACATTAATGAAATTAATTTTACTCAATGTCTATATTTTCTTGCTAAAAAAATATAGTTTGCTATAAAAGAGATGAATAGATAATGTTTCTTAAACCATATATTTCACTTTTCTAAGACTAATAAATTATTTTTGATTTTATTGAACTTATAATATGCCATTTATTTTTTAAAAAATTGAAAGAAAAAAAAGATAATTTTCTTTTAATGCTTTTGTGCATTTATAATTTTTTTCATTAAACTTTAGTATTTTCTGGATTTTGAATACTGAGATTTTTTGTTGATTATATTGCTTGAGTGACTATGTAATTTAGAAAAAAACTTAATAAAAAGGAGATTTGTATGGATTTTATTAGATGTGAGACTGGTTCTTTAGAATCTTCAGATTGTCTTGTTACTGTGGAGCCTTCAAATAATTTTTCAATAGATATTAAATCTACAGTTGACAGACAATTTTACAATAGCATTTTAACCGATATTAAAAAAACTCTGGAGAAATGGTGCAAAGATAATAATATAAATAATCCTCTGATAAAAATAACTATTGATGATAGAGGTGCATTAACTTTTGCAATCAAAGCTAGAGTTTATACTGCTTTAAATAGGTCTGCAAATATTGTATAATATGATTTATACAAAGAGGTTTAAACAATAATAAATTATTAAATTTTTAAAAAAATTAAATCTGGAGATATTGATGAAAGAGTTTAGAAGAAGGACACAACTTTATGTTCCCGGCAATTCACCTTCAATGATTCAACATTGCATGGTTTTTGGCTCAGATGGAGTACTTCTGGATCTTGAAGACTCTGTTTCGATTTATCAAAAAGATGCTGCAAGGGAACTGGTAGCCCAGGCATTACAATTTTTTGATTTTGGCAATGTAGAAGTTGTAGTAAGAATAAATGGACTTGATACACCTTATTGTATAAAAGATCTTGAAAGAATTATTCCTTTAAAACCTGATGCTATTAGACTTCCTAAGACATCTTCAAAAGATGATATAATGAAATATGAGAATATCATCAGTAAAATCGAGAAACAAAATGGTCTTGAAGTTGGAAGTACAAAAATAGTGCCCATGCTTGAAACAGCTGTGGCGATAGAGAATGCTTATGAAATAGCTGCAAGTTCTGCACGAATAATTGCCATAACAATAGGTGGAGAAGATCTAACTGCCGATATGAAAGTTAAAAGAACCAAAGAGGGTAAGGAACTTTACTGGGCAAGAGCAAAAGTAGCTCTGGCAGCGTCAGCTGCAAAAGTTGCTTCTCTGGATACAGTTTTTTCAGATGTCAACGATGATGAAGGTTTACGAAGTGATACAATGACAATAAAAGAACTTGGGTTTGATGGAAAAGCTTGCATCAATCCCAGGCAAATTCAAATAGTACATGAGGTTTACACTCCTTCCGAAAATGAAATATCTGCAGCTAAGGAAATAATACTGGCTGCAAGAAAAAATGAAGGTGGAGTTGTTAGTTTGAATGGAAAGATGATAGATTATCCAGTTGTAAAAAGAGCAGAGACTACCTTACAAAGAGCTGGTATAGATCCAAACTCTATTTAATCGATGAAATATCAAAATTTAAAATAGTCTTTTCAAGGAGTTACTATGATAAAAAATGCAGTTGGAAGATATATCCCTGCAAGTATAAAGGGCTATGGCAATCTTACTCCCTTTGCAGGAAGTGATGCAATTTACCCTGAAATAAAGCCAAAAGCTTCAGGAATAATAAAAAGAAAATCAAAAGATCAAAATAAAATCCTTCCTACTTTAGTTGATGCAATAAAAGCTACCGGATTAAAAGATGGGATGACCATCTCATTTCATCATCATTTTAGAAATGGTGATATGGTAGTAAATCAGGTTATGGATGCAATAGCATCTTGTGGTATAAAAAATCTAACATTAGCACCTTCTTCACTTACAGAGCCGCATGATTATATTGCTCCATATGTTGAAAATCGAGTTGTTACTAAGATTATCACTTCTGGGCTCAGAAAAAAGCTTGGAGATCTTGCATCAAACGGCAAAATAGAGTACCCGGTTCTTTTTCACTCTCATGGAGGAAGAGCAAGAAGGATAGAAGAAGGGAGCACTCAGATCGATGTTGCTTTTATTGCAGCTCCTGGTTGTGATTTTCTTGGTAATATAAATGGAACAGATTCATTAACCCCTTGCGGTTCACTTGGTTATGCTCATGTTGATGCAAGAAATGCTAAATACGTTGTCGCTGTAACAAATGAAATAAAAGGAACTCCTTTAAAGAGGATATCAATCCCCCATTACCTCGTGGATTATATCGTCAAAATTGATAATATTGGAGATCCCAAAAAAATAGGAACTGGAGCCACAAGATTGACTACAAATCCTATGGATCTTGTTCTTGCAAAGATAAGTGCCGATATCATAGCAGCGTCACCTTACTTTAAATCTAACTTTTCCTTTCAAACTGGTTCTGGTGGAGCAGCGCTTGCCACAACAAGATTTTTGAAAGAACATATGATCAAAAGAGGCATAATAGCAGGTTTTGCAACTGGTGGAATAACCAGCTATATGGTAGATCTTTTAAATGATAAACTCCTGGATTGCCTCTATGATGTTCAATCTTTTGATTTAAATTCTTCATTATCATTAAGAGATAACCGTAATCATATAGAAATGGATTCTTCCTTCTATGCAAACCCTCTCAATGCAGGACCGATAGTCAATTATCTTGATGTCGTTATACTTTCAGCTCTGGAAATAGATACCAAATTCAATGTAAATGTTGTCACAGGTTCAAATGGTATAATTAGAGAAGCTTCTGGTGGACACTGTGATACAGCTTATGGTGCAAAACTTTCTATCGTTATAGCTCCATCTTTTAGAAGTAGATTACCAATAATTGTGGATGATGTTACAACAGTTGTCACACCTGGTGAAGATGTTGATATAGTTGTTACTGAAAGAGGTATTGCTGTGAATCCAGCTAGAAAAGATATAGAAAGCTGGATAAAAAATGCAGGATATCCTGTATACGATATCAATGATCTTAAAAAAAGAATAGAAAACATTACCGGTAAGCCAGAACCAATAAAATTTTCGGATGAAATAGTTGCACTTATAGAATATCGAGATGGAACAATTATCGATACAATAAGAAAAGTCGAACAATAATAACAATTATCGATATTATAGATATAATAAGAAGGTTAGACAGCAATTATACACTCTTCACCTTTTTGTGTGGTTACTACTTCTCTTTTACCATATTTACTCAAAACAAGGGACCAATTTTTTCCTTATTTACCAATGGCTAATTGCTGAAGAGTTTGATTGTTGAAAATAATAATAAAAGTATTAAATATAGATAATATAAAAGTATTTAAAATATCAATATGTAGAACTTTTTATGTACAGCTTTTTGGAGCAAATGTGGGTAGACTTGTTGTTAAACTCAGGTATTTAATAATCATCATATACATAGTTGCATCAATTTTTGCAGTTTCGCAATGGTCCAAAGTTAAGATCTTAAAGGGTTTTAGCAGTTTTCTCCCCGAAGAGATAGGGAGCATAAAAGGACAAAAGCTTCTGGATTCAGCTTTTGGCAGTTCTGCTTCTGCCATGCTTTTTTTTACCGATGTTGATGATAAAGAAACATACTGGCAAATAATCTCTTATGTAAGATCTTTACCGGAAGTAAAAAGTGCATTAGGACCAGATCAAGTTGGAATATTTACCATTCCTCAAGGTTTCTTACCAGAAATAGTGAGACAACTTTTTTATCAAGGGAAGGGAATACTTGTTACAATTGAATTTAACGGTTCCGAAAGTGACCCAAAAGTTTTAAAATGCATTGGGAACATATATAACTATTTGAAAAGATATCCAGATGTCATTTTCACAGGATCTTCTGTAATGACCTGGGAAAGCGAATATTCTTTTAGATCCAGTCCATTTCCATGGTACTTTGTCTTATCTATTATCATAATGTTGTTTATATTGATATTAAATACAAAGACCTTGATCCCTCCGATTTTATTTTTTATCAGCCTTGCTTCAGCTTATATTATAAATATGGGAACAAATGTTTTCTTAGGTTCAATCTCCTACCTTACAAATGCTCTGGCTGGTGCACTTCAGTTTGGTGTTTCTATGGATTATGCCTTATTTTTATTTCACCGATTTGAAGAAGAAAAAACAAAAAGTACAAATTCAAAGGAAGCCATGGCAAATGCCATAAATAAAACCTTCACAGCGATACTTGGTTCTTCTTTAACTACTTTGATTGGATTTTTAGCGATAACAATAATGACCTTAAAAATAGGTCTTGATCTTGGACTGGTTATAGCTAAGGGAGTTTTCTTTACACTTATAGCATCAGTTACCCTTCTCCCTTCTCTTATTCTTATATTAGAAAAGCTTATAAATAAAACAAATTTTTACGATTTTTCTTTTTTAAATTTTAAACCTATAAAGACTATCAATGATAAGTTTAAATTCTTATTTTTTCCAGAGTCTAAAAATTCAAAAGATAAATCAGATTCAAAAAATTCCTTTTTAGGACTTGTTTTCTCATCAAAAAATAGACTTGTTATCATAGGTATTATACTTATTATACTTATGCCACTTATCATCTATAATGGCTTAAATATTCCTGTATCTTATAGGCTTGATGACACTATGCCATCTAATCTTGAGTCATATCAATCTTTGCAAAAGATTATGGACCTGGCAAAAACTGGAGATCTTATAAATGTAGTCATTCCTGTTCCATCATTTGAAAGATTCAGCCGATTTAATCTTCAAAGAGCCGTGGATGAACTTAAAAAAATTGATGGTATTTCACTTGTTGCTTCTTTAAACGATTATGGACATCCTTCAGTACCGATACAGTTCTTTCAACAAGCAAATATTGAGACATTCTATAAAAATGGGTATATGAAGATCTATTTGAAAACTTTATACCCTCCAGGAACCAAGGAATCGGTTTTAATACTTGACCAGGCGACAGCCATACTCAGAAAATATTTTACAGAGTTTTATTTTGTTGGTCAATCCTCAATGCTTTATGATTTTATAAAAATTGCTCAGGTTGATTTTGCCAGAATAAATATAGCCTCAATGGTATTTATTTTCATAATTCTCTTATTTATTTTTTTCTCTCCGGTTTTTGCAACTGTTCTTCTCCTTATTGTAGAGTTCTCTGTCATGTTAAATCTGGTTTTTTATAACCTTTTTTCCGGAGAAATTTCATTTATCGCCAATATGATTATAGGCTCCATTCAACTTGGCTCCACTATTGACTATGCACTTTTATTTGTTACAAGATTCACCGAAGAATATGAAAAAGATAAAAATAAAATTTCAGCTATATCCAGAACTGTATCTGCGACAGCTAAACCTATTTTAAATGCTGCTCTCTGTTTATTCTTCGCAACTGTTGGCTTCAATCTCTTTGACCCAACAAAAGTAGTATCCTGTATAGCTGGTCTTATTGGTAGAGGTGCACTTATAAGCTTTATAGTTGTAATCATATTTATGCCATCAATAGTTTATTTCCTCACAAATATTTTGCATATGGCTGATAACAGAAAAAGAAGAGTTATAGGGATGTTTTCGAAATAATTTTTATTTTAATGTAACTACAGCCACTTTTATAGAAGTTACCTTTACTCTTTATTCTCTATTCTATACAAAAACAAGAACTATAAGGTACAAATTTTTTAAAGTTTTTTTCTCATGTTTTTTTACTATAGAATCTATTTTAATTATAGATTATTTAAAATTTTCTTAAAATTGAAAAAGATTCTTTTAATTTTTTAATTTTCCTTTATCTTTATCGGGATGTTTGGTTTTTTTTATTTTAGTCTATTATATCTAAGTAATTTTTGTACAAATTTTCTGTATAATGATGTAAATATATACTTTTTATAAAAGCGAGAAAATCTAAATTATGAAAAAGAAAATATCTATTTTGATTATCGTTATTTTTATTCTCACCTTTTCATCTTTATTATTTGCTCAAAGTTCGACAAATGTTATTAAAAACGAAACAATATATGTATATTTAAACAACAAGGGTCAACCCACATATATTAAGATAGTCTATGCCTTTAAAAATATTATAGGTAAAACTGTATCATTTTTAAATAAATTTTCTCTTACAAATTTTAAAATTGAAGATGGTATAGAGAAGCTCTCTCAAAATAGAGAGAAAGTTGATATAATAAGTAAAGAAAAAATCTGCTACTTTTCAGTTGAGCCCAGGCTAAATGAAATAAAACTACCTATTTCTTTTAATATTACCTATATTTTCAACGGAAAAGAATCGACACCATCTCAGTTTATGAACAAAAACGGAACATTGGAGATAAAGATATCAGCTACCAATAACTATCTTGTAAAAGATAAGATTGAATATAAATCTTTTCCAGATAATGAAACAGTAAGTGAACAGATAGACCTCTTGCTTCCTTATATGATACTTATAACAAGCGATTTTAAAAGTACCATGTTCAATGATGTGGAAGTTCCAGCTGGCATAAAAGTATTTAAAGGAGAAAATTATTCACTTACTGTGCCACTTTTCCCCTATCCTTCAGCCAGCACTTCAATCATTTTTTCTGGAACAATCTCTGAAATTCCCACTTTTTATATATCTGCACAACTTATAGCATTTTCCTTGCCTGATCTTTTAGGACAAAATTACGAACAGATAAATCAAATGGTTGTAACTAACTTTAATAACTATCTTTCAATAAAAAACAGCATAATACAGATTCTCGATATGGAAAGAGATGTTGTCAAAACGATTCAAGAATTTCAAGCTGGCCTTAACAAGAGTATTCCAGCTATACTTCAGGCTCAGGATCTATTGAACAATTATATAAAAAGCCTTGAAGCAGTCATTAAGATGAATAATCTCCTCTACTCAATACTTTATGATATGAAAAATGTTCTTGGATTTGATGAAACCAGTATTACATATGTAAAACAGTTTATAGAGTTTAACAATCAACTAATCCAGGTTGTCCTGAGTGGAGGCGAGTATGAGCAGACAACTATCCCTGGTTTATACAACTTTCCTGATTATGTTGTTCAGGCGCAGGATCTTTCAAGAATAATAGATTCAGAGTTAAATGTTTTTTTAAATGGATTGGAAAAAGTGGATATGATGATAACCAGTGTTAGAAAGATTCTGGAAACATATGAAACTCAGACAATAGATTTTATAAACATTTTTAGAAGAGATTATGTCAAATATACAAGAGTTATAGAACTTTCAACATTTGCAGCAAAGGATTACTCCCTCATTCTTGATAAGAATAGTATTCCTAAAGATGCAACCATAGAACAAAATTATTCATTTTTCTACAAGATCGATTTTCAGAAAGACTAACTTAAATTTTTCAGTTTTTTTTGTAGATAATTTTTGCTTATTAAGGATTTTATATCTAATGAACAAAATAGATGTGTTGAAATTTGGTGGTTCATCTCTTGCAACAAAAGAAAATATTAAAAATATTGCTCAAGAGATCAAAAGCCTCTATCTGAAGACAAGAAAAGTGGTTGTAGTGGTTTCTGCTATGGGAAAAACAACCAATGATTTGCTAAATCTTGCATACAGCATTTCTGCTAATCCTCTTGAAAGAGAAGTAGACATGATACTTACAACCGGGGAAAGGATATCTATGGCTCTTATGGCTATAGCTCTAAATGATCTTGGGATACCAGCAGTTTCATTTACCGGTTCTCAAGCTGGAATAATAACAAACAACTCTCATATGAAAGCTAAAATAGAAGAGATAAGACCTTATAGAATAGTAGAAGAGCTTGAGAAAGATAAAGTTGTTATAGTAGCCGGTTTTCAAGGAGTCTCACGAGAGAAAAATATAACCTCATTGGGAAGAGGTGGATCAGACCTCACAGCTCTGGCTTTATCAGCATCATTAAAAGCAGAAAATTGTTATATATGTACAGATGTAGACGGTATATACCCTGTTAACCCCAGGATTATTAATGAAGCAAAACCATTTAAAAGATTACCCCACAAGATAGCTTATTTTATGGCCAAAACAGGTGCTAAAGTTATGCATGATAGAGCCTGCTCTCTTGCTTTAAATTACAATATATCATATACTGTTAGATCCTCATTTAATACAAACGGAGGGACAATGGTTGGTGACTTCAATGAAGAAATAAAAGAAAATCCAGCAATATATTCTATAAATTTTTTATCAAATTTACATATGATTAAAACTACCAATGATAATATAAAAACAATTCTAAACAGTCTGTCAGTTAAAGATATAAATATTCATAGTTTGATTTTCAATGATGGAAATTATAACATTTTCTTTAAGGAAGAAGAATTCAACAAATGTAAAGAATATTATAGTTTTGAACAAGGAACATATGTTATTTTTTATATTATTTCAGCAGGATTCAATGATTTTTCAGGTTCTTTTGCAAAACTTTATGATAACCTGTATTCTTTTGGGATAAAACCGTATCATGTCGAAGCCAATACATTCCTTGATTCTATATTTTACAAACAGGAGTTTGTGCCTGAAGAAATGCTTGTTAAAATTGTCGATATTTTAAGAAAAGAATATAAGATTTTAAATTTAGGATAAAATGTGTTATTTTCATATAATGGAAAAAATAATTTTATTGATCAACCGCTTTTATTTTGCGAGTAAGGAAGCAATAAAGCTTTATTAGTCTATAAATAATAATAAAGATAAATATTCAACTTCATTATCACTGCGCCTACCTTTTAAAAGGTAGCCAATAGCAGATTTTATATCATCATAAGTAATATAAGCGACATCAACTGAAAGGTAGCGCATACTTGAATATAAATTTAAAGTTTTAATAGTAAAAGAAATTTTTTGACAAACAAAATAGAGAGTGGAAATTTCTTTAGAAACATCGTAATTTTCATCTTTAGTTTCGTTTCGCATTTTATTTTCGATATATTCCATGACTTTATCATTATGCATGTAAAAAAGAAATAATCTTAAACTAATAAATTCATTTAGCGATTGTTTTAAAAACAAAAACATACATTTTGAATTTGAGTCAAAAAATTCCTGAAATAATAATCGATAAACTTTTAATTGATTTGAATATTCCACATTGTTGTTTATTGTATCAATCATATTTTTCAAGTTATCGAGAATCTTTGTTAGAATAAAAGAATCTATATAGTTAATGTAAAAATTTCCAGCATAGCTTTTGTTTGCATATGAATACAGATGCAGTAAAATTTGAGAATAATCCTGTGATATTGGTTCTAAAATAAAAAGATAATCCACTGGCAAAATAGCAAAATTGTCCTGTAAATATCGTTTATCTACCTCTGCCAATGTTTGAAGCTGAATATTTGTT
>Ga0208695_1002529_pt1 | contig 13183 bp, 12 predicted proteins | sample AD_UKC111_MetaG_FD_184449 | JGI IMG/M metagenome (GOLD analysis project Ga0208695, IMG submission 184449) | Active sludge microbial communities of municipal wastewater-treating anaerobic digesters from Hong Kong - AD_UKC111_MetaG (SPAdes)... | ecosystem: Engineered > Bioreactor > Anaerobic >... | reverse complement strand
GACATTGAAGTTTACCTCAACTGAAGGAGAGGGTTCCACTTTTGTTTTTGACATACCAACTGCCACCAGTTTGGAAAAAAAATAAATATTTTATATGCAAGATAGTATCGATAATCAGAAATATCCTATGCCCGATCTCTCATATTTGAGAGAATTAACAGAGGGAGATGAAGAGTCGATGAAAGAGATAATTTCAATATTTCTTGAAGAGGCTCCAAAGTTAATGATAATGATGAAGGAGAGCGCAGAGGCAAATGACCATGAAAAGCTCAAATTTGCTACTCACAAATTGATAACTCAGTTAACATATGTAGGTGTAAATTCGATTGTTCCTGAAGTTAAGCTCATAAATTCGGGAAGTGTCAATATGAAAGACTTGGATGAGAGAATAGATAGAATCATCATAGTGATTGAGAACAGTATAACTTATTTGAAAGGACTTATTTAAGAACATTAAATTTATATGGAGAAGATATTAATTATAGATGACGACAAACTTGTCCGTAAAGTGTTTAAAATGACGCTCATGAAGGAGGGATATGATGTTCTTGAGGCAGAGGACGGCTCTTCGGGATTGCAATTAATTCGTTCTGAACGACCTGATTTAACTATTACAGATTATCAGATGCCAGGAATGAACGGTATTGAAGTACTCGAGGAGATAAGGAAAAGGAAGATGAGTATGCCTGTGATAATTCTTACTGCTTTTGGCGATGTCGTATTGACGATTAAGGCCATTCAGCTTGGGGCTTACGATTTTCTTGAAAAGCCTGTTTCACCAGAGCTTTTAAAATCAACTGTCAGGAATGCTTTAGAATCTGTAGAAAGAAGTAAAAAACTTGTTGGAGTTATTAAAGCCGGCGTTTCAAGCGACAGCATACTGGAAAATAACATTTTGGTCGGAAAAACTCCCAGAATGAAAGAGATTTTCAAAAGTATAGGTATGATTTCCATGAACAAAGTTAATGTTCTTATTCAGGGAGAAACAGGTACGGGAAAAGAGATGATTGCAAGAATGATACACTACTCTGGAATAACTCGTTCTGAACCCTTGGTAGTTGTTAATTGCAGTGCTCTCACTGAAACTTTGCTTGAAAGCGAATTGTTTGGACATGTTAAAGGGGCTTTTACAGACTCAATCAGGGACAAGAAGGGCAAGTTTGAACTTGCAGGAGAGGGAACTATTTTCCTTGATGAAATATCAGAAATATCTCTAAATACACAGGTTAAACTTTTAAGAGTTATTCAGGAGCTTGAATTTGAAAAGGTAGGAGGAGAGACGCCTATCCCAATGAGAGCAAGGATAATCACTGCAACTAACAAAAATCTTGAAAAGCTTATTGAAGAAGGAAAGTTTAGAGAAGATCTATATTATAGATTAAAAGTATTTACCATTGATATGCCTCCATTGAGAGAGAGAAAGGAAGACATAAATGATCTTGTTATACACTTTCTTTACAAGCTTAACAAGAGGTATAACAGAAATATTACTAAAATAGGTGACGGAGTCATCGAGATGCTTCAGCAGCACAATTGGCCCGGCAATGTCAGAGAACTCGAAAATACAATTTTGCAAGCCATGATTGTTTCCAAGAATGATGTGCTTGAGAAAGAGAATATTATACTTATAAACAGATTTAAAGGGGATACTTACAACCAGGAGGAGAATCTCCCTCTTACTACACTTGCCGAATTAGAGAAGAATTATATCCAAAGAGTGCTTGACTTTGTGAATTGGAACAAGTTAGAGGCATCCAGAATACTTGACATTTCAAGACCAACACTTAATGCCAAGATAGAAAAATACAAACTTATTCAGTAGTATTTTTCACGTTTACTATGTAGCAATCTTTCCAGCCATTTTCATTCAGGACTTTTACAAATTTTGCAGCCTCAGTCTTTGTGCCAAAACAGCCTGTCATATAATGATACAGTCCCTTTTCATCTGTTATTTCCACAATTTTCAGCCCTTCAATTTTTTCAATAAGTTCATTAAAGGTAGCTTCTATATTACGAGCTTTAACAGAAACCAGAAGTTGAATTTTAAAGGCGCAATTGTTTTCAACTGATTGTGTGTTTTGTTTTGTAGTCTGAGTAATCGTACGGGATACAATAAAACATTCTTTCCAGCCATTAGACACAATTTTTTTGGCTAATGCTCTAGCTTCTCGAGGAGTGCTGAATTTCCCTGTACGATAATGATACAGTCCGTCTTTTTCCAGAGATTCTTCAATTGTAAGCTGAGGCATAACTTTCAATAACATCCCAAATACTGAGTTAATATCAACTTTTTTTCTCAAAGCTGCCAGTTGTACCATATATACTATTGATGTGTCAGGCTTTTGAATTTGTTCGCTAGCAGGTATAGTTGCTGTACTCTTTTTAACTGTAACATTGTCTTTTGCTGGTTCCTTAACAGGCTCATTTTCTTCAATTACTTCCTCCTTAATCTTTTTGACTGTAAATTGAAAGTTATCAATAACATCTCCATCAATATTAGGCTTAATACTGAATTTGATTTCCGGGGATGCCACCATTGCGAGTTTAGCCATTTGAGAAGTATCAATACCTGCAATATAATTTCCCGGTTTTAGACCGAGATAGCTGAAATATCCATCGGATTCGCTCAAGGTGGACTTGACAAGTGCTCGATCTTCGTTATATATGTTTATAATAATTCTTCCCTGTCCGTTTTTCCTATTTCCAGATTGCATATAGACATAACCAGAAACTTCACCCAGCACATATACAGGTACCTCTATTTTGCGAAACATGTTGGGAGTTACTGTAACTTTCAAACTGGTGATTTTCATTTGCCATGCAATGTTGTCAAAAGCACTGCCATCGAGTGTAACTATGTGGTCGGCATAAGGTTCGAGTTCAAAAATCCTGATTGTGGTGTCCTTATCATTTTTTTCCATACGCCCACCATTGATGTGCACTTGAAGACCTAAAGCTTTAGGTTCACCTTCATCACGTTTATCGTTGCAATTGATATCCATAAAAGGATAAATTACAAGTCCTCCAGTACCTGAAGTCGATTTTCCACTAGCTCCAATATATTTTGTTTTAGAATCTATGAAGATACTTCCATTAGCAGATTCTGTAAAAGTTGTTTTATCTCCCGTTCTTTGAGCAATAACTCCTGCCTGCGCAAAAGAGAAGTCGTAGCGGACACCAAGTTCAAAATTGTTGTATTTTTCACTGATATTACGTTCATAGGCGAAGTTGAAATAACCTTTTTTGAAGATTTTTTTTTCGAGCCCAATCCTTGCCGTTGTAAATTTTCCCAAGTTGTAGTTATATTGTGCCTGAGGAGTAAGTATAAAAGAACCAGGAAGTCGAAGAGACATGGCAAGAGAACTGAAAACAGTCGGATCTTCACCATCATTGTACAGTGCGTTGGTAGTAAGATTGGTGTTTATTCCGAACAGGGTTCCGGAAAACAACAATTCGGCCGTGGTATAGGTTGAAGTCTGCAACAGGTATTGATTTAATCCAAGTCTAGTGTAAAGAGAAAAGTTTTTAAACCGCAAAGGGAGAGATGCTGTAAATTTTCTTTCTTCTAAATAGCTTGTGTTAATGGCTCTCTGTCCCTTATCATATTTTTTGTAATTCAGTTCAAACTGTATGTCGTTTTTGAATTTCCAGTTGAGAATGGTGTTGAAATTAACTCCATAGTTATATTCTCCGGAAAGCAGTAATTTTGAACCTATTTTGAGAGATGCCTTGGCAAATGGTATGTATCTTGCTTCTGAATCTAAAGGTGTCAGATATTCCACTCCTGCTCCTATAGTGAGGAATCGCGAAACGCCATAATCAAAATTAGCTCTCGAATAGGCTCGGTTGAGGCTGTCATCTACCATTCCGCCGCTGATACTGTATTCAAAACGACCTGTGGGAAGAAAATTAAATGGAATCTCAATAAGCTTCTCTTTGGATTTCTCTTCCCCCCAAGGGCCGTAGAATTGTAACTTGACATTTGTAGTACCATATATAAGGGGAATTTCAAATGTGAAAAATCCTGAAGCATCAGCTCTTTTATAGTCAACAAGAACATTATTTACATACAATTCAACCATCCAGCCGGGCTCAGTCACGTCACTTAACGTATATGTTCCGAATGAACGCCTGTAAGTAGTTGGTGTATTGGTTATTTGGCCTCCGACGACAGACGAAGTGAGTGTGGAGAGAGAATTCGTATATATTTTACCAAGAGTTGCCTGTTTGAAAAGTTTAAGGTCGTTATTTGCATATCTCCACTGATAATACTGGTCTTTTAGTATAAATGGTGAATTATTGAAATAATTGATTTGCAGAGAGGCCTCTCCACCAGCCACAATTGCTCCAATACTTGATGTAAAACGGTAGTTGACAGCCTCATTTGGAGACTGAGAAGAGGTTGCCGTCCAGTCGAGATTCCCAAAATTAAAAAGAGTAAAACTCTGTTTCAAAGTGGTATCAACTTCAACCTCTCCCTTGAGTTGTCCTATACTTTTTCGCAACTGTTCCTGGCGCATCTCTCTTATGACAGGCAAATCGATTCTGGTGTTAAGTGTAACTGTAAGGGAACGAAAATTAAAAGTGCATTCGAGTCCGAATATCTCTCCAAAATAGTTGATTTTGAGATAAAGATTAGTTTCTGTCCTCATTAAATCACCGGGATTGAGCTGATATGTTTTCTTTTTATACAAAATTTTATTATTAACCCTGTCAATTTCATATGCGTCGGCCTGATTGAGGAAAAAACCTGAAACCTTATCAAAGCTCGCAGTTGAAGAGTTGTTGATTTTCAGAAAGCTAAATAGGTCAGTAATTGAGATGTAAATTGTCTCACCTTTTAAAAGTGCTGATACCTCTGTACCGCCTATACGTGGGACGCTCAAAAAAACAGAAATTTCGTCATATTCAGGTTCAGACTCCTGGCTGAAAGAGTGAGTCGGCCAAAATATACAAGTTAGCAAAAGTCCGATTAATACTACTACACTACGTTGCCACTCAATTGTTTTATAATGTAAGTTGAATGTGCAATTGTCGTGTTTCATAAAGCGAGAAATAAATAATTTACTATATTGTTAGAGTATGTTTTATTGAAAATTGCACGTGATATAAAAAGATCCTGAGTAAGTTCCAGGAGGATTTTGTGTAATTGTGCCAACAGTCAAAGTGCCCCCAAAGGTTACAGTTTTATATCCTCCCCAAGAAGGAAGAGTCCAATAATTGGGATTAATAGGATTGGGATTAAGTATTAAACTTCCACCTCCTGATCTGGTGAGAATTACAGTTGTTGGGACAGACACGTTGAATACAGAAACAGTACGAAAGAGACGATTATTTGTTGTAGTAAATTTACAAGCACTTACATTTGAGGGCAATAATACTATATTGCCTGTTTTGCTTCTTACTCCAGAATCACTAATTATAACTTTTCCTCCACTGCCAGTGGGATAAAACTCGCCGAATTGGAAATTTGTATTGACTGTAAAATCAAAAAAATCAAACCAACTTTGAGCTGAAATTTTTTGTGAAAAGGATACCATTAAAATAAATATGATCAAAGGATCCAAAAGTCGTTTTAGCATATTATTTATCTATTTAATGTTATTTATCTATTTAATGTCTAAAATTGACTCTGCAAATATTTCTGGTTTGGCATCAGATGGCGCGGAATAAGTGACTTTTAATTTCCCGCTATGAAGATCTACATTATCTTTCCTGTCAAGTTCCATTGCAAATCTTCTTATCTGATTAGGAGTGTATACAGCAATCCCATTTACAGCGCCAACGAGTGTTTCTTTACCATCTGGAGCTATATGGGTAACTTTAATATCTCCGTATGAGGACATATTGCCACTTCGATGAAACACCATTAGTAACTTATAGGTGGTGTCATTTACATGTTCAAGTTTTAGGTCTGATATGCTAATTTTGGTATTTGATTCTCCAACTCTTATTATTACAGGAATTGTAATACCAAATATTGGGATAAGTCTCACACTTACTGAAGTAGTGTCATGGTTATGTTCCTCCTCTCCAAGAGCTACCTCTTTTGGAACAGCTCTAAAGTAGACGTGAGAACGGTATTCTCCAGGGGCAAGATTGGATGTGTTAGTAAGTTGCATTTTAACAACCTGAGCTTCGTTAGGTGCTAGAGAAACTGTACGGGGAAAGAATCGGATATACTTGTCTGCAAAATTCTGCCCTGGATCTGGAGTTGTAATCTCTTCGAAAGCACCATCTTCAGTCATTCGATACTGAATAATTGAGACATTGTATTTAGCAGTGTCCTTACCAATGTTGGCAAGGTTTAATTCCATTACCCTCTTGGAACCATCAAATACAACGCGTTTTGGAGTGATCAGTAGATCACCTTGTGCTGAAGCTGGTATTGCTACAAGGCAAAACAAGGATAGTAGTAAAACCGACAGACAGCATTTGAATTGGTTAATTGTAAACTTGCACATAGATTTTTGGTATTGCTTATAAAATAATCCAAATATAGCTAAAAAATAACAGATTTTTTCTTCACTATATTTGGATTACTTAATCATTCAATTTTTATGCACAATCCCTTTCTTTTTATTAATTATAAGAAAACGTAATGGAGTAAGTACCAGTATAAATACCGATAGGGTTTTCATTAATGTTCCCGACTTTCAGCGTCGCTCCAATATGGATGGTTGCAAAACCTTTGGTCAAAACGAATGTTCCTATGCCTGCTGTAGGATTTGATTCCCAGAAAGTCACCTCCATCGTCTTGCCAGTTTTGCTGTTTACAAGTAAAACAGTTGTAGAGGGTAATGCTATATTTACACTTGCTTCGGGGTGCCCACTCAAATTAAATTTTGCCGAGTTGAAAGTTCCTGTATTCAGTGTGATTGTTCCTGTTGCTATTCTTACACCGTCTGGAGTTAATTTAATATCGCCACCAGTTGCTCCAGGAGAAAATCGTCCAAAATTGAGTTGTGCTATCTCATTGGCAGCGAGTGATTCAATTACCTCTGCAGATGCATGAGCTATTAAACTGGCACTTGCCTGGGCATTAGCGACATTGATATTAAAAGCAGTGATTAAAAAGGTGACAAGTATATATAATGTTTTTATTTTCATTATTGAGGCGTTATGCTTACTGTTTTTGTTGTTTATAAAGAAAGCCACTTTGAGTGGCTTCTGTATTGATTTTAAAACACTAAACAATTAATTGTAGTTTACTGTTACTGTAAATGGAGTTGCTGATGTATAAACACCGGCCACTTGGTTTGCACCAACATGTAATGTTGCACCCACGTATACCTCTACTGAACCGCCTGTGATTGTGGTACCTGCATTGGAAGTAAAATTATCAACTGTCATAGTTTCTGTTCCAGATTGTCTTGTTATAGTTGTGGCTGTAGAAGGCACGGTAAAAGTATATGCATAATCTGCTGCTCCGGTAACTGTAAATTTAGCTGCTGTTACAGTTCCTGTATTTCCTGGGAGTGTGATGCCGGTAGAGGCTGTCCTGGTGGCAGCAGCACTTGCTTCCAGTTTTACTGTACCAGCAGTTCCAGAAGCTATATTACCAAAATTTAAATCAACATTTTTGGTAATTGCTATTGGAGTAACAATAGTGCCAGATGCATAAGCTGTTGCAGAAGCTGTGTTTTGAGCAAAAGATGTAACTGCTGTGATTCCTAAGATTGCGATGGTGAGTGCGAAGATTTTTGTTTTCATTTTTTTGTTTTTTATTGTTTCTATTTTATATCCTCTTTTAGATATCTTTTTAAGTTAAGGTTTGGGTTCTCTACCCGTGCCGCACTTATTAAGTCAGAAAGTGTGCCAGATACTTTTAAAATTATTTACGGAAATAAAAACAATAAAAATCTTTATGCTATAAATAGCATAAAAACAACACATTGCGATTAAAAAAATATCTTGAAAATTGATTTAAATATTAATCGAAGATCTTTTTATGAAAAAAATGTGGAAAGAAACTTTTTACATTGTGTAAAAAATAGAGAAAAATATTTATCTTCTTTTTGTCAGTTATAGGCAAAGACTATAGTATAGGAACCTTTGTAAAAACCAGAAAGTTGCGACTCTGCATTGGAAGTGTTCCCCTTCAGCGATAGAGTTTTGTTTGCTACAAGGTCATTTGTCTTAGGGGTAATCATAAAATTGTCTCCTGACTTAGAAGTAACAGTTGCTGGTTTAATAAGAATACTGCAACTTCCGGAATTTCCGGAGTCAATTATTACGCTTCCAAGCTCAACTTCAGCTTTATCCCCTTTTATTAAAAGACTGTTGTCCATAGCTAGTTCTGTGACAGCTTGGGGTGATATACTTACAGCTTCCATTATTACTGCTGAAGCGTTAGCACTCGCAGAAACCTGCGCCGAAAGAGTAACCAAAGAGAGAATATTGAAAGAAATTATCAGCGCAAATATGTTTTTACATCCCTTCATCACAACAATAATTTTACACAAATGTAAAATAATATTTTACATTATCCATAAAAATGTAAAATATTTTTACTTCTGTAAAATTATTAGTTCAGCTATAACTGGATTGTGGTCACTCCAATCTTTATTTGGGGAATAATAGTAATTACATTTGAATTGTTTTGAGCTAAATATGTTATCGATTCTCATTAAGGGCAATTTTGAAGGGAAAGTTCCCGCCAGTCCAATGCCTCCTTGTACAAAACAGTCATTTAAATCTCTTTTAATAGTTTTAAAAGTAAATGATGAAGGCAAATCATTGAAATCACCAGCGAGAATAACTGGATATTTTGTACTGTCAATAAGTTGCTTTATCATTAATGCCTGACTTGCTCTATTTTTTGAGTTATCAATGAGTCTCCTTGCAGTCTCAGTAAGTCCTAAATATATCCCATGTTTTAGTCCGGAAGTCTGCATATGCACATTTATTATTCTTACAGTATCGTTGTCTGCAAGCAATATGTCCGCCCAAACTGCACCATTAATGCTGTTAAGAATCTCTATTTGACCACTTGATAACACGGGGAGTCTGCTAAATATTTTTAATCCATATGCCTGTATACAATTTTCTTTTGGAATTTGTTCTTTAAAAATGCCGAAAATGCTATCTATTTCATTTTTATTGTAAATACTGTGCACTTGATACTCCTGCATGCAGAGAATGTCTACTTGGTTTTCTATCATAAAATCCGCAATGTCTCGAAGAGGGATTAGAAAAGGATGATAGTTAAACCCATGTGTGTTGTATGTTGCTATTCTTACTGGTGTGCTGCAAATTGTAGAGTTGTTGCTAAGCAGTCTTCCAAAGCTTATATTTGCTATGACAAACTGGAAGTTTATTAAAATTGCAGAGAGAGGTATAAGATAATTGCGACTTTTTAAAAATATAAGGCACAATGTAAAAAGTGCCGCCAAAACAAGAGAAACTGGCATTAAAAGTGAGGGGAATATGCATATGGCACAATCGTTTGGATTAATCCACCCGGCTATAAAACCGAAAATAGATATAATCAATACGATTATACTGCAGAAAGTCAAAAAGTAAATTATAAATCTCTTCTTAACCATATTTTTCATCTGTGATTTAAATTTGTTAGCAAAGCTATTAGCATTACATGAACTCTCAAATATATTTTTTAATTTTACAGGCAGTTAAAGGAAGGTGGAGTGTAAATAATTATTAACCCAATAATTATGAAAAGTAAAAAGAGAATTTTAATTGTAGATGACAAATCTACTATTGCAAAGGTTATACAGGTTTATATTTCTGATCTGTATGACTGTATATACTTTGAGGATCCATTGAAAGCTATAGCGTGGATACAGGAGGGTAATATTCCAGATCTTATTATTTCAGACATTTACATGCCAAACATGAGTGGTGCGGAATTTCTTGATTACCTTAAGAAGAATGATCTTTTCAAATCTATCCCTTTTGTTATTCTTTCGAGTGAAGACAGTACATCTCAAAAAATTGCCCTTCTTGAGAAGGGGGCTGATGATTATATATCTAAACCTTTTAACCCGATGGAGCTTAAAGTTAGACTTAGAAAGATAATCTCGTGAATGTTTATACAATATACGTTGGGGACGATGAAGTGACATACAGTCGCTTCAAAGAGTACCTTGACGGGACTTTGGCTTATGCTGTAAATTTTGAGGAGGCAGTAGATTTAATAGCTGATAATTGTGGTGACAAATCCTTGATGGTATTTTATGAAAAGAGGGAAAGCTTTGAAATTGAAAGTCATGCTATTGAACTTTTTAAAAGTAAATTTCCTAAAGTATACATGGTGCTGGTATACGATAATATTAATAAGGGAGAATTGCTGCAATATCATAAATTCGGGATAAATGACACTGTTCACAAGAATGTTACGAAAATAAGACTGCGTCATGGGGTTGAGTTTGTTGAAAAGAACCAGGAGATTATTCTTTCATCCCATACGAATCAAGTCCCTTTGGAAATTTATAAACCTCCTGTTTGGAAAAGATCATTTGATATTATTGTCTCTGTGATAACAATTATTATTCTCTTTCCATTTTTATTGCTATTAGCGGCTCTTATAAAAATAGAAAGTAAGGGGCCTGTAATTTATGTATCCAAAAGGGTAGGAAGTAATTATAAAGTATTTGACTTTTACAAGTTCAGGTCCATGTATATAGATGCAGATAAGAGGCTAAAAGAGTTTATTAATTTAAATCAGTATAAAGACTTTGAAGATTTTGCCGATTTTGACTACGAAAATTCAAATAAGATTCCTTTTTTTGATAAATTTATGTCTGATATATATGTTTCAGACCAGGAGATCGTTCCTGAATCTGTTTATTTAAGAGAGAAAAAAATACGTCAGAAAAATAATTTTGTTAAATATGTCAATGATCCACGCATAACAAAGGTAGGAAGATTTTTAAGGAAGTTCAGTTTGGATGAATTGCCTCAATTGATTAACATTCTCAAAGGTGACATGTCTTTTGTAGGTAACAGACCACTGCCTCTGTATGAAGCAGAGCAACTCACAACAGATGAGTATATTGATAGATTTTTTGCCCCTGCGGGACTTACAGGAATATGGCAGGTAGAAAAGAGAGGAATTTCAGGTAGCCTATCTCCAGAAGAACGTAAGCAATTAGATATATATTATGCACATAATTACAACTTTTGGATGGATATAAAAATTCTGTTTAAAACTCTAACTGCTTTTATTCAAAAAGAAAACGTATGATTTTATGAAGAGAAGGACTACAATATTGTTAATTATTGGTTTACTCCCAGCAGTTGCATGGGGACAGAAAGAACCTGTTGCGACTGTTAAATCTGACAGTAGTGATTTATTGTTGGATGTTATTTTACCTCCTATTGAAATTCTGTTTGAAAATGCCAAGAATGGTCCCTCATGGGAGTTTTATAATTTGAAGAAAGATGAACTTAATAGAAAATATATTACAGAGAAGAGGAGTTGGTATCAGTTCGTCGATCTATTTGGCACTTATCAGTACGGAGTGGTTGGGATGAACTCTTACACTGATCTGGGGACAAACTATCCAATTATTTATCAAAACAGTGGTGGAGAGCAACTTTGGTACAATGCGGGAGTTTCAGTCCGATTTCCGCTGGACAAGGTTATTGACAGAAAAAATAGAATAAAAACTCAAAAGAGTGTGGTTGGTCAGGCCGAAAAAGAGCAGGAAATGTGGTTTGAGGACAGAAAGATGAAAATAATAGATCAATACACCAAATCAGAAGAGATGATAAGTAATCTTAAAATAGCTTTGGAACAGTTTTCTCTTTCTCAGGCAGAATATGATATGGCAGAAAAAGACTACATTATGGGGACTATAACTATTTCAGAGCTTGGAATAGCAAAAGGCAAACAGGTCCAATCAATTCAGCAATTATCAAAAATAAAGTCAGAACTTAAAAACTCAATCCTTCAACTTGAGATACTTTCCTGTACCAAGATACTTAATCAATAGTAAACATGATTTTACAATTCACTAAATTCCTATATAGAATTAAATTCTGGCTTATTATCTTGCCGGTTGTTGCTGCACTTGTTGCAATTTACTTAACAAAAAACATAATTCGCACCTATGAGGTCAATATGACTATTTATACAGGGATTGCATCAGGATTTACAATCGAGTCAGGTATGGAATCCGGACGGGTAGACTGGGCAAGCGTCAGCAACGGTATGGACAATCTCATAAGCATAATTAAATCCAAAAGTACTCTTTACGAGGTGTCGTTGCGATTATATGCACAAAATATGATATACGGAGATTCTACAAAAGATAACAACTATATTTTGGCAAGAAATTACAGAGAATTGCTCAGAATCACTCCAAAAGAGGTAAAGGCACTGATAGACAAAAATTCGGTTGATTCAACCATCATCAATCTTAAGAGATACGAAAGGGCTTCTCCAACTAATTTCGTTTATGGCCTTTTTAATTGGTATCATCGTCACTACAGCTATTATGCTCTGAGTAAACTTGAGGTAAAGAGATTGTTTGACAGTGATATGCTCGATATTATTTATACTTCAGATGATCCAGGCATCGCCTACAATACTCTTTTAATTTTGAACGAAGAATTTGTTAAGCAGTATAAGCAGCTAAGATATGGTGAAACAAATGAGGTTATCGATTATTTCAACAAGGAATTGGCGCGTCTTGGAGAAAAGCTTAAAGAGTCAGAAGATTCTTTAACTCGCTATTATGTTGACAAAAAGATCATTAACTATGATGAACAGACAAAGCAAGTTACAGCTCTTTCCCGAGATTATGAATTGATGTATTACAATGCCATGCTGAAGCATGCAGATGCTGATGCGTCTGTCAAACAACTTGAAATTAGGATTGAGGGGCAATTAAAGGCAATTGAGAATAATACAATGTTTTTACAGAAACTAAATTCACTATCTGAAATTAGTTCTAAACTGGCAAGGTTTAAAGTCTTGAACATTGATACTGCTAATATCTCTCCTGTGAACAGGAGGCTGCTTGAAGATTTGGAATCTCAAGAGAAGAAGGCAGAAGAAGAGTTGAAGGCTTATACTGCTACTATAAATAGACAAAGATATTCGCAGGATAATGTAGCTTCGGCAGCATATATCGATCAGTGGGTTTCATCTGTAATAGCAAGAGAAGAAGCATTGGCAGAATTAAATGTCATGGAGGATGTAAAAAAAAGTCTCGAT
>Ga0208695_1002522_pt1 | contig 13234 bp, 11 predicted proteins | sample AD_UKC111_MetaG_FD_184449 | JGI IMG/M metagenome (GOLD analysis project Ga0208695, IMG submission 184449) | Active sludge microbial communities of municipal wastewater-treating anaerobic digesters from Hong Kong - AD_UKC111_MetaG (SPAdes)... | ecosystem: Engineered > Bioreactor > Anaerobic >... | reverse complement strand
CCCACAAAAAGTAGATGGTTTCAATCCTTGATTTAATGGACTGTAGAGTAAAAACTCATCTTCTTATATAAGTGCCTCACAAATAACAAACTTAAACCGGTTTTTCAGATAATCCAAACTGATAGTTTTGATAAAAAACCAGCTCCCAAATGAGCCAAAAGGCAATTTCGGGCAGGCACAAACACTCTATAAATCTATAAAAGAGCGAAAAGGTACTAAAGAAATCAATAAATTCTTCTTAGATTAAGATAAACGGTATCTTTAAAAAGCAAGTATAATGTTAATTTTTTCATCCAAATTAAAACAATATCTTATCTTTAATGATAAGGGGCGAAAGTAAATTAGCATTAATATTTTTCACCATAAATCTATGGATTCCACATCAAGGGTGGAATGATAACACCATTAAATTAACTAATGATGTTTTATTCATTCTAACAGCCAAGAGCTGGATTTCCATAATTTTCTTTCTTATTCCAGCAAACACTCTATACATAAAAAACATATATGTGAATAAATCTCATATTCAGACAGAGCACAAATTCCGATAAGTGCAGTCCAGGCATTTTCTTTTTGCTTTGGCAGGTTTTGGATATTTTTCCAAGTTAATTATCATAAAAATCTCGTCAAGGATCAATTTAGCTTTATCCAGCATTTTAGGAGTGATAGCCAATTCTTCCAGATGGTTTTGAGATCTGGTATACACAATAAATGCTTTATACACCGGAACCTGAAAGTTTTCCATAATCAGAAGCGCATAGAGGATTTGTTGATATTTAAGGGTCTTATATACCTTATTTTCCCAAAAGGCATATTTATAATCCAGGGGTGCGGCACTGCCATCTGCCAGGAAAAGAACTTCATCAACTTTTCCCACCAGTTTCAATTTTTCGGAGGAAAGATAAACATCAGTAAGTTTATCAATAGCGCTAGCTTTCTTACGCAGATATTCCTTATTTTGCACCATTTTCAATTTATGAATATCTCTGCCTTTATTTACCAGGGTTCTTCTGTGTTCATGCTGTTCAATTTTCATTATGTTCATATAATAAACGAAACGAGGGCAGAAGAGATATTCCATCACTTCGGAAGGAGTGATAAACTGAAAATCGTTCATAAGAAAAATGCCTTAATTTCATCTGTAATAAGAGCGGGATCAAATGCCTGACCAAGCAATTGACAGCTTTTAAAGTCCTCATTGCACATTGGGAAAATATAAACCCGGTCTATTTCAGGATTGATTAGTTCCTCAATCTGACAGCTTAATTCTTTGCATTTGGTACGGCTCATTTCACCCAAAAAGACAGAATATTGAACTCTGTATATTCCGGCTTGTTCACAGCATTTGGAAACTTTATTCCGGATTTTATCTTTAACGATATCATACATCACCCAAGTTAACATTCTTCTTCTCCATTATCTGCAAAATTGCTGTTCAGGAAATTTTGCAGTTTTCTATTAATTGAGGTTTCCAGATAGTTTTCCCTTTTATCAATTAAGAAATTGGCAAAAGCGTGAGCATCGGTTTGAATCATATCAAGGCGTTTGCGGTTTTTATTACGGTACCGAATAATTTCATCAAAATGTTCTAATAACAAAGGAGCCAGGAATTTTTTCCCCGCCGTGCTAAGTAAAACACCTTGATGAACCGGTTCAATGAAATCAGGAGAAAATTTATGCCGGGAAAAAATGTAAAAAACGGGCTCATCCACCAAAATACGATAGGGCTCTATAAAATCAAAGACAAAGGACTTCTTATTGTAATTATCACTATGCAAAAGCCCCAAGTAGGGATCAAGACCAGCAATAATTAAAGCTCTCTCCACTTTAGAATAGAGAATGCCATAACCATAATTCAGCATAGCATTGAAAGCATCTTTAGCAGGACGCGAACTTCTCCCCTCAAATTTATATGCATCAGGGATCAATTCTGCCAAAATGGAAAAATAATTCTTGGAAGCACCTCCTTCCCAACCCATAAAAGAACCGGAAAGTTCATCCAATTTGCCTTCTGCCTGCATTATACAAATAGCAGCTTCCTGCATATTTTGCATCCGGGTTTCAAAATTACTTTTATCGCAATCACGCTTGGAAAGCAAACGCTGCACAAAACGGTATTGATTCATTATTTTTATGGCAATCCAATTTTTGATGAATTGTAAACCTATGTTATCAGAAAGCATTTCCAATTGCCTTCTTCTAATTAAAACAGTACTGCCAATTTTGGGAAACCAAATCCTGCCATAAGGAGAGCCATATTTATCCAGAAAAACAATATCAATATTATAATCCATCGCCAATTGAATGGCATCCGTGGTTATTATAGCCGCATTGGAAATAACAATGGAAGATATCTTTTCCGGAGAGAGCTTGGTTTTCTTATCCTCAATGCTCAATTCAAACATTTCATCTTTTTTGCGTAAGTAACTACCGTAGGTATTTAAGTGGACTTCCATCAGAGAGCCAAACAGCTTGATTTAGCTGTAGAATATAGTTTAAAACCAGTTGAACATTCGTAAAAATCTTCTATGAATTCAGAATCTATATAATAGATGTGGTCATTTAGCTTTTTAACTTTATAGGAATCGTAAATAACAGCAAGTTCTTTGGGTGAAATATTTATTTGATATAAGTTCAAAGAACGATATTCTTTATCCAGAGCTGTTTTAATTTTTTGAATTTCCTCTTTAGGAAGTTTAGTATTTTTCATACAATCAAAATACCCTATTATAGATGATATTGCTTTAGTAGAGATTTCATCCCAAAGAATATATACTGTTTCTGTAGCATAATCATCAGAAATAAGCTTAAAATCAGCAATGGGAACTTGATTTTGAATGTTGTGATCATAATTAAGATCGGAAATTGCTCTTAAAATGGCTTTACCCTTAGCACCTATATCCAGATTATGATAATAACTATTAACAATTTCAGAAAACTGACGACTTTCTAAAGAAGTGAATTGCTCTAAACATTCTTTTGTTTTAGATAGCAGATATTTATCATATACATAGTGACTAAGTAACTTGCCATCTTTTTGTAAATTGACCAAAAACATTTCTCCGCCAAGTTCACCTAATTCATTATTCCTGTTACATCTACCTGCAACCTGGATAATACTATCTAAAGGACCAAAATCACGATATACCCTTTGAAAACTTAAATCCACACCCGCTTCAACCAATTGGGTAGAGACCAAAATTACTTTTTTCTGTGTTTCTTTTAGGATTGTATTAATTTTGTATATAATTTCCTGCCTGTGTATAGGAATATGCAATGTAGTTAAACAGAAAACTTGATAGGAGGATTGATAATTAGAAGAAAGATAATTATATACAGCAAGAGCGGAGCGTTTTGTATTCATTACAATTAAAATGCTCTTTGCATCATCAAATTCCAGGAAATTTTGGCAAAATTCATCTACAGATTGTTCCTTCAGATTAATATAAAGTTTCACGCGATTAAAATCGGGAACCGAGAAAAGTTCTTTCTTACATAATTCTATGTATTTACCATCAGGATAAAGATAAGGTTGAGTGGCCGAACAAGAAAGAATGTAAGTATCAAATTTTTCGGCAAGAACCTTAAATACAATTCTTAATAAAGGATAGTAATCAGCGGGCAAGTTTTGCACTTCATCCAGGAGAATTATAGAATTAATAATATTATGCAGCTTACGAACCATAGCATTTCTATTGCCAATTAGGGAATGAAACAATTGAACAAAAGTAGAAATAACACAGGCAGATTCCCAGGATTCAATAGACATTATATCTTTTTGCAATTCATCCCAATTATAGGTTGGCTCATCTTTTGTAATTGCAGAATAATCTACCAGATGATGATGTTTTACTAAAAATCTGTAATCTAAGTTTGTTTTTTCATTGAGATTAGATAGTAATACATTTTCAAATTCCTGATAATTTTGGTCTATAATAGAAGTATAAGGAAGGCAGTAAATAACTCTTCTTAAATTATCTTCATAAGATTGAATATGATCAGTAAATTCTAAGCATGCAAAAGTTTTTCCACTTCCGGTGGGGGCAGTTAAGGTATATAGTTTTTGGGAAGGCGTAATACTTTGGTTACTTCTGATATTATCTATAAATTGATTTCTTAAAGTGTTTAATGCACCCTGTACCTTATTCTTTTCCTCAATTATTTTTGCCGGTGAAAAGCTTAGCTTTGGATTGAGCTTCTCCAAAAATACATATTCCTTAACAGCTGCGTTATGTTTATCTGCATCTATAAGAACCGAAAATAAAAGATTTTGGATTAAAAATGATTCTACTGCTTCATCTATATTAGTAGGAGAATAATTAAGAGAAAACTCCTCCAAATTATCACTCATAAATTGAAACGAACTATAAGACAATTCCGGTAAGATGATATTGTGTTTTTCCAGCAGTTTTTTTAAATCAACATCATTATTTATGTTTTCCCATACACTCTTATAGATAGTAAGTGTTTCATCAATAAGAGCTGCATTATTAAGATCCTCTCCCCAAAAAGAACTTAAGTTACTATGATGCTTTTGCACACATTTAAAAGCATTAGGAGCAAAAGAAGAATATTCTTTCCAAGAATGGAAATTGAAAAAAGTAATAACCGCCGAAATATAACTATGATGTGTTAAATTATTACGATTTCCACCTCGGACATAATTTTGAAAATAGGAAGATGCCTTCCCCAGATCATGCATAATTCCAATTTTTTCTGCACCGAAAGTTAATTTATCTTTAGTGGTAGTAGTTAAGTTCAGGGAAAGCTTTTGGATCATTTCTTTAGCATCAGAAGCTACTTCAGCTAAATGATCTACCAAAAGCTTTTCCTGATATCCGTTTTTTGCAGGATGGGAAATAATCACAGAAAAGATACCCTGGCTTTTAGGTCATTATTTAATTCAACTAAATTTCTAAACTTACCATGAATTCTTTTCCCGTTTGTTTCTATAACTATATTTCCAAAGCGTTTGGTTTGACGATAGCTTTTTTTACTATCGGTTTTCAATTCTTGTTCCAAGGGCATTCTTTCCATAATTAAATCACAATCTTGGGAAATAATGCTATCTATCAATTCTCTTTCAATAGCAGAATCAAGATAGTCAGATTCAGAGATTGGCTTAAATTCACCTTGGCTATAGGTTCTAATTAATTCCAAATGGGCAATGAACTGTCTTTGTCCCAAGTATAAGCCATAACCGAAATTTTTTTCTTTAATCTTATTTTCCAATTCTGCAAAGTTATTTTCTTCTGCACTATTAAAGCAAAGATAAAGTATCCATTCCAGATTCTTAGTACCCTGTGCTTTAAGAAGTTCCAAACGACATTGTTTATGCGCGGAAAGATCATTTATGGGGATATTTTTACTCTTATCTTGAGCATAATTCAATGTTTGAAACACTTTATGATAGTATATGTTAGGAACTAAAGATATTGCTATTCCAAGTTTATCTGAACTCATTAGATTATAATAACAATCTCTTTCAATTTGTAAAATAGAAGCCAGTAAACCACAAATAGCAGTTCGGGGTGGAATTAGATAGGTTAGAGAAGAAGCGTTAGTATAAAATTTACGAAAATGAGCAAATTTACCGCTCAGCTTCAGCTCTAAAATCCGATTTGAATTTTGTGGAATATTCATATCTTTCCCCCATCATTTAAGGGAAAGCGGTTTTTTCCAGTCATCTTGGATAAATATTTTATCAAAATCAGGAATTGATATCTGTTCATCTTTCCAGTAATGTATGCAGGAAATCAATTCTTTGTTTTGATTCAAATATTCTATTAGAGGATTAATGTTTAATTCATAATCTTCCGGTTTTCGGATAAGACGAAGATTTTGTGCAATATTAGGATTCTGAGAAGTAACCTCAACCATACTACGCAAGTCCTTCAAAAACTTATCTTTGCCTTTTAACTCTAGGCGTAAATATAAACGCGGGTATTGTCCAATTTTAGTTCTTGTTCTGGCAAGAGGGATGGAATTAAGCATTGCCTCGTCAAAAAGTTTTAGGTCTTCTTCAGTAAGATTTGTTTCTTCTGCAGCATTGGCATTTACACTTCCGGAAAAGGCAATGAGAGAATAATATAAACGGTAATCTTTTCCTATACCTTGTCCGCCGGAAAAACTGGAAGTGATAGTTGAACTATCTACTATTTCTACAGGGTGTAAAGAATAACCCCAGTTAAATTGAACCGGACCCGTAAAGTGACCACCTCTGTCCTCTTCAGCAGTTACAGCTCCAAAAAGACGAACATCAATAAGATCAAGATGTCCTTTCTTCAAATCTTGAATTTGTTTATTGCGTTCTTTAGCATCTTTGGCTTTGTTGGAAATAAAGATTTCCTCGCCTTTGATATCTTCAAAATAATCTCTAATATAGCGTTTTAAGCGGACATCGGAAACAAGGTTTATGAAGGTATCATAATCCATACGGGGTTTGTTTTCATTGTCCATATCACCATTCGGATTGCACATTTGTGCATCGTAAAGAAACAGGATTTCTGAGTTATTGTTAATCATTTTGTTCCTCCTGATTTTTTTCAGTTTTATCTGGATGTTCTTGTTTATAAATGGCACCTAAATAATTTGAATAAGCTCTGCCACATAAAATATGGAAGATAATTTCTTCCGGGGATAGAGAAGATTTCTCTATGCCTTGCATACATTCTCTGTAATAATTTTCGGTTACAGAATCATAAAATATATCCCAAACCTTACCCATTTCATCTACCATAGCCATCAAGGACTTAACTTTTTGAACAGGGATTCCTCTCAAATTCAATCTGTTAATGAGAGTGCTTTTGATATTCTTTTTTCTCTGTTCGGATTCTATAGCAGCAATATACATTCCTAAGATGAAAAGGCCTTGAGCATAAAAGTTGTTTTCATAAATTTGGGAATGTGTGTTAAAATAAGCAGTGATTTTTTCATCCTGCAGTGCGGCAATTAAGTTACGCTTTTCCATAATATGAACTCCTTCTAATTGATTAAATTTTAGTAAATGATCTAAATATAAGGTCATAAAAAAGGGTGTGATGTTTAGAAAATATTTATTCTCGGTTTCTAAATTATTGTTTTTCCGATTAAAGATATCTATGAATTGGCGAATAAGTTTATTATATTGGAAGCTACGATTATATAAATATATTTCTAATGTGCTGATAATATTTTTATTCAATACAGTATAATCATATTGATCCAAACCTGGGTGAGATTCTTTTGAGGGTAAAATTAAATACCTGAGTCCTTCAAATGATAATGCATCTTGATAACCATATAAAGAACCTAATTTATAATCCAGAATCATTTGGTTCAGGTGTTCTGTTTTATTTATTAATTCCCTTAGATTGATGTTTTTAATCATACCATTTATGATAAATTCTTGTGAAGTTGGACTGGGTTTATTATAAAAAAGCAGAGTAAATTCTTTTAACTTTTTGATAAGTGTGCTAAGAGTATTAATATCATTCCTTTTTTGGTCTATTGGTATTCTTCTTAAAAGTTTGGTAATCATAATAAGTTTTTGAGGGTCAATTAGTTCTTCATCATTATCCGTTTCAAAATTAATATCAGGCAGTACTATTGTCTGCAAGCCAAGTAATTTAGTTCCTAACTTAGTAGAAGCATATTGAATTCCGACTAAAACTTGTTGATTACACTTTTCGCACATTGAAAAAGCATTATGAGTTATACTTCTGTCTACATTATCAAAATAAAGAGGATTAGTAGTGCCGAAAAATTTTTGTTTTATGGATATGTCTTTAGGTAAAGTAGAATCCTGTCCACAGATATGACAATAGCCCTGTTTTGTGTTTTCCAGATAATGTTTTTTAAAAAGATAATAATATAAGACATCAATATAGCAATCGGCATATTCACCTTGGTGTAAAAATTTACCATCAATCTTTAGAGCATAGGCCTGTCTTTCAGTAACATATTCCTTCAAAGTAGACGATAGGTATTTTTTTAAGCATTTTTGAAATTCCTTATTGTATTTAGATTGGTTATTTAGATTATTTTTTAATTCAGGTATATTCTCAGGATCAGGAAAATCTTTTTGCTGCTCTGCTTTAAGTTTATCATATCTAAGTGAGATAATTTTATTTTCAATTCTGTAAAATATCTCTTGAATCTTTTGAAGATATTTTAAAAAATCTTCCCCGCGTGTCAAATCTGTCCAGGGAATATTTTTAAAATTATTGTTTACATATTGGTATAGTTCAAATTGTAGCAATGGTTTTAAAGAAATGTGAGCAGCATAGATAGAAGGATCATTAGGAGCATTATTAGTAAAAACCAATAGCTCATCCTTTTTATCGGGTGATAATTCAGTTCCCTGTGAAAAATAGCATTCCTTTTTGTTAGTATCCAAGTTTAGCTCTAATAAACGTCCAATATAATTTTCCAAATTGTCATTTACTTTTTTTTTCCATTGGTAATTATCCAATTCAGTGCAATACTGTTTAACAATAAATAGTTTTTTGTCCTTTTCGGGAAGTGAGTTAAAATTCTCTTTTGTTAAAACTGTTTTTCCTATTGCTTGATATAAAGGAATCATTTTTCCTCCTTTCTTTTTCTTACAACACCAAAACCGCGAGCACTTTGTTTTCCGAGACCAAGGAATTCGGGGATCAGGAAATTGGTAGTGAAATCACCTGTAAAGCATTGCATTGGTTGATTGTGGAAATTTACTTCCAGGGGTTTAAACCAGCCATCTACATTTAGCTTATCCACTTCCGGAATCCAATAGTTAAATGCCTTGGAAAGGGTTTTGAGGTTATTTTTCAGGATGGTTTTTAATCTTTGGTTACGCTGGAAAGTATTCAATTTATTATATTCCTGATAGTTTTCTTGGTTTAGTGCCATCCAGGGAGAAGCAAAAAAGTAAGGATAATAGTCCTCGGTTAAGCCAAAGTCCTCTTCTTTCAGGGAGATTTCTCTTTCGTTGGAAATGAGTGTCTTTCCGTTAATTTCCAGTTTATCCACTTCCAGAAAGACCTTTTTGATGATATCTATGCCTTCATTGATCGCCAGCAGAGCAGGATGTTTTTCAATTATTCTATATTGAATTTGGGGTGCCTTATAGTTATATCCCAAGCCAGGAAGGTGATTATGAAAAATATGATCTTCGGGAAACTGATTTACAAAGAAACCACGCAATTTGGGAATATCCCGTGGCTCAAGTAAAACATCAGTCCAGCTGACAATCAAATAACGAATTTTCATTGTGACTACATCCTATCCCTTTATAGAAGGGAATTACTATTTTATTTCTTATTATGAAAATCAACCAATTACTTGAAAACAAAATTTTAATATCCTGTCAAGCATAAATTGTTGATTTAGATAAAATAATGTTAGGGATGCAAATTAGGATGACAAACACCGAAAACATAAATTTTTCTTGTAACCTTTGTTTTGGCGAAAAAGAGATATCTTGCTATGGATAACAATATTATTCATTGGTAATAAAACAATTAGCCATATTTTTTGTCGTTATTGGTTTAGAATGCATAATTGCTTGTTATATAGACGATTAAGTAACAACTCCGTAACACTTCCGTAACACTTCCCTTGTCTCGTTAGGGAATCGTTACTTGGTTGTTACTTTGTTGTAAGAAGTAGCACCAAGATAAAAACAAGCCAAAGTAAGGCAGGAGTTATCTGCGGCTTGATAACTTCCTCTGGGGAAATAAATTCTATAGTGTTTACACCATATTATGCAGTTGAGGAAAAAAGGGTGGACAATTTCCGATTTGCCAAAGAGTTTATAGAATTCTTTGTGGTCGTTATGAGCCCTCATCGCTAAATTAATTAGCTACAATGTGCAAAGTTATACAAGCGATGAGGACTCCTGAATTAATTCATTCTTCATTTTTCATTCTCCATTCAAACGAGGGGCTAACGCCACCATCGCTATATTTGTGTCGCCCTGACGGGCTTTTGGCAGAGGGCTAAGAGCGAAGAGCAGAGGGATTTTTCCTTATTTTTAACGAGGGGCTTACGCCACCATCGCTATCATTGTGTCGCCCTGAGGGGCTTTTGGGAGAAGGTAAAGAGCGAAGAGCAAAGGGATTTTTCCTTATTTTTAAAGAGGGGCTTACGCACCCATCGCTATCATTGTGTCGCCCTGAGGGGCTTTTGGCAGAGGGCTAAGAGCGAAGAGCAGAGGGATTTTTCCCTATTTTTAACGAGGGGCTAACGCACCCATCGCTATCATTGTGTCGCCCTGAAGGGCTTTTGGCAGAGGGCTAAGAGCGAAGAGCAGAGGGATTTTTCCTTATTTTTAACGAGGGGCTAACGCACCTATCGCTATCGTTGTATCGCCCTACGGGCTTTTTTGCAAATATTGTTTTTTAAAATCCCATAAATCTTTTTTATCCTGTTCATCCCAGACCTATTATTAGTTCAAAGTTCAAAGTTCAAAGTGCTGGAGCTAGAAGTTTTTTGGTGTCTTCGGTGATCTCGGTGGCTAATAAAAAATCCCATAAATCTTTTTTATCCTGTTCATCACAGACCTATTATTAGTTCAAAGTTCAAAGTTCAAAGTGCTGGAGTTAGAAGTTTTTTTGGTGTTTTCGGTGATCTCGGTGTTCTCTGTGTTTTCAGTGTTTTCGGCGTAAAAAAAATGCGGAGGAACAGCGTCCTCCGGTTACACTTTTAATGCAAATTGAGGAGAAATTGGTTAAATTCCCTGCGGAATTTATTTTCTATATTTTGGGCAAGAACTCTAATTCCTCTGGAGGTTGCTTCCTCAATAGTAGAACCGCCTTGTTCCGTTTTATCCACGAAGGAAAAGAGGTTTTTTTCGCCGTAATTGAAAGAAATATTCAGACGCAGGGGTTGAAAAAATTGTTGTCCCAGGGATTTATGCGGCTCGGGATTCATTGTAGCGACAATTTGATATTCAGGGTTATCGTTTTCCAACAAGCCAATTTGATTAATTACATTTTTAAGCGAGGCATCTAAAAGGCCTGAAGAATCGCCAAAAACTCTGATTTGCAGGGGAATTTCCCGAGCCGCATAATTCCTGAGTTCCAAAAGTTCCTGTAAGCTGTGAAAAGGTTTTAACAAAATGCCTGAATCACTTGCCAGGGCGTTATAATAAGTATAAGTATTTTGTGTTTGTTGCAATTTATCAATAGCGCTTAAAATTTTAGCAAAGCGGATAAGGGGATCATCATTGGGAGCAAGGCAATTTTCAATAAACTCCTCGCAGTCGTCAATTTCATTGCGATAAATGGTCTGCACGGCAATTTTATCCATTACCGCTAAGGCATAGAAAGTTTTGGTTTTAGGGTCTTGCCAGGTTTCTTTTATCTGAGTATATTTCAAAGTTCCTTCTGCGATTGCTTTTACGGAAGAAGAGGTCTCGCTGCTTGTTTGATAATTGGAAGAAGAGCTTTTTTCGCTTTCCATACTTTTCGTAACTGCAATAACGCGTGTTTCAAAAAAACCAGCAATATTTTTCAATGCTTCGTTTTGTGCAATATTCAGTTCTTTTGCCATTCCCACTCCACAAAGATATTGCTTGGAAGGATATTGGGAATAAGGATTAGAAATCCATTCCGGTTTTTTCTTTCCGGCATAGAGGCAGGAACCAATAAGCAAGAATAAAAGGACGGTATAAATAATTTTTTTAGCCATTACTTAATTTAACCTATAAGCAATTTAAGCGGAATGAAGAACTTGAACTATTCATCTAACTCAAATTTGTTGTTGCACCCATAAACAAAACAGACAATTCACTGAAACAGGGAATCGGTAACATCTTTCGGAATTTCAATATTTTGGGTTTTGGCAATGGTAATAAACTCACTAATAGTCCTCATCTGATTTGAAAGCAAAACAGGAAGACCAATTACTACATTCGTAGCATAAGGAATATCTTTAACATACATAACTGCGTCTATTCCTTTAGCATTTTTGGCTTCATTTACGAACTTTTTGGAACTTTCCAGAATGGTTTTTTCCCGCACAATAGAGCTGGCAAGATAAATAAAGCCACTTAAAAAATAGACCTTTTGCGATTCGCTCAATTGGGCTTTATCCGTTTTCAGGTCTTCCAGTTTGGCTTTCAAGGTTTCAGATATTTCGGCATCACTGCCTTCCAGGTTTGCGGACATCAGAGATTTTCCTTCTGCTTCTATTTTTACATATTCCTGACGCATCCCCAAAGAAACAGCTACCATTTCTTCCGCTATTTTGGATTCCGCCTTAGCCAGTTTATAGTTATAATTAATTACTTTAAAGTTTGATGTTTTGGGCATCAAAAGAGCGCTGGCAAATGCTTCCAGTGAAAGCAAAGGCAGTTTGTTATAATATTCCGGATTATCTAATTGAGAATCATCCAAAAACAATTTTACTTCCGGATCCGCTTTTTTCTTTTTTGCTTCCAGTCCCACACAGCTTACCAGAAGCAAAAAAATACAGATGAGGACAATCAATCGCTGAATAGTTCTCATTAAATTTCTTATTTTAGCTTCCAAGTTTTACACGAAGCTGATCTACCAAATCCTGTGAGGCATGTGTTGCCGCTTCAATTAAAGCATTCGTTTTAGCTACGGTAGGATTTGAGCCCAAACCGCTGAATTGATAAGGTCCTGCACTGCAAATTTTAACAGCGAATTTTTTCCGCAGGTCTAAAATATAGCCGTTTACTTTCACATAGACCTTACTGCCTCCTGTTACCGGATCAATTTCTTCCCGTCCAACATCCAACATAGCAACAGCCAAAAAATCCAAACCAGCTTCGCGAGCAATATCTGTTGCTTCTTTTTGTGTGGAAGAGGAAATTTCGTTTAGAGCAGCAAAATCGTAGGCAAATTTTTCCGGCAAAATACCCACTTCGTATGTAGGAACAACTTCAAAATTGGCTTTATTAAAGACCTCCGTTACCTTGGTATCAATTTCCCCAGGGTTATAAATGCGGTAGGTAATCCCTTCGCTTTTATTGGTAACGGATTCAGAATACATTATGGATTTATTGGTGGAGCCCTTTTTACTTAAGCTTATATCCGCTTGACTGCTTGTGCTTATTTTATCGCTATCATAAATATCGGAGGAGGTTTCTCCGCTGGTTGCAACAGAACTGGAAGCAGCAACATCGGATTTGGCAGAAAGGTCTTTTTTAACAGTTTTGCCTTCACTTTCCACTGCAGCAACTTCTCTGGCTACATACACAAAGCTTAAGTAAGTAGGTTTGGTCATTTCCATAATGCCTTTCATC
>Ga0208695_1002517_pt1 | contig 13252 bp, 19 predicted proteins | sample AD_UKC111_MetaG_FD_184449 | JGI IMG/M metagenome (GOLD analysis project Ga0208695, IMG submission 184449) | Active sludge microbial communities of municipal wastewater-treating anaerobic digesters from Hong Kong - AD_UKC111_MetaG (SPAdes)... | ecosystem: Engineered > Bioreactor > Anaerobic >... | reverse complement strand
CGCGAATATTTGATTCCAGACTTACGTATGACAAAGGTTCGGCTATAGTGCACAGTATGCGTTATTTGGTAAACAATGATTCGCTGTTTTTTCTGGCGATGCGTAACTATCAGCAACAGTTCAAAGATAATGTGGCTACTGTGCAAGATTTAAAAGATGTGCTGGAAAGCACAACCGGTGTGGATTTTACGCAATTTTATGCGCAATGGTTTTATGGCGAAGGTTATCCTACGTTTAAAGTAAAATGGAATCAAGTAAACGATATGTTGAAGTTGAAAGTAACCGAAACAGCCTCTTTCCCATCGGCAACACCTTTGTTTATAACACCCGTAGATTACAAAATTAGAAGAACAGCTTTGCCGGATACCATAGTGCGTTTAACCATTTCGCAAAACCTACAGTATTACACACTTCCGTTAACCGGAACAGTAACCAATATTTTTGTTGATCCGGATAATTGGATTTTGAATAAACTGGATAGTGTAGCTAAAGATGTTTCGTTGGATGAGTTTACAAGTGTTGACGATGTGTCGAATGCATTTTCAGTTTATCCGAATCCCGTGAAAAATGTGTTGATGATTGACGTTAATGCGGTGGATGTGAGTGCTGAAATTTATGCCATAGATGGACGTATGGTGGCTAATCATGCACATTTGAACGGCAAAGCCATTACAGTAGCTGATCTTGTGCCTGGCGTGTACATGGTGCGTGTTTCGCAAAAAGGCGAAGCTATCGGACGAAAAGTATTTATTAAAGAGTAAGCTTTTTCGTTTTCTCGTAACGGTCGGAAATCGTTTGCAAAAGCTTTCTGAGAATCTCTGTCATTGTAGTTGCTGAAGTAAATGGAATCTCGAAAAAATCGCTGATTTCTTTGTTGAGTTGTGTGATTTTATCGAGTGGTGCTAAAGGTTCATCTTTCAATGAAGCGAGTAAATCGCGCAATTGTTTTTCGGAAGCCTTGATACGCGTGGCAATAAGCGTGCGCTCTTCGCTTTGATATTGCTTGATAACTTCTTTGTTGAATAACGCTTGCACTAAGGTTACCAGTGGTTTATTCTCTTTAAAAAACTGCGGCAGATAAAGATTCTTTCGTCCTTCATAACTTTGTTGATCGAAGTCGATAGGACGAATGCGATATTGTGCTTCTTCAAAATCGGGAGTAATATCAAATACAAAATTATAGGCACGCATATCGCCTAATAAACGCACTAAGCAACGTTCATTGAACTTCACAAACTCTTTGGCGATGCGCTTTTGATCGTGATCGGGTTTGAGTAAATAATTCGCCATAAACATATCGCCCGGTATACCTGCAATGTGTTCTTCTACAATAGTATCTTGATTGCTGAAATAGTTAATTCGGCTAGGGGAGAGGATGTGTTCCAGTTCGAGCCCCAGAATCCTTGATGCATCGGGTTTCTTGATGTAGAAGTAGTCGTACACATCGTTATAGTTGTTCACGATTTTAATGCGAAACGGATTCGAATTGCCGAAGGTACAATAGTCAACACGTTCTATATTCAAGTGTTCGTGCACACTTTGGTCGCCACCACTTTTTAAGATGGAATAGATTTTTTTCAGTCCATCGAATAAGGTTTGTGTTTCGTATTGCGGATAAAGTGCTGTAACCCACAATGAATCGTTTTTGTGTTTATCGTAGAGGGTAATAGTATTGTCGAAACGCTTTAAATCGTTGTAAGAAATGGGCATATCAATGGCTCTGCCATATTTAGCGAGGTATTCTAAAAAAGGCTGACGAACCGGATAGGTTTCTTTTTTGCGCGATATATGAAGCGATGATGGCATATCTAAAAATAAGAAAAGCCGGGAATACTCCCAGCTTTTGATGGCAAAACCCCCGAATTGCCGTTTAGATATGTTGATCGATAATACCTTTCAAGAAATTGGCCTGAACAACACCTGATTGTCGCCAAAGTAATTGTTTGTTTTTAAACAATGCCAAGGTTGGAACGCCTTGAATTTTATAGGCTGTGGCCAACTGCGGATTTTTGTCGACATCAATTTTAATGATACGAGCGGTGTCGCCAATTTTAGATTTTAAATCTTCTAAAATAGGTTTCATGGCTTTACAAGGGCCGCACCATTCGGCTGAAAAGTCGACCAGCACCGGAATTTCACTATTGATTAAATCATCGAATTTTGCGTTCATGTTGTTTTATTTTATTTCTTCGTAAGTAATGTCTTTGGTATCGTCAAATCGCGATTTAGTTGGATAGTTAGGTCCACAAGCACTCGTGCCACAACAGCCTACATTAAACAACGCTTGTGTAAGAAAAATACCGCCAAACAATCCGGTGATTGTATCGCGTTGCATAAAGCCCGATATAATGAACCCAACACCAGCGATTAAGCGAATCCAACGCATCACATCCCAATGCGAATTGATAATTTGTTTCAACATTATAATTTGCTGTTTAAGCTTGCCCATCCGCCACCATTGTGTACAGTAGTATAGCCTTTTGATTGCAAAATACTTTTAGCAGAAGCACTACGCATTCCTGATGCACAGCAAGTGATAATGGTTCTGTTTTTGTCTTTCAATTGTCCAAGATTAGCGCTCAACGCATCTACCGGAATATTGATAGCGCCTTTTATGTGGCCACCGGCAAATTCGCCTTTGCTTCTTACATCTAATATGATAGCACCTTCTTTTACAAGTTGTGCGTAATCTACTGAAGGCCCGAATCCGAGCATGTTTTTAAGTGTATCTAACATGGGTTATGCTTTTTTAGATTGATAATAATTTACGTCTAACCAAGAACCTGCATTGCAGCATTCTATACCTTGGTTAGAAAGATAATGTGTGGCTTGTCCGCTTCTTCCGCCCGATGCGCAACACAATACTAATGGAGCTTTTAAGCTTTTTAGTTCTTCGATACGGTTGGGTACTTCTTGTAGCGGAATATTGATAGAGCCTGCTACATGGCCTCCTCGAAATTCTTCCGGTGTTCTTACGTCAACAATAGTTCCTTCATTGTTGAGAATGATTTTTTCTACGTTCATTGTTGTTAATTTTGTTTATCGTTTTGAAAAATGTTGGCGAATAATGCGCCCATCAATGCACCATACAGTGATGAATTAACAGGACTTGAAGTGATAGCACAAGTGCCCGATGCGCAACCTACTTGTTGCCAATACAAAAAGCCGGCAACTGCACCAATTAGTGCTCCTATAATGGTTAGGCTGTATTTTTTGAGTAGTGTCATTTTATAATAAAGTTGTTGGACATACATAATCAGTAACTTTTACTGCAGTGTTTTTGATAGCTGTAAAGCCACCTCTAACATCAGTGAAATTGCTCCATCCTCTTTGTTTTAGCATCGAAGAGGCAATCATACTTCTATAGCCACCGGCACAGTGCAACACAAAGTAATTGTCTTTTGGAATTTCAGAGAGATGTTGGTTCAATACATTTAATGGAATGTTGATGGCTCCTTCAACATGTTCGGAATCATATTCGCTCTTTTTTCGAACGTCAATAACCATAGGCTTTTCGCTCGTTAATTGTTGCGCAAATTCTTCAGCACTTAATCGATTAACCGATTCAACTTCTTTATTTGCGGCTTTCCATACTTCGAATCCTCCGGCTAAATAGCCAATCGTAAAATCATAACCAACACGAGAAAGGCGAGTAATTGTTTCTTCTTCTTTTCCTACTTCAGTAATAAGTAATATTTCTTGTTTTAAATCGGGGATAAGTTCTCCCACCCACATGGCGAAACTTCCGTCTAGTCCTATGTTTATGCTATTAGGGACAAACCCCTTTGCAAATTCTTCAGGCTGCCTAGTATCTAAAACTAATGCTCTTGTCACTTCTGCCGTTGTTTCAAATTCTGCTACAGTAAAGGCATTCATACCACGATTTATAACGGTTGCTCTATCATCATACCCTTGAATATTCATCAACACATTTTTCGGGAAATAAGCCGGTGGCGGAGTAAGCCCGGTGATGAGTGCTTTGATAAATTCTTCACGCGACATAGGTTGCAAAGCATAATTAGTGCGCTTTTGATTGCCAAGTGTATCAGTAGTTTCTTTGCTCATCATCTTTCCGCATGCACTTCCTGCACCATGATTTGGATATACAATAATATCATCATTCAATGGCATAATTTTGTTGCGCAACGAATCATATAAATGTGAGGCTAACTTTGTTTCCGTTAAGTCTTCTACCACATGTTGTGCTAAATCCGGACGTCCCACATCACCAATAAATAATGTGTCGCCTGTTATAATTCCTTTTTCGATACCTTTTTCATCGATAATCAAATAGCATGTGCTCTCCATGGTATGTCCCGGTGTGTGAATGGCTTTCACACGACATTCACCAACAGTAAACACTTGATTGTCTTCGGCAATAATAGCATCGAAGTTTGGCTTCGCTGTTGGTCCATAAACAATAGATGCTCCGGTTTGCTTCGCTAAATCCAAATGACCGGAAACAAAATCGGCATGAAAATGAGTTTCAAAAACATATTTAATTTTTGCGTTATCGGCTTCTGCTCGATTGATGTATGGTTGTACTTCGCGAAGCGGATCGAAGATGGCAGCTACGCCTTTACTCTCTATATAGTAAGCTGCATGTGCTAAGCAGCCGGTGTATATCTGTTCTATTTTCATTTTGGTTATAATTTTATGACGCAAAGATGAAGCACTTTGTGGTGTAGTTGTGTGACAAATGTTACGCTGCAATTTTCTTTTTCTTAAAAATTGTAAAGAGTTCTGAATTGGCTCTTTTGAAAAATGAATTATAACTATTTGCCAGAGTTATAATGTCAAATTTTTCGGAGAACAATTGACGATACTCTTCCTCACAACCCCCAAATGGTGGACCAGCAGCTTCGAATTCGCGATTGAACAGCAATCCAACAAGCTTACCGTTGTTACTCAATAGCGAATACATTTTATCGCAATATAATTGTCGAAGTGTGCGATCGAGTGCGCAGAAAAATGTTTGTTCAATAATTAAATCAAATGCTCCTTCCAAAGCAAAAAAATCGCCTAGTATAATTTTTATGTTAATGTTGTTATTGAATTTTGTCTTTAGGTTTTCAATTAATGTTGGCGATATATCAATGACTGTGATATTCGTAAACCCATTGTTTAATAGATATTCAGCTTCATACGTATTGCCACAACCCGGAATGAGAATACGTAAATTTTTATCGGTGAGTTGATCTATATATGCTTTTAACGGAGGCGAAACTTCTCCTAGATCCCAACCGGTTTCATTTAACAAATATCTATTCTCCCAAAAGGCTTGATCTAATGTTTGCATTTCCTTGTTTTTAGAAGGATCTATTGTGTTATCCGACATGTTGTTCGTTTTGAAGGGATATAATTAGTATATATTAAATAACTAACATAAATGCGCCAACCAGTGCAATTTGAATGGCAAAAATAAGTAATCCAAAAAGAACTCCTTTTTGTCCCGATTGCCATAATACTTTAAAGCTAACTTTTAACCCAATGGCTGCCATAGCCACCGTTAAAATGAATTTACCTATAGTTTCCATGGCATCAATTATTTCTTTTGGAATTGAGACCAATGAGGTAAAAATGGTAATAGCAACAAAACTCCATAAATACCAGGGAAGCTTGAAGTGCTCTTTCCAATGACTTACATTATTTTTGTTAATGAGGTAATTGAAGAAAATAATAGCTGGCGATAGCAAAGCCACACGTGCTAATTTGATAGTAATAGCTGCTTCCCCAATTTCACTGCCCATGGAATATCCGGCACCGGCAACATTCCCCACCGAATGTAATGTGCCTCCTAACAGTAATCCATTTTGTGCAACAGATAAATGCATTGATTTTAAAAAGAAGGGCAATGCAATCATTCCAATACTTCCAAACAAATTAATGACGGCCATTGATATACCTACATCTTCTTTGTCTTTAGCGATAGTGGGTGCAACTGCAGCAATGGCTGATGAGCCGCAAATCGTTGTTCCGAAGCCGATCAGTAATCCTGTAGATCCCGGACAGTTCAGTTTTTTGGAAAGATAGATCGTGAGGAGTAGAATAGCAATAACTACAATAGCAATAGCCGTAAAACTCTTCCAGCCCAGTGCTGCAATATGCGTGTAATTGATGCTAAAGGCTAAAAACAAAATGGAAAGTTCCAGTAACTTACTACTGGTAAATGAAATACCGGATTGAAACTCGGTTGAAATTTTCACTAAGTTGCCAACAAGCATTCCAAGAACAAGTCCCATTAAAATGCTGTTGAACGATGGAATCATAGGGCCTGTGAAATAGGCCACAATACCAATGGAAAATGCCAATAGTATTCCTTTGTATTCTTTTTGAAAATCAATCACAGAAGTAATATGCGTAATATGAAAAAATTATTTTACAACAGCTCCGCTGTATCCCGAAATTCCGCCATCTAAATTATACACTTTAGAAAAACCATTTTCAACCAATACAGTGCTTGCCATCATACTTCTTTTTCCGCTTCGGCAATACACTAAGTATGTTTTTGTTTTATCTAGTTTTTTGATTTGTGCATCGAAGTCGCCTCCATTTACATCAATAAACAATGTTGCTCCTTTAATGTAGCCTTCACTCACTTCCTCTTTTGTACGCACATCTAAAACAACTGTATTCTTTTCTGTCATTTTAGATTGAAACTGTTTACTATCTAAATGCTGAATTGTAGGGCCTTTAGCTGTTGTGCTCGATTCTTGCCCGCATCCTATGAAGTTTAACATTAAAATTAAAAGCATTGTAGTGTTCATATAGTTCATTTTTTTTGGTTATTTATTTTTGGAAAAACATTTTTATAGCAATAAGAATAAGGGCCACAGAGAAAATTTTTCGCATTAAACTAGTGTCAATAGAGGTGGCCATCTTTCCTCCAAAGTATCCTGCGATAAAAAACGTAACTGCCATCACGGCAACTGCTTTAATGTCGATATTTCCGGCTTGGTAGTATGACCATGCTGCCAAAAAACCAATGGGTAAAACCATTAATCCTAATGTAGTTCCTTGCGCTTGTTGTTGTGTATATCCTAAGAAAAATACAAGTGCAGGAATAATAATAACGGCACCGCCAAGGCCCATTAATCCACTTAAAAAACCTGCTGTTGCGCCAATTACGGCAAGCAACAACAGGTTCTGAATATTCATTTCCATTTAGTCTTTTTTACAAGTGCTGATGCCAAATGGTGCGTATAAAGGGCAAAAGCTAATTACACTGGTGAGTGTGAAAACAGCAGCAAGTACTAAAAGTCCGATCCCTATCGTTCCTGTTACTGTACCTGTAAAATAAAGTACTGCAAATACGGCCGCAACAACTAATCTTATTAATCTGTCGGCTGATCCCATGTTCTTTTTCATAAGCGTATAATTTAATTTGAGTCAAATGTAACTCATTGATTGTATGAACTATGGAACAAATGTTACATGGCTATTCTTTTCGCAGCAAACGAATTTCATTTCTACCCGTTTCTAAGTAGCCAAGGTCTTTTAATTTTTTAATTAATCGTGTTGCGGCTTCGCGTTGCATATTTAACTCATTGGCTATCTCTTCGTGGCTGATATTAAGCGTATCACTTTCTTTGGCATTGGCACGAGCGAGTAAATAGCGCCAAAGTTGTTCGTCCATTTTCTCAAAGGCAATGGCGTCAACGGTTTTCAACAAACGATCAAAGCGTGTTTGATAGGTGAGGGCAACAAATTCGCGCCACTCTTTATACTGTTGCCAGAGCTCTAATTGTTGAATGGGGATAGCCCAAAGTGTTGTATCTTCTTCAGCAATAGCTTTGATCTCGCTTGGTTTTTGCATAGAGCAGCAGGTTAACGAAAGCGCACATGTTTCCCCTGCCATAATATGGTAAAGGAAAGTTTCTTCACCTAGCTTATTTTGTCGGAGTACACGAATGCAACCTTTTTCAACAATTGGAATAATTTTAATGTATTGCCCCGGGAGCATAATCACATCGCCTTCCTTCACTTCCATTAATTTGGCGTGTTGGTTAAAGGCCTCTTGAAGATTTTTATCTGAAAACACTTTCTTGTTTTTTTTGCTTTGCAACTAGCAAGCTAGCAATTATTAGGTTAGGAACCCAACACAGCCAAGCAACAATTTTATAAGCAATAAAGAAGTCGTTGAACGCAAATGTTAAGACAGGCAACCATAATCTTAGGGTTACTGCTGCAAAACAGGCGGCATAGCTATACATCATCCAATGTTCGTGCGCAAATACATTCCCTTTTTTTATTTCGAGGAATGCTTTAGTAGTGGTATAAAACCAAATGATGGCTAACAGACCAAATCCAATTACCGATGAGATTCCTCCTGTGGCAAAAAAAGCAATGAAAAGTCCAAATATTGAACTGCCAATGGCTGCTATCACATATACTTTGCCAATTTGCCGATGTAGTTGTAATCTTGAAGAGCGGAATTTTGAATTGAACTGTATCCATCCAATCAATAGGGCTAGCCCTCCTAAAAAGATATGTCCATAGAACCCAATGTTCCAATAAATATTACTCAGCGTTGTATCGGCTTTTGTTTGTAAAAGACCGAATGTTCTGTCTAAAATTAAATAAAGTAATGGGTAGAGACCTATAATCACTGCAAAAACTGCGAACAAAATATATAGGATTTTCTTTTGCATTTGCTAAGGTTAGTCGGGTGAATATACAATCTAACTTTAAGATGGGTTGAAACAAAAAAGGCTTCCCGGTGATATCGAGAAGCCTTTTTATTATGTACAATAAATTACTTTCCAATTTTAAAGGTAAGTCCTCCGTTTACCCATGTTTTGCCATAACCTACCTCAAGATTTGCAGCCATATTCGGTGTAAAGAAATAGCGAGCTCCCACTTGTGGTCCTACAAAGAATAATGCGGATACTTGAAGTGGGTCAGTGCCGGGAAACATTGCTACGCCAGACCCAAGATTCAATCCTGCATAAACATCCAGTTTGTCGGCATGGATATCTTTACTCACTTTATCTGCAATTAACTGATAAAAGTGAAAATTAGCAATTACACCAATAGGTATGTTAAATTCTGAAGAGTATCCCGAACCCCATCCATATCTGTAAATTCCGGTACCAGCAGCTCGCCCTCCAATACCGGTAGTAAATCCAACACCGACATATTTATGTACGCCAAATTCACCTTGAACGCTTAACTGACCTGTAATTGGTGTGTAACCAAAATTTCCGTACGAACCAAAATATCCGTTTGATGAAATGTGCCAAAAATTAGAGCCTCCTAAACCTAAACTGATATATTTTCCGCCTTTTTCAAACGCTTGGGCATTCGATGCTAAACTGATACTTAAAATAGCGATAACGCTGAGAGCTAACTTTTTCATTTTTAGTTATTTAAAGGGTTGAAATAATAGTGCAAACCTAAAAAAAGTATACAGCCCAACAAATGATTTAAGTTAGGTAAAGAGTTAAATTTTTTAGTGAAATATTCTGTAAACTTGAACAGTTAAAGGAAAAATATAATATCATGGATTATCATATTAAACAGGTAAACCTTGTCAATGAAGGAAAAATCAGTACTGTAGATGTATTGATTCGCAATGAGCGTATCGAACGAATTGATCCTAGCTTTGATGTTCCCTTCAAAACCATTGAAATTAACGGAGAAGGCAAATATTTGTTTCCGGGTGTTATAGACGATCAGGTGCATTTTCGCGAACCGGGATTAACGCATAAGGCTAATATTTATACCGAAGCTAGAGCAGCTGTGGCGGGTGGTGTAACCTCTTTCATGGAAATGCCAAACACTATTCCTGCATCGCTTACAGAAGAATTGCTGGAACAAAAGTATGCGATAGCTGCACAAAATGCATTAAGTAATTATTCTTTCTTCATGGGTGTTTCAAACGATAATGCGCATGAAGCGATTCGTGTTTCACAAACCAGAAAGAACGATGTGTGTGGCTTGAAAATATTTATGGGCAGCAGCACCGGCAATATGTTGGTGGATAACCGGGATGTACTGAGTAAGGTGTTTTCGGAATCGGAATTGTTGATTGCTACCCACTGTGAAGATGAAGCGCGTATTCGTGCTCGTGTAGCCCAATACACTGAAGAGTTTGGCGATAAACTCACCGCAGCTTACCATCCTATTATTCGCGATGAAGAGGCGTGTTACTTATCATCTGCTTTGGCAACAGAATTAGCCCAAAAATACAACACACGTTTACATATTTTGCATATCAGCACGGCTGAAGAGTTAGCTTTATTTCGTAATGATATCCCTTTACAAGAAAAGCGCATTACATCTGAAGTGTGCGTACATCATTTATGGTTCGATGCTGATGATTATGAAAAACTAGGTAATAAAATCAAATGTAATCCGGCTATCAAAGACAAACACCATAAACCTGCTCTTCTTGAGGCATTGCTCGATGATCGATTAGATATTATTGCCACCGATCATGCACCGCATACTTTGGAAGAAAAAGAAAAGCCGTATGCATCAGCACCGGCAGGACTTCCATTGGTGCAGCATCCGTTGTTGATGCTCTTAGAATTCTATCATCAAGGAAAAATTTCGTTAGCAAAAATTGCGCAGAAAATGGCACATCATCCTGCCATTTGTTTTCAGATTAAGGATAGAGGCTTTCTACGAGAAGGCTATTTTGCCGATGCAGCTCTTGTGAATTTGAATTCACCTTACACTGTAGCGCAAGAAAATATTTACTACAAATGCGGCTGGTCGCCATTGTTAGGCACTCGATTTTCTTCAACAGTGGAGAAAACCTTTGTGAGTGGACATTTAGCCTACGACAATGGCATTTTCTTCGAAGGTGTTAAAGGAAAAAGATTAGTATTTGAGCGTTAGTTCAAGTTCCTTAATCCACTTTAATATGTCCCCAATTCTCTCCTGATTTGATTCGGTAGAGGGCCATTTCAGAAACTTTAAACTGCTTGGCTAAAACCTTTATACGTGTTTTGCGATTAGGGTCGAGTAATCTCTTTTTCAAAAAGATAACTTCTGTTTCAGTTAGCTTCGGGCCGTTTGAGCGGATTTTGTGTTCTACCAATTTTTTCTTTGCTTCAATCACAAAAGGACTTTTCTTGATATGCTCTTGTCGCTCTGCTAATGTGGCCCACTTCAAGTTGCTATAATGATCGTTCGATCTATTTCTATCTAAATGCAAAACAAATTCATGTTCAGCTGAAGGCTTAGGAATAAAGTATTTAGCCACTAACTTGTACACTGAAATACAAGTAACTTTGCCCTTTCCTGATGCTTGAGGTGCTGTATATTTTAAATTTTTATAACCATCCCCTATGGTGCCTTTTACAATTCTGCCATTTTCGATAGTGTCTGTAAAGCTTAAAATTCGACCAAAATTAGAAACGGCATATCTCAGTTTTGGCTGTATTTCAAATTCAATTTCTTTGAATTCTTCATTCGGAAAAACACGCAACATATATTCAGTTTAAGTCAAATTTCAATAATAATACAACATGTATTATCTGCATTTTTAGGAGTGAAATAGCTTAATACTATTATTGTGCAATCATAGTTAGGTGCGTAAAGTTAGTGAATTATTTGTTTTTACAATTACAATTCATTTTAAACGAACTAATACTCCTTTTCGCTTAATAATGTTTTTGTAATCCCATTGTATCTCTTTTCCTTTTATCACCCAACGTGCTAAGTCTGCTGTGTTGATCTGTTCCGCAGCTGTGTAGCGTATTTCAGCGGCTTTGAAACTCCCTTCGTTTTTGAGTTGTGGTTCATCGAATGATTGTCCGCTCCAAAAAAGTAAGCGCACACAATTTTTCAATTTTCCATAACCAACAATAGGGTTTCCATCTAAAAACCAAACAGGAACTGCGTGCCAGATTTTATTTTCTGCCTCAGGAAAATTTTTGTCAATGACTTCTGCTAATAAGTTGCAGATGCGTTGGTCTTCTTCCGTTTGTTTGTTGTTGTAGGCTTGAATATCTTTATGCATAAACGTATGGAGCATTGTTGTTGATTAAAGTTCTAATGTTCTCCAACACATGCTGCATATAATTTCGCCAAATGATTTTGGTGAATAGCCATTGAAAGGGATATAATAGCAGACTGTTCGAAAACATAGTGTATTTGTAAACGATTTCGATTTTACCTTTTTCTAATTGTTTTGTAAACCATTCGCCTTGGAATTTTTCAAAACCAAACGACCACATGTTGAAGTCACAAATTTCGATTTTCCAATATTTGTTTTCGATGCGCTCCAGTACTTTGTCGGTAGACGATGCCCCCCCTTTGAAAAACAAACTTTTCTCCATATGCACAATTTTACTGCCACCGGGTTGTCCCCAAGTAGCGGCTTGTGTACAATGCGTAACCTTTGGTGTTACCCCATATCCGGTGTGAACCAATGCAACATCGCAAAGCATAGGGCTTTTAAAGGCACGCTCTAAAGTGCAATTGAAAACAGTAGTGATTGAAGTTGTAATTTGCATATTACTATAGATTGTAGTGATAACTATACCTTTTTTTACTGTTCCATAAGCGTAGCCCATTTGTCCAAAATACATATGTAATGGCAATGTGAGCAATCCAATAGAGAAGTCTTCCAATAGCCTCACCTTGGGCGTAACTGTCGAGATTTCCACTGAATATAAAATACACACCCACAAATGCTTTAACAATATTCGCTAACAGTCCAATAGCTCCAAGCGTTAAAAGTAACGCTATGCTCATCAATACTATTCCGAAAATTTTCTTCAACATGGAAACGAAAATGAAAGGTAAGTGGGAACGAAAAATGGGTTTTATGCTTTACAAAAACTGCCCAATCGATCGCAAATACCGAATAATCAAATCAACAACGGCATGCACTTTTTCTTTGGATAGGAAAACCACAAATTCTGATCTGCAACTGTCGAACACTAAATTGCGCAAGTCTTCTTCTTTAATGAATTGTCCTTGTAGCGAATCCCATTTCTCCACAAACAAACTCGTAATCACTCGCGCCTCATCTTCTGAAATAGCGAAGTCGATGTACTGGAAAACATAACGTATCGTCTGATTGAAATCAGGTGTGCCCGTTTCTTTTTCCGGATTGTAAATTTGATGTGGTTGGATACTTGTTTGCATCACTGCCAAGATAAAACTATTTTCAAAAAACAGGAAAGGAAAACGTTTATTTCCTTAGATTAGAGTAGGTCAATTAATGCTTCTTCTTTCTTCTTATGAAATGGTATCAATATTTATTCTTTTCTTTTATAATTATCCTCACAGGATG